>JACCDN010868999.1_pt1 | contig 23102 bp, 27 predicted proteins | sample 7441691 | NCBI WGS metagenome assembly JACCDN01 (sample SAMN15323439, study PRJNA562643) | freshwater metagenome | isolation source: river surface water | place: USA:Blue River Watershed | collected 2017-08-16 | reverse complement strand
GTAGAGATTCTGTCCCAGATCCGATCCTTCATTATAATTGCAACAATATCTCGCTAACCCTTGATTTATTAGCTTTTCCACTCTGTCACCCCGCACTTGTTGCGGGGTCTATTTCGTCACAACCATTAAAGGCGCTGTCGCGTAAATCAAGTTTGGTAAAGATAGACCCCGCAACAAGTGCGGGGCGACAACACAGACAAAAAAAGCCGAAGAATTTTTAAAAATTCTTCGGCTTTTTTAATTTTATTCTTAGCCACCGTTAGCTACAAAGGCAAATTATCGTGCTTCTTCCAAGGCTTAAGAACCTTTTTATTTTTCAAAATTTGTAAAGAAGCGCAAATTCTTTTGCGAGTATTTTGCGGACGAATTACTTCATCAATAAAGCCGCGCGAAGCTGCAACAAATGGTGAAGCAAATTTCTCGCGATATTCAGCAACTCTCTTGGCTTTGCTTTCTGGATTTTTTGCATCTTCACGGAAAATAATTTCAACCGCGCCTTCAGGACCCATTACCGCAATTTCAGCATTAGCCCAAGCGTAATTAACGTCGCCACGCAAATGCTTTGAATTCATCACAATATAAGCGCCACCGTAGGCTTTACGAGTCACAACAGTGATTTTTGGAACAGTTGCCTCGCCGTAAGCGTAAAGAAGTTTTGCGCCATGCTTAATAATTCCGGCATGCTCTTGATCTGTTCCCGGCAAGAATCCTGGAACGTCAACAAAAGTTAAAAGAGGAATGTTGAATGCATCGCAAAAACGAATAAAGCGCGCCGCTTTTTCGCTAGCCTTAATATCTAAACAACCTGCCAAATGCATTGGTTGATTAGCAACAACGCCAATTGTTTCACCTTCTAAACGACCAAAACCAATCATTATGTTTTTTGCATAATTTGGCTGAATTTCAAAAAAATCACCTTCATCAAGAATTTTCTCAACCAATTCAGACATATCGTAAGGCTGATTTGGATTGTCTGGAATTAACGTATTCAAAGAAACATCAACTCGATCAGCTTCATCTGAAGTTGGAATTTGCGGAGTCGCTTTTTGATTTGAAAGAGGTAAGAAGTTAATCAAGCGACGAGTCTGCAAAAGAGCTTCGATATCGCTTTTAAATGTTAAATGAGCAACACCACTTTTGCTTCCATGAACAGAAGCTCCACCAAGATCTTCTTGTGTAACAGTTTCGTGAGTAACGGTTTTTACAACATCTGGACCAGTCACAAACATGTAAGAAGAGTTTTCAACCATCACAGTAAAATCCGTCAAAGCTGGCGAGTAAACCGCTCCTCCGGCGCATGGCCCCATGATTAAAGAGATTTGAGGAACCACACCGCTCGCGTCAATATTGCGCTGAAAAATTTCACCATATCCACCAAGAGAATCAACGCCCTCTTGAATTCTAGCTCCACCAGAATCGTTGATACCAATAACTGGCGCTCCAACTTGAACCGCACGGTCCAAAACTTGACAGATTTTTTTAGCATGAGCCTCCCCCAGAGATCCACCCATTACTGTAAAGTCTTGGCTATAAACAAAAACTAGGCGACCGTTTATTGTTCCCTGACCAGTCACCACGCCGTCTCCAGGGTGCTTTTTGTCATCCATGTCAAAATCTGCACAACGGTGCTCAACATAAAGACCGTATTCTTCAAAAGAATTTGGGTCGAGAAGAACCTCAATTCTTTCGCGCGCAGTCAATTTTCCTTTCGAATGCTGAATATCAATTCTTTTTTGACCGCCACCAATTCTAGCCTCTTCGCGCTTTGAAGCGAGTTTGGCAATATTTATAGAACGCATAATTTTAGTAATTTTGATTATTTCAATTTCGCAATAATAGTTTCTCCGCCAATCATTGTTTGCCCAACCAACACTTTGATAGCAACATTTTCTGGCAGATAGATGTCGGCGCGACTTCCAAAACGAATAATTCCATAACGATCTCCAATTGTAACTTGTTGCCCTTCAGAAATATCAGAAACAATGCGACGAGCAACTAATCCGGCAATTTGTACAAAAATTACTTCAGTGCCATCTTCGGTTTTTACTACAGCTGCATTTCTTTCGTTTTCTACGCTAGCTTCGTCAGCATTCGCGCTCAAAAATTTTCCTTTTTTATAGCTCACTTTAGTCACAGTTCCACCAACTGGAACGCGATTTACGTGAACATTAAAAACATTCAAAAAAACAGTAATTTTGTTAAATTTTTTATTTCCATATCCTAAGTCATCTGGCGCCTCAACCGAGTAATCAACCCGAGTCACAACTCCGTCTGCCGGGCTGATAACAATATTTTCTTCAATCGGAATAATTCTTTCTGGGTCACGAAAAAAGAAAATGCACCACAAAGTTGCGACCAATCCAATTAAGCCCAAAGTATTGCTGAGCATTGCCATAAGAGCTGCAACTAAAGCAAAAATAATGATGAATTTGTAACCCTCTTTGTGAATTGCAAAAGTAACTAGTTTTAAAGCGTCCAGTAAGTGATTCATAAGTTTTAGATTTTAGAAATTAATAATAAAAAAGTTAGTCAGCCTGAGAGGCTTTTTGCCATAGTTTATCGAGCTCTTTTGGTGATATTTTTTTCTTTTCAAGAGATGGATTACTTAAGATAAAATCAATTGTTTTTTCCTCAATAATTGATCCACGAAGCTGTTGAACAGCTCCTGAATTTTTTTGATAATAATCCAAAACCGCTTTTTCTTGATTTGGAAAGCGAGCTAGAATTTTACCAATCTCTTTATTTATATCTTCATTCGTAACTTCGATTTTATTCTTCTGAGCCAAGTCAGATAAAATCATTCCGCAACGAATCATACGCTCAGAAATTTCGCGCTTTTTATCTTTAGCTTTTTCTTTTTCTTTGTCGTTTTTGAACTTATCTGGATTTGTTTTTAACTCCTCTTCAACCTCAGCCCAAAGGTTATTTAACTGCTCTTCAACTAATCCAACTGGTAAGTCAAAGTCATGCTTCTTGTTTAAAAAATCAAAAAGCTCTTTTTTAAATAGGTCGCGTGAAATGTTTTGATAACTATCTTCGATTTGTTTTTTAACCGCATCTTCTAGCTTAGATTTACCTTCAAGACCAAAATTATTTTTAACAAACTCATCATTTACTTCAGGCATTTCGGCAGATAAAACTTCGTTTATTTTAACTTCAAATTCTGCAGCTTTGCCCGAAAAATCTTCTTTGTGATATTCTTTAGGGAATTTTACTTTAACGCGAACTTCGTCACCCGCTTTTTTACCAACAAGCTGCTCTTCAAAATCATCGATAAAGCTTTTGCTTCCTAGTTCAAGCTGGTAGGATTTGGCAGCTCCGCCTTCAAATTCTACTTTGTCAATTTTTCCCAAATAATCGATATTTACAGAATCTCCGATTTTAGCTTTTTCTCCAGCTGATTTTGGATTCCATTTACGGTAAAATTTTAATAATTTTGTGAAAGACTCTTCAACGTCAGAGTTAGCAATTTCAGGATCTCTTTTTGTTATTTTTAACTTAGATAATTCAACCTCTGGAATCTGAGGATAAATTTCCATTACAGCTGTAAGCTCAATATCCTTACCAGCCTCAAATGTTTTGATGTCAATTTTTGGAGTTAATGCCAATTTTAGATTATTATCAGTAACAATTTTTTTGACAGTGTCATTGATGATTTTATCTGACTCTTCAGCCATAATTGAAGCGCCATATTTTTCCTTAATTACAGCTACTGGAACCTGACCCTTTCTAAAACCTTTTAGAGAGAAAGTTCCTTGAACTTTTTTTATGTAATCATCAACTTTTTGATCTACTATTTGAGCAGGAATTATGACATAAAAATCTTTTTTTAACTTTTTGTCATACGTGTTTTTAATTTGTACTTCCATTTAAGCCGTGCCTTGATTTTATAGGGGTTGAGAGAGATTTGCGCCTGAAATAAAGCGCAGGAATTTTGGGTTTTTTCTTTAAGAAAAAATGAGGAGAGAATTTAATAATGAGAGATGAAAAATAGCAATCTGTTACTTAGTAATTTTTTTATAAATTACCTATCAATTTAAAAAATTAAATCGAGCTATTTTTATTGTGATTTATTTTTATGAGAGGGGTGGTGCGGATAGAGGGACTTGAACCCACATGCCTCGCGGCGCTAGATCCTAAGTCTAGTGCGTCTGCCAATTTCGCCATATCCGCTTATTTTAGAGGGCAGTAAAAAGCCTGAATTTTCTTCAGGCTTTTTTAATTCTAGTTTGCAACTACGTCAATAAAAGTTCTTTTATTGTGAGCAGATTTTACAAAAGTAACAATACCTGCGATCTTAGCGAAAATCGTATGATCTTTGCCAATTCCAACATTTTTTCCTGGGTGCCATTTAGTGCCTCTTTGACGCACAATAATGTTGCCAGCTATAACTAGCTGACCACCATATTTCTTCACTCCAAGTCTTCTACCAGCTGAGTCACGACCGTTCCTCGAACTACCACCAGCTTTCTTCGATGCCATGGTTTCTCCTTACAAAAGTTATAAATTAATAGATAAAATTTTTAGCAAAGTTTGTTGTTGACGATGCCCTTGCTTTCTGCGAGAATTCTGCCTTCTTCTCTTTTTAAAGATCAAAACCTTATCATCTTTAAAAGTTTTTAGAATTTCAGCTTCAACCTTTACTCCACTTAACAAAGGAGCTCCAAAAGAAACTTCGCCCTTGTCAGATTTTGCTAATAAAACTTTGTCCAAAGTTACCTTTGTGCCAGCTTCGCCAACAAGTTTTTCAACAATAATTTTTTCATTGGCGGCAACGCGATATTGCTTTCCGCCAGTTTCAATAATAGCAAACATAAATAGAAATTTAAAATAAGAACAGCTTTAAAGGGTGGCGCAAGTTATTTTTCATGATCTCATTGTCAATGATTTCTTTTTCTAAAAAACAAATTAAATCACAACGCAGCTTGAAAAAAAAATTCTTCAACCTAAAAATTTGTTTTCCTTCCTAGAAAATAATAATCCCAACTGTTTTGATTGCTATGACTAAAATTTTTAATTTTTTAACTTTTTTAACCTTAATTATTTCTATCATGAGTTCCGCAGAAGCTAAAAGTAATCCCGAAAACACTCTTTACATCGATCTTAAATATGGTCGAGTTGTTATTGAGTTGTTGCCACAAATTGCCCCAAAACATGTTGAAAGAATCAAAACATTAGCTCGTCAAAAATTCTATGACGGAATTGTTTTTCATCGCGTAATTGATGGCTTCATGGCTCAAACTGGAGACCCTACAGGAACAGGAATGGGCGGAAGTAAATTGCCTGATTTAAGAGCGGAATTTTCTGATGAGCCGCACATTCGTGGAGCATTATCAATGGCCCGCGCTTCTAATCCAAATAGTGGCAATAGCCAATTTTTTATTGTTACTCACGATTCAAGATTTTTAGACGCCCAATATACCGTTTGGGGAAGAGTTATCAAAGGTATGGAATTTGTTGACAAAATCAAAAAAGGAGCTGGTCGCGATGGGAAGGTTGCCGAGCCAGACGTAATGATTAAAGTACGCGTTGCATCTGACGCCGAAAAATAATGAAATACGATTCGAATAATATTTTTGCCAAAATAATTCGCGGAGAAATTCCGGCGCAAAAAGTTTATGAGGATGAAAAAGTTTTAGCTTTTCACGACATTTCTAGAGCAGCTCCGATTCATGTTTTAGTAATTCCAAAAGGCGAGTTTCTTGATTTTCACGACTTCGTTTCAAGCTCATCTTCTGATGAAATTGCTTATTTTTTTCAAAAAGTTGGTGACGTGATCAAAATATTAGAAATTAAAAACTCTGGATTTCGCCTGATTTCAAATATGGGGGAAGACGGCCTTCAAACCGTTTTTCATTTTCATGTACATATTTTATCTGGAAAAAGCTTGGGACCTCTAATCACCTAGATTCATCCCTATGCAATTAATAATTTAATAAGAGGTATCCATGGATAAAAAAGTTTTTGAATCAACCCGGTTAGTTCATGCTGGACGAAATCCAAAAGAGCAAGGATGGATGGTTAATCCGCCAATTTACCAAACCTCTACTATAGTTTTTCCGACGCTAAAAGATCTCATTCATGCTGAGCGCGGATATTCAAACAATGATTTGGTTGAGCCATATGAATTAAAATATGGTCGTTACGGAACTCAAACTAACTTCGCTCTTGAAAAAGCAATCGCCGAAATTGACGGCGGCTATAATTCTTTTGTTACCTCGTCAGGAGCGGCGGCGATTAATACGGCTTTGATCGCCTTTTTAAAGCAGGGAGATCACATGCTGCTTGTTGACAATGTTTATTCTCCAACAAGAGGATTTGCTGATAAATTCTTAAAAAAACTAGGAATTGAAACCACTTATTACGATCCGTTGATTGGAGAAGACATAAAAAAATTAATCAAAAAAAATACTAAGGTTATTTTTATGGAAAGCCCCGGATCTTTAAGCTTTGAGGTTCAGGACGTGGCAGCAATTTGCAAAGTGGCAAAAAAGCACAATATCACAACAATAATTGATAATTCTTGGGCAAGCGGCATTTACTTTAAGCCCCTAGAACATGGCGCCGATATCGTTGTAACAGCACTAACCAAATATATTAATGGACACTCTGATGTCATGATGGGAGCAATTACCGTACAAGAAAAACATTTTCGTGTGATCTATGAAGCATTTAGATACATGGCCGTGACCGCAGCACCATTCTCTTCTTATTTAGTACAAAGAGGTTTGCGCACAACTAAACTTCGTATGGATCATTGTTCAAAAGTCGCAATTGAGTTAGCAACCTGGCTTGAGGGAAGGCCAGAGGTTTCAAAAGTTTTGTATCCAGCTCTAGAATCAAGCGAAGGATATAAATTATGGAAACGTGATTTTACCGGAGCTGCCGGAATATTTACTATTGTTTTAGACCGCAAGTACTCAAATGAATCTCTTGCTCGCATGGTTGATAAACTGCATTATTACAGTATGGGATATTCTTGGGGAGGTTATGAGTCTTTAATTTTACCAATTGATGCCGGAAGCGCCAGAACTGCAACAAAATGGGCTTATGGAGATAAAACATGCCTAAGAATTAATGTTGGACTAGAGGATATAGAAGACCTTAAAGAAGATTTAATTTCCGGCTTCAAAAGACTGAGAAAATAACAAAATTAGGGCACAAAAAAAGCCGACCATTTTTTAAATGGTCGGCTTTTTTATCGGGCATTTTTAACAATTTTATAGACCGAATTCTAAATTCTTTGTTGGTTGCAAAAAAACTAAGCAGCTTTAGCTACTTTCTTTTCTTTTTTTACCACTGGAGCTTTCTTTTCTTTAACAATCTGAATCTCTTGAAGCTTTCCAGCTTTAATTAATTTTTTCTTGATTTGCCTTCTAAGTTTTTGAGCAACTTCAGTAAGTTTTAAATAACGATAATTTACTAAAAAATTATCAATATTACCAAACTTATTTACTGTTCTTAAGGTTGAGGTTGCAACTTTTAAAGAAACATCAACACCAAGAACATCGCTCTTAAAAGAGATGTTTTTTAAATTTGGCAAGAATCTTCTTCTAGTTTTACGGTTAGAGTGAGAAACTTTATTTCCGCTCATTACGCTGACGGCTAGCAATTCACATTTTTTAGACATTTTATTTTAAGAAAACTTTTTAATTAGATATTGATTAAGCTGCATCGCAATCGAAAGCTGATCCACCAGAAAGCGCAGCAACAATTGTAGGAGCTCCAAACATGGCAGCAACACCCATTGCCACACCAATCATCAAACCCCAAGAAACTTTACCGGTAAAGAAACCAATACCAACCGAAATGATTGCGAAAGCTGCGAAGGCTTTTCCACCATTTCCAGTAACAATTTTTAGAGCACTACACATCGTACTCACCAAAATGTTATCATCTTCATCTGCATTAATTACACTTTGAGCAAAAGCTTCTGAAGATGTAATTGGAGTAAGAACAGGAGCAATAGTCAAAAACACGAATGACCAAAGAGCTGCTTTTGCTAAAAAAGAAGAAAGTTTTTTCATAGTTTTTAATTTTTGTTATGAATGATGAAGGTAAAAAATCTTGTAGCCACTGATAAAACAGGCTGGCGACCTTAATGTAAATAGTTTTAAAATTGCAACAGGAGAATTGAAGCCATCTTAAATAATTTTAATTTCCCACTGAAGATCTACACCTGAATTTTCTTTGACCATTTTTTTAATCTTGTTTCCAAGATCAATCAATTCTTTGGCGGTTGCGTTATTTTGGTTAATCATGAAGTTGCAGTGCTTCTCAGAAATTTGAGCATCGCCATTTTTCATTCCGCGACCTCCAACTTCATCAATTAATTGCCATGCTTTTTTATCGCCTTCTGGATTTTTGAACGTACTTCCACCTGTTTTTGCACGAATCGGTTGAGCTTTTTCGCGCTGCTGATTTAATTCTGAAATTTTTATTGCAACCGCTTCAGTGCTAGATTTTTTACCTTTTAGCAAAGCTTCTACAAAAATAAAATTTTGCGAAATTTTATTGCCGCGATAATAAAATCCGAAATCTGAATTTTTCAATTCATGTAAATTTCCATCAAAATCTATTGCTTTAGCGCTCACTAAAATTTGCGACATGTCGGAACCGTAACAGCCGCCATTCATTGCAATTGCTCCACCAATTGATCCCGGAATTCCACTTAAAAATTCAAGATTGGCAATGGCTTCATTTTTTGAAAATAATGCCACATTTCCGCACAAAGTCGCAGCGCCAACTTTTATGAATTCGCCATCAGATGATGTTTTGGCAAATTCACCGCCAAGTCTTATTACAACTCCTTTTACGCCTTCGTCACGAATAATTACGTTTGACGCAGCGCCTAAAATATTGATTGGGATTTCTTTTGAACAATTTTGTAAAAAATGCTGCAAATCTGCAATGTCCGCAGGACGAAATAATATTTCTGCTTTTCCACCAACATCAAACCAGGTTTTTAACTCGACATTTTCGCGATAAACTCCTCGCACTTTTGGAAGGACTTCTAGCAATTTAGTCATTGTGAGCCAAGTTAAAAATTACGGAAACTCTCCCTTCTTGAGATGCTTTTTTTTGGTATTTTGTAGTCACCCAATCATGAGGAAAGTTTTGCCAATCGCTTTTACAACTAGCTTGCCAAGAAAATTTTTTACTCTTGGCGATTTCAGCTAGAATCCAAGTTTTGTAAGAATCGTGATCAGTTGCGATTGTTAGTTTTGCGCCACTTTTTATTTTTGGAGATAGAATTTTATCTAAAAATTCTGCGGTAATTAAGCGACGCTTGAAATGCTTAGATTTTGGCCAAGGATCTGGAAACAAAATAAAGATTTGATCGAAAGTTTTGTCGGGAAATTTTTCTAACAAAATTCGAACATCTTCGCGCGAAATTTTTACATTAAACAAAGGCTCTTCTTGTAGCTTTGCTAACAAATTCACAACTCCGTTGAGATGAGGTTCGGCGCCAAAAAATAAAGTTTTGGGATTTTGTTTTGCTTTTTCAAAAAGAAAATCACCAAAACCAAAGCCAATTTCTAAGCAGATTTTTTCTTCTGATAAATTTATTTGATTTACTTCGTAAGATGGGAGCAGATCACTCAACAGATGGTTTTTGTGATCAGATAATCTGCGACTTTTAGTTCGTCCGAAACTACGGATCAGAGCTTTATTTTGAGAGCTTTGCAATTCTTGCCTCATGTCTTGCACCCTCAAAATCAGTGGAGAAAAAAGCCTTCACGATTGCTAAAGCGGTTTTTGCTGTTGTTAATCTAGCGCCAAGACAAATCACGTTTGCATCGTTGTGGGCGCGAGAAAGCTTAGTGGATTTTACGTCATTACAAAGAGCTGCGCGAATATTTTTAAAGCGATTGGCGGCAATTGAAATTCCGATTCCGGAGCCGCAAATTAGAATTCCTCTGAACTGATTTTTATCGGTGATTTTTTTGCAAAGTTTCTGAGCGTAATCGGGATAATCTACTGATTTTTCTGCCGAATCACAGCCCAAATCTTCAACCAAAAACTGCATTTTTTTTAATTCAGAAATTAAGAATTTCTTTAGGTCAAATCCAGCGTGATCAGAGGCGATTAGAATTTTGTTCGAAGAGCTGCTTGGATTGTTTTTTTGCTGGGAGATTTTTTTCATATTCTACAAAAAGTAAAGGCGACCCAATAATTGAGCCGCCTGTACAAGATAATTAAGTGCGCTGAAAAAGAGATTATCTTTTGCGGTAAGTTTGAGCTTTACGAGCTTTTTTCAAGCCATATTTTTTACGCTCAACAACACGTGAATCGCGAGTTAAGAACCCGCCATCGCGCAAAGATTTATGAGTTTCTGGATCGAAGGCAACAAGAGCTTTGCTAATTCCATGAGCTAAAGCACCAGCTTGACCACTTTTTCCACCACCAGAAATTGTGGCGATAACGTCAAATTTATTTTCGTTTTTAGTTGCGCCAAATGGAGCGACAGAAATGTTAAATAGAATCTCTCTGCCCAAGTATTCTTTAGCATCGCGATCATTAATTTTTACTTTGCCGGTTCCTTTTTTAATCCAAACGCGAGCAGCAGAGTTTTTTCTTTTTCCGGTGCCGTAAGCGCGACCCAAAGAATCAACTTTCTTTTCTCTTGGAAGGGCTTGAATGCCTAGTGGCAACTCTTTCGCTTCAATAATTTTTTCTTTTACAACTGCAGTCATAATTTTGATTAGTTAGTTTTTGTGTTTTTACGATTTTTTGAGGCAACATCCAAAACTTCTGGGTTTTGTGCTTGATGCTTGTGCTCCGAACCTTGAAAAATACGCAATTTGGTCATTAGGTCGCGTTGCAAAGGTCCGCGAGAAATCATGCGCGAAACTGCGCTTTCAAGAATTCTTTCAGGAAATTTTCCTTCGAAAATTTCACGAGCGGTTCTTTCTTTAATTCCACCTGGATGACCAGTGTGCCAATAATATTTTTTATTAGCGTACTTATTGCCGGTTAATTTGATTTTTTCGGCATTAATTACTACCACATGATCACCACAATCAATGTTTGGAGTGAATGTTGGCTTGTGTTTACCGCGCAAAAGATTGGCGATAATAGTAGCAACTCTACCAAGAACTAGTCCTTCGGCATCAATCAACCACCATTTTTTTTCGATTTCGCTTGGTTTAGCGATATAAGTTTTAAGCATAAAATCTTCTTCAGTTAACTAATGATATAATAAACATACGGGGGGAAAAGAGGCGGCGCATTAAAGTGCCTAAAAGCTAGAAGTCAAATTAAATTTTCTTGACGCAAGAAATCCTCCCTCAAGATGCTAAAAGAATAGACATCCACATATTTTCCTCGGTGGTAGCGGTGCTGACGCAGAGTGCCTTCGAGAGTGAATTTATTTTTAATTAAAAGATTTTTAGAAGGCTCGTTATCAGTCGAAGTAAAAGCTTCGATTCTGTTAATTTTGCCAAAACAAAAATTTTCAAAACCATATTTTATTACAGCGGAAAGTGCTTTTGACGTGATTCCGCGACGCCAATATTCTTTGGCTAAGTCATAGCTTATTTCGATTCGACCTTGATAAGAATTGTAGCTGGTTAAACCAATTGATCCAATCATGCAATTGGTCGATTTTTCAACAATTGCAAAATAAATTCCGTCACTGTGATAAAAAATGTTGCGCCAATAATGCAACTCTCTTCTGGCGCTTTCGAGATCATTAGGAATTTCGCACAAAATATGCTTATTAACCTCTGGGTCGCAGTAATAATTGAAAAAACTTTCAACATCTTCTTCGCACTTTTCGCGCAATACAAATTCTCCCAAATCAATAATTGGAAAAGTTTTTTGCGCTGGAGGAAATTGATAATTTTGCATTTCTTTAAGAAGATACTGATATCTCGACCAACTTTACCATTCGACCATCCGCATCAACTATTTTGAATTTTAGACCGTATTTTTCGATCTCCTCTTCAACCTCTGGAACTCTTTTAAAAAGAGCCATTAACAAGCCGTTTATTGTGTAAAATTCATCGCCATTTCTTCTGATTCTTGCCTGAAGAATTTCTTCAGCTTTTTCAATTTCAACACGCCCGCCAAAATGATAGGTTTTGTTGTTAATTTTCTTAACGCGAAAAGGTAGATTATCCGATGGCAAATCATGCTCATCTTCAATGTCACCCACAATTTGTTCCATTAAATTTTCAATCGTAACCAGACCATCAACGCCGCCAAATTCATCAAGAACAATCGCCACGTGAACTCGTGCCACACGCATGCGCTTCATAACTTCCAGCAATTTCATTGAACCTGGAACAAAAAGTATTTTGCGCAAAACTTTTGCGATTGAAAAATTAGGATCTTCCTTGCACAAAAATTTTGCCAAATCCTTGCTGTGAATAAAGCCTACGATTTCGTCAAAATCTTCCTTATAAACTGGAATTCTGGTGTGCCCGTCAGTTGTAATTATTTTTTTTATCTCTTCTAGCGAAGCATCATGCTTTACTGCAATCACATCGGCGCGCGGGGTCATTATGCTGTTGGCTTTTTTGTCACCAAAAAAAGCGATGTTTTTAAACATTCTTTTTTCTTCAGAATTAATTAACCCTTCTTTTTCGTAATCTTCGAGTAAGTGAGAAATTACAGAGAAAAATGTTGTTTTGGTTTTTTTGCCAAAAAAATTAAAAAATAGATTTAATGATTTTTTAAAACGTGAATCACCTTTATAGCCGCTGCGTTTCTTCTTCGAGGAAGGTTCCATTATTTAGAGTTTTGGTTGGTAGGGGTTTAAAATTTTGAAGTGTTTGAGAATTTTTATTTCCATCTTTTCCATCTCTTCTGCCATTTTTTCATCTTCGTGATCGAAGCCAATTAGATGTAAAATGCTGTGCAAAATAAGATGCGTTAGATGGTCGTCAAACTTCTTTTTTTGTGCAAGAGATTCTTTTTTTACAGTTTCGTAGGAAATTACAATATCTCCCAAAAGAAGATATTTGGAAGATCCAACAGCTTTTTTTAACCCGAATTCGCGAATAAAGTTTTCATCAAGATTTGAAAATGACAAAATATTTGTCGCTTTATTTTTGCCGCGAAATTCTGAATTTATTTTTTTAATTTGAGCATCGGAAACCAGAGAAACCGACATTTCCAAAGTAAAATTAGTGGTAAGAATTTTTTTTAAATCGGTGAGCGGAATAATTTTTTTACAAGTATTTTTTATCCATTTTTCAACAGATTTAATCTCGTCCCATTTTTTGCTTTTGCACTCAACGTCAACACAAATCATGATTCGCAGCGATTGGGATTGATGCAAAGTTTCATTTTTTTAGAACATATTCTTGCTGGCTGGTCTGCAGAAAAAACTTTTGCCGCGTTATTTGAATCAACTTTAGCACAAATATTTGCCAAACTTTTAATAAAATTTCCGTCAGCATTTAAAGCCGGAACGCGTATATATTTTTTAATTCCCAAATTCTCCGCCATTTCTTTATAATCCAAATCAAGCTCAACAAGAGTTTCGGAATGATCTGACACGAAAGAAACAGGAACAATAACTGGAATTTTTTTATCAAGCGCCGCTCTTTTTATTTCTTGATCGAGGCTTGGAGATGTCCATTGTAAAGGTCCTACTTTTGACTGATAACAAACTTTTGCATCAATTTCTTCTGGATTTTTTGATAAAATTTCGGCGAGGTTTTTTACTATTTTGTTAGTAGTTTTCTCAACCTGAAAAACATAAGGATCTCCGGCGTCAATTAATTTCTGTGGCAATCCGTGAGCTGAAAATAAAAAACGAAAATCCGAAAAATTAGAGTAATGTTTTAGAATTGCTTGCTTGATCAATAAGCTGTGAGACTTGATAAAATCTGGCTCTGACGGATAGCAACAAACAGTTTTAATGGTCACTTCTTTTTCAGAGGCGCGAAATTGTGAAGCAAGTTTTTGCCTAAATTCAATAATCGAAGATTGCGATGTGGCGTTAGAAAACTGTGGGTAAAGCGGCAATAAAATTATTTGATCTGGATCGAAATTTTTAACATCCTTAACTACATCTTTTGCACGAGGTTTCCAGTAACGCATGGCAATAAATGTCTTAAAATTTCCAACAAAAGATAATTCTTTTTCTAGGGCGTAAGCTTGCTGCTGCGTAAATTCTAATAGCGGCGATTTTCCGCCAATTTTAGCGTAAATTTTTTGCGCTTTTTTCTCTCTTCTTCCCGAAATAAATTTTGCCAATAAAAAGCGAAATGGTTGCGGCAAAGAAATGATTGCCTTGTCATTAAACAAGTTAAACAGAAATGGCTTTACTGCGCTTGGAGAATCTGGACCACCAAGGTTAAAAAGAATTACTGCTGTTTTTTTATTGAGGTTTTTCATGAAAATTTTTTGATTCCTAAACTAACAATAAAGACTACAAAGAAAACTACGACCACCACAGAACTAATTGTTAAATCGTAAATTGTTGCAACTTTAAAAGAAACAACCGCCACAGGAACCGCAGCCACAAAACTTCCTAGCATCATTTGCTTTGCTGAAGAAGAGAAGATTCTTGAAATTACGGCCGGCAAAATCAGAAGCGCCGTCATTAACAATACGCCAACTATCTGCACAGATAAAGCGATCACCACGGAAAGTAAAACCAAAAAAGATAATTCCCAAAGGTCAACATTGACACCTTCTATTTTTGCAAGGTCGCGGTTGACGTTGATCAAAAGCATTTTTCTAAAAGAAAAAGCCGAGTAAAAAATAACAAATATTGTGATTGCCAAAAGCAGATAAATGTCTTTATTTTGCACCGCCAAAACATCTCCAAAAATATAGGAAGAAAAGGCAAAATCTCTGAACCAAAAATCGCTTAAAATTACCGACATCGCTACACAAAAATAAGACAAAATCATTATTATCGTGTCTTTTGAGAAATGATGATTTCGAGAAATTAGGCGCACCAGAAAAGCAAAAAAAACTGAAAACAAAACCACTGCCAAAACTTCGTTGGTTTTTGTTGCAACACCCAAAACTAATCCGAGCAACATTGAGTGCGAAAGAGCATCGCCGAAATAAGAAAGTTTTTTCCACAAAACAAAAACACCGAGCAACGAAGATGAAATCGTTACCAGAATTAGCGCAAGAAATGGGTTGATAAGAAAATTTTCGATCACTTAAAATTTGGTTAAATTTGCCTTTCGTTATAACGTTTTAGAAACATGTCGAAAAAAACCAAAGAATCTCTTTCGCTTTTCATGAAAAAGCAACATGAGGAAAAATCTATTAAAAAAGCCGCTGAAAAAAAACAATCTGTTGCACCGAGTAAAAAAGATTCCGAAAACAAAAGGAATAAATCGGGCGACGAATTTTCTGACGAAGAAGAAATGAGTGAGGAAGAAAAATTAGAGGATGCTAAAAAAGCCTCAAGAAACAAGGCGGCAGAAAGAGATCAGACTGAAATGCTCAAGAAGTTACTGATAGAAAGCGCGGTTAAATACTTGTTGGTTGTTGCTGTGTTGGTAATTTTTTCACTTGGGATAATTAAATACGGACCAGAGGTTGTTGGGCTTTTAAATGGCTTAATTTTTAAATCTATTATTGGATCTTTTGCCAAATAGAGTTATTTCATTTTAACCAATGGCAGCGGGCTTTTCTTTTTAAATTTCAAGATTTTTGATCGCTTTCTCTCTGAATTCTACAAAGCTAAAATGACTTAATTTAAAATATTTAAATGATTCAATTTTGACTTTTTATTTTGCCCAAATTACAACCCGCGCCTTCGTTTGATTTGACTTAAACTACCCTTACAAAAAATGGTGAAGAAATCTGAATCCAAGCTCGCTCACAACATCTCAAAAGAGAGAGAATTTTCTAAAAAAGAACTACTGGCATTTTATGAAGAAATGCTGCTGATTCGCCGCTTTGAAGAAAAAGCTGGTCAACTTTACGGCATGGGATTAATCGCCGGCTTTTGCCACCTCTACATCGGGCAAGAAGCAATCGCCACTGGCATGCGCGCCACAATGAAACCAGGAGACAAAGTAATTACAACTTACCGCGACCACGGACACATGATTTCTGTTGGCTCCGATCCTAAAAAAATAATGGCCGAACTTCTTGGTCGCCGCGACGGATCGTCAAAAGGAAAAGGTGGCTCAATGCATTTGTTCGACCTAGAAAAACATTTTTACGGCGGACATGGAATTGTTGGGGCTTCAGTTCCAATCGGCGCCGGACTTGCTTTTGCTGATAATTATCTTGGCAACAAAAACGTAACTTATTGCTATTTTGGCGACGGCGCAGCACATCAAGGTCAGGTTTACGAAGCTTTCAATATGGCCAAATTATGGAATCTTCCTGTGCTTTTCATAATCGAAAATAATCACTACGCGATGGGAACTTCACTTTCTCGCGCTTCCTCAATTGACCAACTTCATAAACGCGGCATCGGGTTCAATATTCCAGGCGTTAAAATTAACGGCATGGATGTTTTTGAAGTGATGCGCGAAGGGCAAAAATGCGTTGATTTTGCTCGCTCGGGCAACGGTCCAATGATTATTGAAATGGACACCTACCGTTACCGCGGACACTCAATGTCTGATCCAGCAACTTACCGCACAAAAGAAGAGTTAAATTGCAAAAAAGAACAAGATCCAATCGATTCGCTTCGCGCGCATCTTTTAGCTAATAAAATTGCGTCTGAAGCTGAAATCAAAAAAGTTGACGACTCAGTAAAAGAACAAGTCAGTGAAATTGTAGAATTTGCTAAAAACTCTCCAGAGCCGGATGAATCCGAGCTTTTAACTGAAATTTATAACTAAGAATATGCTTAAAAAAATTACAGTGCGCGAAGCTCTGCGCGATGCAATGGCAGAAGAAATGAGAACAACTCCAGAAGTTTTCGTTATGGGCGAAGAAGTTGCTGAATATAATGGCGCTTACAAAGTTACTCAAGGCTTGCTTGCCGAATTCGGCGCAAAGCGCGTTATTGATACACCAATTACTGAACATGGCTTTGCTGGAATTGCTGTTGGTGCAGCTTTTGCCGGGCTAAAACCAGTTGTTGAATTTATGACTTTCAATTTCGCCATGCAGGCAATTGATCAAATCATTAACTCTGCCGCCAAAACTTGCTACATGTCTGGCGGACAAGTTAGATGTCCAATCGTATTTAGAGGACCAAACGGCGCCGCTTCTCGCGTTGGCGCTCAACACTCCCAATGCTACGCCGCTTGGTATGGAGCGGTTCCTGGGCTAAAGGTTGTTTCTCCTTACTCTGCCGCTGATTGTAAAGGTCTTTTAAAGGCTGCAATTCGCGATCCTAATCCAGTTGTATTTCTTGAAAATGAGTTAACTTACGGATTGTCTTTTGAAGAAGATTATGACGACGATCATATTGTTGAGATTGGCAAAGCCAAAATTCTTCGCGAAGGTCGCGATGTTACAATAATTGGCTTTTCTTTAGTTCTAAAATATGCGCTTGAAGCCGCTGAAGAATTAGCAAAAGAAGGAATTGAAGCCGAAGTTATCGACCTTCGCACCATTCGCCCAATTGATCGCGAAACAATTATTGAATCTGTCAAAAAAACTAGCCGCTGCGTCACGGTTGAAGAAGGATTTCCTTTTGCCTCAATTGGCAGCGAAATAGCCTCTATTTTAATGGAAGAGGCTTTTGATTATCTTGACGCGCCAGTAAAAAAACTGGCTTCGGTTGATTCTCCTTTGCCTTACGCCGCAAATCTTGAGAAGTTAGCTTTGCCAAAAACTAATAACATCATTGAAGCGGTTCGCGAAGTTTGTTTTAGAAATTAGTATTTCTCTCTCCCTTATCACCCCGTCGAATGACGAGTTCTATTTAAAGCAATCGAAAGAACCCGTCATTCAAAGGTGACAACTAAAACTAAGGATTGACAAAGAAGTAAATGGTAGAAATTGACCCTCTAAAAATTCGCACTTAAACAATCTTGCTCACCTATAAATGAAAGAGAATTTTCTTTACCGATTTGTAACCAAATACCAAATCAGTAAAGCTCTGTTTGTTAGCTATTTTATTGCCCTCTCGATAATTCTTTATTTCTGTTTTTTTATTATTTTTGGCAACAAGGGTCTATTAAAGCTTTTTGCACTACAAAAACAAATCGACAACAAAGAAATTTCACGCCAAGAAGCCGCAAACAAAATGCAAAATAAAAAAAATATGGTTGATGGCATGAAGCCAGAATCTCTCGATATTGATTTGCTTGACGAACAAGCTCGAAAAACACTTGGCTACGCCGGAAAAAATGAAGTTATAATTTATCAAGATCAAAATACTTCTAAAAAAAATGAATCTACAGAGTGAGTTTTGTCGCAAAGGTCTGCATCTTTTACTAATTTCAATTCCACTAGCCTACCATTTTTTAGGAAAATGGGAATCGGTAAGAATCTTTGTCGCCATCGGTTTGATTGTTGTTTGCCTTGATTACGCAAGAAGTAAATCGCCACTAGTTAAAAAAATCTTTAATGGAATTTTTGGAGCAGTGCTGCGTGAACATGAAATAACAGGCAAAAAGCTTACTGGCGCAAGTTTCGTTGCCATTGCCACCTGCCTGAACTTCTCACTTTTTAAAGCCGAAATTGCAGTAACTGGATTTTTAATTTTGGTAATTTCCGATACTTTAGCTGCACTGATTGGCAAAGGATTTTCTAGTCGACCATTTTTTGAAAAATCACTTTATGGATCTTTGGCATTTTTTATTTCGGCACTAATCGTTCTTTTTGCCTGCGGAAATTTTTATAATAGCGGATCTTGGTTTTATATTTTTGGAATCTTTGCCACATATTGCGTTACAATGCTTGAGGCAAGACCAAGTTTCTTAAAGATTGACGATAATTTTGTGATTCCAATCGGGTTTTCGCTAATCATGACTTTTTTTGATTTAGCGTGGAACTACAATTATTAAACCTTGATGCAATTCTCCAAAGACTTTCCAGATAAGCTTCGCTCCAGCATTTTGACCTCGGAAGTTGTTGGGAAAAAAGTAAAGCTCAAAGCGCGCGGTCACGAATTTCAAGGACTTTGCCCTTTTCACAACGAGAAATCTCCGTCTTTTACGGTTAACGATCTAAAGGGCTTTTACCATTGTTTTGGTTGCGCTGAACATGGAGATGTCATTAGTTTTGTAATGAAAACTGACGGCCTAGATTACAAAGATGCAGTGCTAAAACTCGCTGAAGATTTTAGCATTCCAGTTCCGCTGGTAAAAATTAATGCAGCCAAAGAAAGCAGGCTTGAGCGCGATTATTTAATTCTAGAAAAAATCTGCCAATTTTTTGAAAAAAATCTTCACGGCGAAAATGGCTTTGAAGCGCGCAATTATCTAAAAAAACGCGATTTAAATTCTTTAGTTGCCAAAAAATTTCGCCTCGGATTTTCACCAAATTCTTACGAATCATTGATCGATTTTTTAAAAAACGAAAATTTCAGAGACGAGGAAATTCTTCAAAGCGGAATTACCGGCAAAAACGAGCGCGGCAAAATTTACTGCAAATTTAGAAATCGAATTATTTTTCCAATCACCGACAAAAAAAATCGCGTCATTGCTTTTGGCGGACGCAGCTTGGGCGAGGAAATGCCTAAATATCTAAACTCAGCCGAAACTGAATTTTTCAAAAAAAATCAAACGCTTTACAATTTTTTTCTTGCCAGAAAACCAATTTTTTCTAAAGGCTTCGCCGTTGCAGTTGAAGGCTACATGGACGCAATTTCTCTGGCAAAAAATGGTCTAGAAAATGTTGTTGCGGGTCTTGGAACCGCACTTGGAGCGGAGCATTTAAAAGATTTATTTTACACAACTGACAAAATCATAATTTGTCTAGATGGAGACGCCGCCGGAATTCGCGCCGCTAAACGCGTTTCAGAAATTGCGTTGCCATTAATTAATGCCAAAAAAAATATCGCTTTCACAATTCTGCCCAACGGCATGGATCCTGACGATTTTATTAAAGAATTTGGTTTGCGCGAATTAGAAAAAACCCTCGAAAATGCCACACCTTTATCGGAAAGTTTGTTTGAATTTGCCTTGATTGAACTTGGAATTGATAAAAACAAAAAAATTTCCGCTGAAAATAAAGCTAAAATTGAAATGAATTTGGCAGCTAAAATTGAGGTGATTTCCGACCCATCATCTAAGAAATATTTTTCACTTTTTTTTAAAGATTTGCTCTTTTCTTTAGGTAAAAAAAATCAGCCAAAAATTTCCAGAATCGGTTTAGCAAAATCTTATTCTAAACCAGCTGGCAGTGCCGCCGATTCAATTACTCGCGCCATAATCGCCATGATTATAAAATATCCTCATTTGACCCAATTTCATGATGATGATTTTGACGTTAGAGAATTGCACTTTGGCAACGAAAACCTCAATCATTTAAAAGAGCTGCTAATTGAGAAAGTTGAGAACAATGAAGAAAATCTGATTGAGGTCCTTGAAAAATCGAGTTTTGATACAGATGTATTGGAGATTAAAAATATCCTTGCGCGTCTTAGTATTGGTGATTTAGACTTGGTTTTGGTTAAATTCCGCATTTTACTCCTGAAAGATTTACTGCTTCAGGTAGAGCAACAGTACAAAGAATCACTGACCAGAATTGACGAAGTTCAAAAAATAAAAGAAATTTTTGATTACAAAAACTCACTTGAGCAAAGAATTTTAGCTCTAGAAAAAGAATTAACTTAAACAAACTTACGAGGAAAAAATGGCTACAAAAAAGAAGCCTGCTAAACCAACAAAAAAAACTTTGGCTGTAAAAAAAGTGGTTAAAAAAATTGCTGCAAAACCAGCAAAAAAACCACTTAAAAAAGACACAACTACGAAAAAGCCAGCGGCTAAAAAAATTGTAGCCAAAAAACCTGTAAAAATAGTTAAAAAAACTTCAAAAACCGAAGTAAAAAAACCGGTTAAGAAAGTTGCTGCAAAGCCAGTTAAAAAGCCGATTAAGAAAGTCGCCAAAAAAGCAGAAGTTAAAAAAAAGCCCGAGCCAAAAAAAATCGCAAATAAAGCAACTAAGCTCGTAAAAAAGGTTGCTAAAAAACCAGCAAAAAAAGTTAAGGCAAAAAAGGAAAAAAAAGCAAAAGTTCCTAAGGTAAAAAAAGAGAAAAAACCAAAAGTTCCAACTAACGACAGAACAGTTGCTCTTGCTGAACGTTTTCAATTAATTCAAGATGTTCGCTCAGCTTTGCAAAAAAAAGATGACGACGGAAAACAATTTTCTAACGACCTTGCTGATAAATTAAAAAAATTATTAGCTTTAGGCAAAACACAGGGGTTTTTAACTCACGAACAAATCAACGAATCAATCGATTCTGACATTGATCCGCGTAAACTTGATCGCATTTTAGATATTCTTGGAGAATTCAAAATTGTCGTTGTTGAAAAAGAAGATGATTTAGAAAAATTGATTGAAGATGGTCAAGTTGCAAAAGATGAAGAAAAAAGCCAGAAGCGCTCAGAGGACTCGGTTAAGACCTACTTAAAATCAATGAGCACGGTAAAACTTTTGACTCGCGAAGATGAAGTTTCAATCGCGATGAGAATTGAAGAAGGTCGCAATAAAACTGTAAAATCTTTGTATCAAAGTCCGCTAATCATGCGCCACTTTATCGAGTGGTACAACGGCTTAGCAAATGGCACTATCTTACTTCGTGACATCATTCGTATTGACGAAACCTATAATGCCGAGCTGGAAGAAATTATCAAAAACAACGACATTACCGCAGCCGAAGCAGAAGCTAATAATGAAGAAGATTTAACTTCGATAATTAACCAACAAGTTGACGCTGCTGAAGCTTTGGAAGAATCGCTTTTTGAAGATGATGGTTTAGACGAAATAGATGAAAGCGTTGTTTCGTTTGTTTCTATGGAACGAATCCTGATGCCAAAAATGTTGGATCTATTCCAAAAAATTTCGCATGTCTGCCAAAAAGTAATCGACAAATCTAATTCTAAAACTTTTGAACAAGTTAAAACCGATAAGGAAATTGCCAAACTTAAATCTGACTTCGACAATCTTTTGCTCGAAGTAAGTTTTAATGACTCTTTAATTAAAGCTCTTGTTGAACAGCTTTACGAAGCGCAACAAAAACTTTTAACTATTGAAATTGAATTATTGCGCAGTGCCGAAAGTTACGGAATTGACAAAAGTGATTTTCTAAAAAATTACAACGGCATCGAGATTTCTGAATGGTTAAACAAAATCTCTGCTTCGAAAGATAAAAAATGGCAAAAATTCGCTACTGAAGGGAAGGAAAAAATCACCGAAATTCAAGATCGAATAAACAAGTTTAATAAAATCATGGGTCTTGGTGTTGCTGATTTTAAAATCTTGATAAACACCTTGCGCAGAAGCCAAGAAGAAGAATTAAAGGCTAAAAAAGAAATGATTGAAGCTAACCTACGTTTAGTAGTTTCAATCGCCAAGAAATACACCAACCGCGGATTGCAGTTTTTAGATTTAATTCAAGAAGGAAACATCGGTTTAATGCGAGCCGTAGATAAATTCGAATATCGTCGTGGTTATAAATTTTCGACTTATGCAACTTGGTGGATCAGACAAGCAATTACTCGAGCTATTGCCGATCAATCACGCACAATTCGTATTCCGATTCACATGGTTGAAACAATTAACAAAATTGTAAAAACCTCGCGCCAACTAACTCAAGAACTTGGCAGAACGCCTGACGCACAAGAAATTGCCGACAGATTATTAATGCCAGTTGAAAAAGTTAGAAAAGTTTTAAGAACTTCAAAAGATCCAGTAAGTTTAGAATCTCCAGTTTCTGGAGATGATGATGACAGCGTTCTTGGCGATTTTATTGAAGATAAAACGGCAGTTTTACCTTTCGATGCAGCCTCACATTCTAAATTAAAAGAAGTGACAACTCAGATGCTTTCTTCGCTAACTCCTCGCGAAGAACGCGTTCTTAGAATGCGCTTTGGAATTGGAATGGTTACGGACCACACGTTGGAAGAAGTTGGAAAACAATTTTCCGTTACTCGTGAGCGCATCCGCCAAATTGAAGCAAAAGCTTTGAAAAAATTGCAACATCCAAAAAGAGCAAAATTACTAAAAAGCTTTTTGAACGACGTTTAGGTAAAAACCTCCCC
>JACCDN011209775.1_pt1 | contig 23107 bp, 18 predicted proteins | sample 7441691 | NCBI WGS metagenome assembly JACCDN01 (sample SAMN15323439, study PRJNA562643) | freshwater metagenome | isolation source: river surface water | place: USA:Blue River Watershed | collected 2017-08-16 | reverse complement strand
TGCCGGCGCCGCGCATCCGTGGCCGCAAATGATGTCGCCCGAAAATGATGTCGCCCGAACCAGGAGGCTGGCCATGAGCACCCCGCTGCAACCCTTTGGCAATGAAAGCCAGTCGCTGGGCATCGGCGAACTGACGGTGGAGAACCGTATCGACCAGGTCGAGCTCTACGGCTCGCTGGCGATCACGCGCGACAAGGCCGGCCTTGCGCTGGCACGCGAACTGAAGGCCGTCGTCGATGCGACACTGGCCGCGCTGGAAACGACGCCCGAGCTGCCCGAGCACATCGCACTGCGCGCCACCGACAGCGTCGACAATCCTTTCAAATAGCCCCATGCCTGCGCGGGGTAAGCAAATGACAACTCCGACGCGACGCGCCCATCGCTGGCATACTGTCGGCCTTCATTCCGCAAGGCCCCCGCATGTCTGCCGTGTCCGCCGTACCCCGTCACCTGAAGTCCTTCACCCCCTACCGTGAGGGGTTGAAACCCGCGCCTTTCCTGCCGATGTCGCGTGCGGAAATGGACAAGCTCGGCTGGGACAGCTGCGACATCATTCTCATCACCGGCGACGCCTACATCGATCATCCCAGCTTCGGCATGGCGCTGGTGGGCCGACTGCTGGAATCGCAAGGCTTCCGCGTCGGCATCATCAGCCAGCCGGACTGGCAGTCGGTCGAGCCCTTCCGCGCGCTTGGCAAGCCGAATCTGTATTTCGGGGTCACCGCGGGCAATATGGATTCGATGATCAACCGCTACACGGCTGACCGCAAGATACGTTCCGACGATGCGTACACCCCCAACGGTGAACCGAACAAGCGACCCGACCGTGCCGTGACGGTCTATGCGCAGCGTGCACGTGAAGCCTTCCCGGGTACGCCCATCATCATCGGCAGCATCGAAGCCAGCCTGCGTCGCATCGCGCATTACGACTACTGGTCGGATACGGTACGCCGCTCGGTGCTGACCGATTCGAAAGCCGACATTCTGCTGTTCGGCAATGCCGAGCGTGCACTGATCGATTTGTCGCATCGCCTCGCCGCCGGTGAATCGGTGAAAGCGATCCGCGACTTGCGCGGCACTGCCTTCATGGTGACGCGCGGCTGGAAGCCGGCGGAAGACTGGAGCGAAGTCGACTCGACCCGCGTCGACACCCCGGGCCGCATCGATGCGCATCCAAATCCTTACGAGATGAAGGAAAAGGATCCGCAGGCCTGCGGCACCGAAGGCGCTGACAGCAAGCAGGGCGACAAACCGGCCGAAGCCAAACTGGTACCGATCAAGCTGATGAGTCGCGAAGAACGCCTCGCGCAAATGAAGGAAGTGCGTGCGCGCAGCGTGGTGCGACTGCCGGCGTTTGAAGCGGTGAAGGAAGACCCGGTCGCGTATGCGCATGCATCGCGTGTATTCCATCTCGAATCCAATCCCGGCAATGCGCGTGCGATGGTGCAGGCGCATGGCGAGCGCGATGTGTGGCTGAACCCGCCGCCGCTGCCGCTGGCGATGGAAGAGATGGACTATGTGTATGACCTGCCGTATGCGCGTTCGCCGCATCCCGCCTATGGCAAGGCACGCATACCGGCATGGGAGATGATCCGCTTCTCGGTCAACATCATGCGCGGCTGCTTTGGCGGCTGCACCTTCTGCTCGATCACGGAGCATGAAGGCCGCATCATCCAGAGCCGCTCCGAGCCCTCCATCCTGCGCGAGATCGAACTGATTCGCGACAAGACCAAGGGCTTTACCGGCACCATCTCCGACCTCGGCGGGCCAACCGCCAACATGTACCGGCTCGCATGCAAGGACAAGAGTATCGAAGAGTCCTGCCGCCGCCTGTCCTGTGTGTATCCCAGCATCTGCAGCAACCTGAACACCGACCACGGCAAGCTGATCCAGCTGTACCGTAAGGCGCGCGCGATTCCGGGCGTGAAAAAGATCCTGATCGGCTCCGGTCTGCGCTATGACCTCGCGGTGCGCTCGCCCGAGTATGTGAAGGAACTCGCAACCCATCATGTCGGCGGCTTGCTGAAGATCGCGCCCGAGCATTCGGAAGACGGCCCGCTGTCGAAGATGATGAAGCCGGGCATGGGCGCGTACTACGACTTCAAACGGCTGTTCGACAAGTATTCGAAAGAAGCGGGCAAGGAGCAGTACCTGATCCCCTACTTCATCGCTGCGCATCCGGGTACCACCGATGACGACATGGTGAACCTTGCGCTGTGGCTGAAGGAAAACGACTTCCGCCTCGACCAGGTGCAGACCTTCCTGCCAACGCCGATGGCGATGGCAACCACGATGTACCACACGCGCAAGAACCCGCTGCGTAAGATCTCGCAGGATTCGGAAACCGTGGAGACGCCGCGTCTGGGTAAGGTGCGCAAGTTCCACAAGGCGCTGCTGCGCTGGCACGACCCGGAGAACTGGGAAACGCTGCGCGAAGGCCTGAAACGCATCGGCCGCAGCGACCTGATCGGCAACGGCCCGCAGCATCTGGTACCTCGCTCGGACATGGCAGCCGTCGCCACCACAGGCACACGCCGTGCGAGACGCGACGAGACTCCGGCCATCGGCACCATCGCAAAGAAGTTTGGCCACAAGACAGTGCGCGCCGGCGCAGCGATACAGCGCAAACGGCGCGTTTGACGTGCTGGCCTGCGCACGCGCTCTGGCATGAATGCATGGGACGCGCGAGCATACAGGCGCGGATGCCGGTCGATGCGGCGCGACGCTCACACGAACGTCGCGCAATAAAAAAGCCGATCCTGACGGATCGGCTTTTTCGTATGTTGGTGGGAAGTGCTGGCTTCGAACCAGCGACCTATCGCGTGTGAGGCGATCGCTCTACCCCTGAGCTAACCTCCCGGGAAGAACGGGATTATGGCACAAGTCAGGTCAGAGTTCAATTTCCCGATCAATCCCGCATGCAGCCCCTTCAGCGCATCCGGCACTGGCGCCAGTCGCGTCAGGTCCACAGCAAGGACCCGGACGGGATGTCGCGCGGTCTGACGAGACAGGCGCTCAGTCGTTGAGCGACACGCTTGCCTGCAGCTCGTCCCATGGCGCATGCAGCTTTCGTCCGTCGCGCACCAGCAAGCCGGCTTCTTCGAGCACGACCACGTCCTGGTGAACGTTCTTGTAATCCCTGCCGAGATGCTCGGCCAATTCCTTCACACTTTCCGCGCCATGCTGGTGCACATGCTTGAGCAGCTCAAGACGACGCGGGGACAAGGCCTCGAGCATGGTCTGCAGATCGAGGAAGGTCACATGGGTCTCATCGACTTTTTTGCCGGATGCCACACGCTTCCATGCATTGCCAAAGCGTTCACCCATATCAGCCAGGCTGCCCACATGCACACGAATTTTGCTAGTCGCCTTCATTCCTGATCCTTTCCACATCTGCCAGAAAGTCTGCCACCAGGGTATCGACATCGATGAAGGATAGCGGTACTCCTTCTCGCGTACATGTCTGTGGTCGCCTTTGCCGCGCTCATTGTCATAACCAACGAGGCGCCGTCCATGACGACCAAAATACAGGCTGTACTTGAGGCCGTGAGGCCGTTCGACACTTGTCTCGGGTAGCTGCCAGATCGTCATCTCCACGATGGCGGCATCGGCAAGGATGGCCTTGTCGTGAAAGATCCGTCGGGCTTTCTTGGCGCGACTCTAGTCCCTCAAAATCATGGTGTCAAGCACCATAATCAACAACACGGGAACTCAGCCGACTTGTGTGGTCAGCGAGCCGCGATCAGGACGATGGACGGGCAGGTGCTGCCAGTTGCCGCCACAGGCAAGCGCCCTTCGCCTCCTTGTCGAGGCCATCGAGCAGCGCTTCGTGTTCAGCGCGTTCTTCCGGCGTCGGACCGAGCAGCAGGATGTCGGCCAGTGCAGCGCCGCCAGTGCCGCTTGATCCGTCATCGGCATCGACATGCAGGTCCATCGACAGGCTGTCCTGCCCGCGCGTCATCGCGATGTAGACCTCGGCCAGCAGTTCGGAGTCGAGCAGCGCGCCGTGCAGCGTGCGATGCGCGTTCGATACGCCATAGCGCTCGCACAAGGCATCCAGCGAATTGCGCTTGCCCGGATGCAGTTCCTTCGCCTGCGCGAGTGTGTCCGTGATCGATGCGACATGCTCGGCAAACTTCGGCAGGCCGACGCGCTCGAACTCGGCGTCAATGAAGCCGACATCGAACGCCGCGTTGTGGATGATGATCTCGGCGTCGCGCACGAATTCGCAGAACGCGTTCGCGATTTCGGCAAACTTCGGCTTGTCGCTCAGGAATTCGGTGGTGAGGCCGTGCACCGCCAGCGCGCCCGGATCGGAATCCCGCTCGGGGTTGATGTAGTAGTGGAAGTTGTTGCCGGTCAGCCGGCGGTTCACCATTTCCACGCAACCGATCTCGATGATGCGGTCGCCGCTCTTCGCATTCAGGCCGGTGGTTTCAGTGTCGAGGACGATCTGTCGCATGCTGTGATCTGCTGTGCTGTGCTGTGCTGTGCTGTTGTGTTGTTTTGTTTTGTGCTGCGCCGTCGTCAGGCGGCGGCGCCGCGCAGCGCTATTTCCGCGCCACGGTTGGCCAGTTCGTCGGCCTTCTCATTGCCGGGATGGCCCGCATGGCCTTTCACCCAGCGCCATTCTATCGTGTGCCGCAAGCGCGCTTCGTCCAAGGCCTGCCACAGGTCGACATTCAGCACCGGCGATTTGTCGGCTTTGCGCCAGCCACGCTTTTTCCAGCCGACGATCCATTCGCTGATGCCCTTCTGTACATACTGGCTGTCTGTGTGCAGCACGACCTCGCTCGGACGCTTCAAGGCATTCAGCGCCTCGATCACGGCGCGCAATTCCATGCGATTGTTGGTGGTATTGAGTTCGCCGCCACACAGTTCTTTCTGGTGTTCGCCGGCGACCAGCCATGCGCCCCAGCCGCCGGGGCCGGGATTGCCCTTGCAGGCGCCATCGGTATAAATCGCTATCTTGTCCATGTATTTCGTCAGTCTTTGTCAATCAGGGCCATGAGTCGGGGCCATGAATCAGGGTCATGAAGCAGCGCCATGAATCATCCTTGCTGCGCATCGCCATCCATCATCAACATGAACCCTCGCTGTTGATCATCGATGTTGATCATCGATGTTGCGCACCGGTCTTAATCAGCGCTGTTCGCGGACCCGCGTTCTTTCATCCGGTTGGTGGCCGGCACGCCAACGGTGACACCGGCACGCCGGGTCTGCCACGCCGGTCCGACCAGCCGCATGCCCTTCACGCGCTTGATCGCCTGCACGATGTACAGCGCGCCCAGGTAGGGCCACCAGCGATTGCCTGCTTTTTCGAGAAACGCAAAGCGCTGCAGCCATTTCACCGTCGCACACGGCGGTGCATAACAACCGAAATGGCCCCGGTTGATTTCCATGTTCAGCAGTTTCAGCCAGTCCTTCAGGCGCGGCACGCTGATGAACTCGCCATGCAGCGGCAGGAAGTGCGCACCGGTCAGCCGGCCCGCGACCTGACGCGCACCCCACATGCTGACCGGATTGAAGCCGCATACGATCACCTGCCCTTCCGGGATCAGTACGCGCTCGACCTCGCGCAGTACCTGGTGCGGCTCGACCGCAAATTCGAGCACATGCGGCAGCACCACCAGATCCAGGCTTTGCGATGCAAACGGCAACTCGGCAAAATCATGCACCAGCACCACCTGCCGTTCGCCGATATGTTCGCCGACCGGGTTGCTGATATGTTTGATGCCGCTGTCGCCGACGCTCTCGATGACGCTCTCAATAACGCCTTCACCGGGCTGTTCAGCAGGCCGGCCATTGGCGTGACCGTCAACGTGACTGGCGGAGCAAGCGTCGGCGCGACCGTCCGGGCGCTGACCCGCCGGCATCACCGCGTCGGTCACCCACCGATTCGGCATCCGGTTGGCTGCCAGCGCATCGATCTGCGGCAAGCCGATCTGCACCGCATTGAAGCCAAAGATGTCGGCGGTCAGCTCGTCCAGCCGCGCTTGCTCCCACGCCTGCGCATACGCACCGGCCGGCGTATCGAACCAGGGAGCGAGCGATATAATCGAATTTTGGTCTTGTCGGTCGATGCCCATGTCCGTGATACAGCCCTTGCAAGTCACTGCGGTGCCGGCGTTTGCCGACAATTACCTGTGGCTGATCCACGACCACCAGCATGCTGCGGTCGTCGACCCCGGCGACGCCGCCCCGATCGAGGCTGCGCTGGCGGCGATGCACCTGAAGCTGGCCGCTATTCTACTCACTCACCACCACGGCGACCATGCAGGCGGCGTCGCCGATCTGCTGCGTCATTGGCAAGTGCCGGTGTTCGGTCCCGCGCGCGAGAAAATTGCGGGCATCAGTCAGCCGTTGTCCGAAGGCGCCACTGTTCACCTTGCCGAACTCGGGCTGCAGTTGTCGGTGCTCGACGTGCCGGGCCATACGGCCGGCCATATCGCCTATGTTACGCATCCGGCGCCGGACCAGCACTGGCTGTTCTGCGGCGATACGCTGTTTGCCGGCGGTTGCGGACGGCTGTTCGAAGGCACGCCGGCGCAGATGACGGCATCACTGGCCAAGCTCGCCGCGCTGCCCGATACCACCCGGGTGTATTGCGCGCATGAGTACACGGTCGCCAATCTGCGTTTTGCGGTCGCGGCCGAGCCCGGCAATGCCGCCGTGGCGCAGCGACTCGCCGACGCGGTCGCGATGCGCGAACGCGGTGAAGCAACGGTACCCTCGACACTGGCGCTGGAAAAAGCGACCAATCCTTTCCTGCGCTACCGCGAACCCGGCATCACGCAAACCTTGCACGCCGAGGGACGCTTGCAGCAAGACGACCCGGTCGCTGCATTCGCGGCGCTTCGCGACTGGAAAAACAATTATCGATAGCGAATTTGTCTTTATTCCACGCAAACTTCCTTTATCTGGCATTTAACTGTAATTCATTTCGGTAATTCCGCTTGACGGGCTTGCACCCCCTCACTACACTTGCGCGAATTCAATTGGAACGGTCGGTGCCCTGTGCGCCCGCCGTGAGCTTTCGAGGCCAATGCAGCAATCCCGAATCGCCCAGCTGGTCAGCATCGCCTTGCTATCCTGCCTGACGCTGAAGCCAGCACAGGCCATCGATCTGAGCATACAGCCGGCACCCGCCACTGCCGATCCCACCATCGACCCCTACAGTGCCGACGCACCGCGTCTCGGCACGAGCGAGTTCGATGCCGCGTTCGACGATGCCGACATCACGCAGTTCGATCTGTGGGACCGTATCCGCAAGGGCTTTGCGATCCCCGATTTGAACAATCCGCTGGTCGCCAATCACACGACCTGGTACAGCTCGCGCCCGGATTACATCCAGCGCACCACGACCCGCGCATCGCGCTATCTGTTCCATGTCGTACAGGAACTGGAAAAGCGGCAGATGCCGATGGAGCTGGCACTGCTGCCCTTCATCGAATCCGCTTTCAATCCGCAGGCGTATTCGCATGCGAAGGCCGCCGGCATGTGGCAGTTCATTCCGAGCACCGGCCGCGACTACAACCTGAAGCAGAATGCCTTCCGTGACGAGCGGCGCGATGTGCTGGCATCCACCAGCGCCGCGCTGACCTATCTGCAAAAGCTGTATAACCAGTTCGGCGACTGGCAACTGGCACTGGCCGCGTACAACTGGGGCGAAGGCTCGGTATCACGCGCAATCGCGAAGGCCGAGGCGCGCGGCTTGCCGATCGATTACAACAGTCTGTCGGCCTTCATGCCGGCAGAGACGCGCAACTACTACCCGAAGCTGCAAGCGGTGAAGAACATCATCGCGACGCCGTCGCAGTACAACATCAAGTTGCCGACGGTCGAAAACGAGCCCTACTTCGTATCGATCAAGAAGACCCGTGACATCGATGTGAAGCTGGCCGCGCAGCTGGCCGAGTTGCCGATGGAAGAATTCAAGGCGCTCAATCCGCAATTCAACCGCCCGGTGATCACCGGTGGTGAAAAGACCCAGATCCTGCTGCCGCAGCTGAACGCGGAAAAGTTCAAGGAAAATCTGTCGAAGTGGACCAAGACGCTGTCGAGCTGGACCGCACACAAGGTGACGGCAGCACGCGAACGCATCGAAACCATCGCAGCCAAGTTCAAGACCACGCCGGACGTGATCCGCGAGGCGAACTCGATTCCGCCCAACATGCATCCGACCGCCGGTTCCATCGTGCTGGTGCCCAAGCCGCCGGCTGCGGCCGACAAGGATATCGGTGCCGAAGTAGCCGATACCGCGATGCTGGCAGTGGCGCCGGACGAACCGCCGCGCAAGAAGATCACCGTCAAGGTCGGCAAGCGCGACACGATGGCAACCATCACCGCGCGTTACAAGGTCACGGCCGATGATGTACGGCGCTGGAATGACCTGAAGGGCGACAAGCTGAGCGCCGGCCAGAGCCTGAAGCTGGAAGTGAAAGCGCCGAAGAAGGTGAAGGGTGCGGGCAGCAAAGCGGCACCGGGCGCGAAGGCGGACAAGGCAGACAAGGGTGACCGCGCGGCCAAGCCCGCAAAGTCCGGCAAGGTTGAAAAGCTGGTGCGCTCACCCCACGAGACCAAGAAGGTCGAGCCGGCCCACAAGCGCCGGCAAAAAGACTAAGACTCGGTTCGGCGGGCGACACGCTCACACGGTTGCAAGCGCACGGTCACAAGCAGACGGTCGCAAGCACACGCGCGCGCCCCATCCGCCCGATGCTCACGCAAGCCGCTTGAAATTCGCCGCCGCCAGCAATCGCTGCGTGTAAGCCTCGCGCGGTGCCTGCAATACCTCGGCCACCGGGCCGCTCTCGACCACCCTGCCATCCTTCATCACCAGCACACGGTGCGCCATCGCGCGGATCACCGCGAGATCATGGCTGATGAACAGATAGGCGATACGATGTTTTTTCTGCAGCGTCGCCAGCAGCTCCAGCACCTGGTATTGCACCGACACATCGAGCGACGAGGTCGGCTCATCGAGCAAGATCAGCGAGGGCTTCAGCACCAGCGCGCGCGCAATCGCGATCCGTTGTCGCTGCCCGCCCGAGAATTCATGCGGATAGCGCGTCATCATTGCCGCCGACAAGCCGACTTCCTGCAACGCGGACGCCACCGCGTCACGCAAGGCGGCGGCAGGTAACTGCGGCTGGTGCAGCGCCAATCCTTCACCGACGATCTGCTCGATGGTCCGGCGCGGCGACAACGACGCAAACGGATCCTGGAACACCACCTGCATCTGCGCGCGCAAGGGCCGCAATGCGGCACTGTCCATCGCACTGATCGCATGGCCGTCGAACCGAATATCACCGGCAGTACGTGCGACCGACAGCCGCAGCAAGGCCATGCCCAGCGTCGATTTGCCGGAGCCGGATTCCCCGACGATGCCCAGCGTCTCGCCACGCTGCAGCCCGAGGTCGAGCGCCTCGACGGCGACAAATTCGCGTTCGCGGAACCAGCCTTCGCGGATGCCGAAGCTGCAGCGCACGCCGCTCGCTTGCAGCAAGGGTGCGCCGTCGGCCACTGTCTCATCCACCATGCGCTTTGCATGGCTGGCCAGCAACCGCTGCGTATACGCCTCGCGCGGCTGCGCGAACAGCGTGGCGGTGTCGGCGGTCTCGATCAGGCGGCCTTGCTGTATCACGCCGACGCGGTCGGCAAAACTGCGCACCAGGTTCAGGTCATGCGTGATCATCAGCACCGCCATGCCTTCCTCGCGCTGCAACTGATTCAGCAATTCCAGAATCTGCACCTGGATCGTCACGTCGAGCGCCGTGGTCGGCTCGTCGGCGATCAGCAGGCGCGGCTTGCAAGCGAGCGCCATCGCAATCATCGCGCGCTGTCGCTGGCCGCCCGACAACTGGTGCGGGTACGCGAGCGCGCGCCGCGCCGGTTCCGGTATACCGGTCTTGTCCAGCAATTCGACCGCGCGCACGGCCGCCGCACGCGCGCTCAAGCCCTCATGCAGCATCAGCACCTCGGCGATCTGGTTACCGATGGTGAACAGCGGATTGAGCGCCGTCATCGGCTCCTGGAAGATCATCGCGATATCCTTGCCGCGCATGGCACGCAGCTGCGGCTCGCTCATCTGCAGGATGTCCTGTGCTGCAAAACGAATCTGGCCGCTGATGCCGGCGTCCGGCAACAAGCCCATCATCGCCAGCGCGCTAACGGTCTTGCCGGAACCGGATTCGCCGACCAGCGCGAACTTCTCGCCGGCTGAAATCTGATAACTGACCTCGCTGACGACGGTTGTGTCGCCAAAGCGTACATGCAGGTTGCGGATGTCGACCAGACTCATGCCTTCCTCCGCACGTCCAGCGAATTGCGCAACGCATCGCCTATGTTGGTCAGCAACAGCAGTGTCACGGTCAGCACCAGGAAGGTCGACAGTGCGATCCACCAGGCATCGAGATTGTTCTTGCCCTGCGCGAGCAGCTCACCGAGGCTGGGCGTGTTCGGCGGCACGCCCAGGCCGAGGAAGTCCAGCGAGGTCAGCGCGAGGATGGCCGCGCTCATCCGGAAAGGCAGGAAGGTGACCACTGGCGTCAGGCTGTTCGGCAGCACATGGCGCCAGATGATCTGCCAGTTCGACAGCCCGAGCGCACGCGCTGCCTGCACATAATCGAGGTGGCGGTTGCGCAGGAAATCGGCACGCACATAGTCGGACAAAGCCATCCAGCCAAACAGGGACAGCAGCACCAGCAGCAGCAGCGTGCTGGGCTCGAAGATGGAAGCGAAGATGATCAGCAGGTACAGCTCCGGCATCGAGCCCCAGATTTCCATGAAGCGCTGGAACAGCAGGTCGGTCTTGCCGGCGAAATAGCCTTGTATCGCACCGGTCAGCACGCCGAGCGCCACGCCGGTGATGGTCAGCGCCAGCCCGAACAGGATGGACACGCGAAAACCGTACAACAGCCGCGCGACCACATCGCGGCCGCGGTCATCGGTGCCGAGCCAGTTGTCGCCCGTGGGCGGTGCCGGGTTCGGCGCTTTCGCGAAGTAATTCAGCGTGTCATGGCGGTAGTGGTTGATCGGGTAGATCGCCCAGTTGCCATCCTTCTCGAATTGCTGCCGGATGAAAGGATCGAGGTAATCGGCCGGGGTATCGAAATCACCGCCGAAGGCAGTCTCCGAATAATCGGTCACCAGCGGGAACATCAGTTGGCCGTTGTACTTCGCCAGCAGCGGCCGGTCATTCGAGATCAGCTCCGCGCCCAGACTCAGCACGAACAATGTGCAGAAGATCAGCAGGCTCCAGTAGCCACGCCGGTTCTGCCGGAAGCGCAACCAGACGCGGCGGCCGGGCGATACCGAGGGTGCCAGCGTGGACGGCGCCACCGCGCCGACTGTCGGCTTGTCGATGATGTCGCTCATCGTGCGAGGCTTTCGAATTGCACGCGCGGGTCGGCCCACACGTAGCACAGGTCGCCGAGCAGTTTCACCACCAGACCAATCAGCGTGAACAGATACAAGGTGCCGAGCACGACCGGGTAATCGCGCCGCACAACCGATTCATACGACAGCAAGCCCAGACCGTCGAGCGAGAACAAGGTCTCGATCAGCAGGCTGCCGGCGAAGAACGCGCCAATGAAGGCTGCCGGGAAGCCCGTCACCAGCGGGATCAGCGCATTGCGGAACACATGCTTGTACAGCACCGCACGTTCGGACAGGCCCTTCGCGCGCGCCGTCATCACATACTGCTTGCGGATCTCTTCGAGGAAGGTGTTCTTGGTCAGCATGGTCATCACCGCAAACGCACCAGCCACCGACGCCAGCACCGGCAATGTGATGTGCCACAGATAATCCTTCACCTTGCCGAAGGTGGACAGCGCTTCCCAGTCATCCGACGTCAGCCCGCGCAGCGGGAACCATTGCACGAAGCTGGAGCCGGCGAACAGCACCAGCAGCGCCACGCCGAGCACGAAGCCCGGAATCGAATAGCCGACCAGCACGATCATGCTGCTGATGTTGTCGAAGCGCGTGCCCTCGCGCACCGCTTTCGCAATGCCCAGCGGCACCGAGATGAAATACGTGAGGAAGAAGGTCCACAAGCCGATCGAGATCGACACCGGCAGTTTGGACTTCACCAGTTCCCACACATCCTGATGGTGATAGAAGCTCTGACCGAGGTCGAATTTCGCAAAGCCCTTCAGCATCTGCCAGAAGCGCTCCAGTGGCGGCTTGTCGAAGCCATACAGCGCCTTGATCTCTTCGACGCGCTCCGCATCGACACCCTGCCGCCCGCGATACTCGGATGCCCCGCCACCGGAAGATTCGCCGGCGCCGGTCTGCCCTTTTTTCAATTCGATCAGTGCCTGCTCGACCGGGCCGCCGGGCACGAACTGGATCACGGCGAACGTGATCGCGATCACGCCCAGCAGGGTCGGGATCATCAGCAGCGTGCGCTTGAGGATGTAGGACCAGAGGTTCATGGTGGGATGTGATGTGTTCCATTCAAGTCACTGGATCCCGGCTTGCGCCGGGATGACGCGCCAAGACTGATCGCGTGTGCTATGTCATCCCGGCGCAAGCCGGGCTCCCGTGTCGCTTGGTCGTTTCAAAATCAATCGGTCTTTCTCGGCTTGGCCTGCCACCAGCTGGAAATCACATACGGGTCGGCCTGGTAATACTTGGGCATCACCTGCGGCATGCCGAAGCGATTACGCCAGGCCACGCGGTGGGTCGCCGAATACCAGTGCGGCACCACGATGTATTTGTTCAGCAGCACACGATCCAGCGCGCGCGCCGCCGACACCAGTTCAGCACGCGTCTCCGAGCGCACCAGCGCGGTCACCAGCGCATCGACGGCCGGGTCTTTCAGCCCCCAATAGTTGCTGGAGCCTTTCTCGTCGGCCGCTTTCGAGCCGAGCATGTCGAACATTTCATTGCCGGGGCTGGTCACGTCGGGGAAGCGCTGGCTGGTCATGTCGAAATCGAATTCTTCGAGCCGCTTCTGCACCAGCGCGAAATCGGCCGTACGCTGGTTCACCCGGATGCCGAGTTTTTCGAGGTTGCGCACATAGACCGCAATGATGCGTGACAGTGCCGACTGATCGTCCAGGATCTCGAACACGAAGGGCTCGCCCTGTGCATTGCGCAGCGCGCCGTCGCGGTAAGTCCAGCCCGCCTCTTTCAGCAGGTCGCGCGCCTTCATCAGGTTGGCACGCAGCGATGACGGCGCATCGGTGCGTGGCGGCACCGGCACCGGGCCGAATACCGCCGGGTCCAGTTGGTCGCGCAGGGGCGCCAGCAGCGCCAGTTCGCCGGCGGTCGGCACGCCGCGCGCCGCCAGTTCGGAATTGCTGAAGAAGGAATCGATGCGCACATACTGGCTGTAGAACAGCTGGCGGTTCATCCATTCGAAATCCAGCGCCAGTCCCAGTGCCTGCCGCACGCGCGGGTCCTTGAAGATGGGCCGGCGCAGGTTCATCACGAAGGCTTGCATGCCGGCGCCGTTCGCATGCTTCAGGGTCTGCTTGATGATCTCGCCCTTGTCGAACTTCGAGCCCTTGTACATGCGCGCCCAGTTCTTCGCTCGGTACTCAACCACCACATCGAACTCGCCGGCCATGAACGCTTCCAGCCTCGCGACATCATCCTTGTAGAAGCGGTACGCAATACGATCGAAATTGAATGCGCCGCGGCGCGCCGGCAAGTCTGCGCCCCAGTACGACGGGTTCTTGCGGAAGCTGATCGAACGACCCATGTCGTAACGTTCGATCAGGTAGGGGCCGCTGGCGACGGGCGGCACCAGTTGTATCTTGTCGAACGGTGTGCCGGCCGCCCACTGGCGCGAGAACACCGGCATGCCACCGACGATCAGCGGCAGCTCGCGGTTCCGGGTCTTGAAGTCGAAGCGTACGGTGCGCTCATCCAGCACCACGCATTGCTTCACGTCTGCATAGATCATCTTGAATTGCGGCGCGCCCTTCGCGACCAGCGTATCGAAGGAGTACTTGACGTCATCGGCGGTGACTGCATCGCCATTGTTGAAGCGCGCTTTCGGATGCAAGCGGAAAGTCATGGCCATCCGGTCCGGCGCCAGCTGCATGTCTTCGGCCAGCAAGCCGTACATGGTCGCGATCTCATCGGCGGACGTGATCGCGAGCGATTCGAACATCAGGTTCGACACACCGGCCGCCGCCACACCTTTCATCGAAAACGGATTGAACTTGTCGAAGCTGGTGCGCGAATCCGGATTCGCGAGGTAGATCTCGCCACCCCTGGGTGCATCCGGATTCAGGTAGTCGAAGTGGGTGTAGCCCGGCGGGTACTTCGGCGTGTCATACAGCGAGAACGCATGCGCCGCATGGGCGGCGGGCGACAGGGCCAACAGCGCGGCGAACAGGGTCAGGACTCGGGCTAGGGTGCGGGTCATCGTCGTCAGTCTTGCAGCATCGGTCTTCAGGCGTCAGGCTGCCTGCATCACCATCGGGCGCGGCGGCCGCACGCAACATTCCGTCAAGCATAGCGGGTTTCGGCCAAGGCAGCCGGACGCGCTGACGCCGGCGTTCGCAGGGCCGTCGGCGCTGGCATCAGCGCTGGCGTCAGCGCAGGTGTCGAGCCGGATATCGGAACCGCTACAATGTCGCCTTTCGCCATCGGACCGCCGGTCCCGTTGGCATCAGGTTTCACGAGGTTTCATGAAGGAGTCCCGAATGGCATTCTTGCAAGGTAAAAAACTGCTGATCACCGGCGTGCTGTCCAACCGTTCGATCGCCTATGGCATTGCGCAAGCCTGCCACCGCGAAGGTGCGGAACTGGCGTTCACCTATGTCGGCGAGCGCTTCAAGGACCGCATTTCCGAATTCGCGAAGGAATTCAACAGCGAACTGGTGTTTGATTGCGATGTCGGTAGCGATGAACAAATCAATGCACTGTTTGCCGATCTGGGCAAGACCTGGCCGCAATTCGACGGCTTCGTGCATGCGATCGGTTTCGCACCGCGGGAAGCGATTGCCGGTGACTTCCTCGACGGCCTTTCGCGCGAAAACTTCCGCATCGCGCATGACATTTCCGCCTACAGCTTCCCGGCGATGGCCAAGGCTGCCCTGCCGATGCTGACGCCGGGCTCGGCACTGCTGACGCTGTCCTACCTGGGCGCGCTGCGCGCGCTGCCGAACTACAACACGATGGGCCTTGCGAAAGCATCGCTGGAAGCCAGCGTGCGCTACCTGGCCGAATCGCTGGGCAAGCACGGCGTGCGCGTGAACGGTATCTCGGCCGGCCCGATCAAGACCCTGGCCGCCTCCGGTATCAAGGACTTCGGCAAGATCCTGAACTTCGTGAAAGCGAATGCGCCGCTGCGCCGCAATGTGACGATCGAAGACGTCGGCAATGCATCGGCCTTCCTTCTGTCGAACCTGGCTGGTGGCATCACCGGCGAGATCACTTATGTTGACGGCGGCTTCTCGCAGGTCGTCGCGGGCATGGGCAGCGACGAGTAAGCGCCGGGCCCGTCAGGCTCCGAGCCTGCCAGACTGGCAACAAAGCCCGGCGCAGTCCGGGCTTTTCTTTGGAATTCAAGGATCTGCACACGGATCCCGGAATTCCTGTATTATTCGCGCCGCGCTGCAACAAACAGCGCGAACATGCATCGCCATTCGTCAGCATTGTCCATAAAGCCCTCCCGCCCCCGGGTGCTGCAAGTCAGGCACCCACCCGGCGCAAAGCTTTTGTGCCGAAATCTCTCTGAATCCTGTACCCGAGCGTCATACGCTCACCGCAGAGCCTGATTTTTCGTCGTCGCTGCCAGCGTTGCCTTTATCAGTCGTCCGTCAGACCGCTTTACCGAGTGGCAGAGGACAGTTCGTGGCTTGTGCCGCGCCTACAGACAAGGGCGCGATGCTCGCCATGGCAACCCGTTTGAAAGAAGAATCATGACGTTTGAAGACATCGGCCTGCACCCGCTGGTCCTGAAAGCCCTGGCCGACGCCGGCTATACGCAGCCGACCCCGGTGCAACAGCAAGCCGTGCCGGCCGCGATCGAAGGCCGCGACCTGCTGGTCTCGTCACAGACCGGCTCGGGCAAGACCGCCGCGTTCATGCTGCCGGCACTGCATCGTCTGGCCAGCGCGCCGGTCGAGCCGCAGCAAGGCTCGGGCAAGACACCGAACCAGCAAGCACAGGCGGCGCGTGCGCGCGGCGAGCGTCCGCGCTTCGCACCCGCACGCCCGAAGATGCTGGTGCTGACGCCGACGCGCGAACTCGCGCTGCAGGTCACCACCGCCACCGACAAGTATGGCGTGCACATGCGTCGCATCAAGGCCGTGTCCATCCTCGGTGGCATGCCCTATCCGAAGCAGATGCAACTGCTGTCGCGCAACCCGGAAATCCTGGTCGCGACCCCGGGCCGCCTGATCGACCACATGGAGTCGGGCAAGATCGATTTCTCGCAGCTGGAAATGCTGGTGCTGGACGAAGCCGACCGCATGCTGGACATGGGCTTCATCGATGACATCGAGATGATCATCAGCAAAACCCCCGACACGCGCCAGACCATGCTGTTCTCGGCCACGCTTGACGGCATGGTCGGCAACATGGCCCGCCGCATCACCAAAGACCCGATGCTGATCCAGATCGCCGGCTCGGCAACCAGGCATGAAAACATCCAGCAGCGCGTGCACTTCGTGGACGACCTGTCGCACAAGAACCGCCTGCTTGACCACCTGCTGCGTGATGCATCGATCGACCAGGCCGTGGTGTTCACCGCGACCAAGCGCGATGCCGATACCATCGCCGATCGCCTCAACATCGGTGGCTTCGCTGCCGCCGCACTGCACGGCGACATGAACCAGGGCGCACGCAACCGCACGCTGAACAGCCTGCGCCGTGGCCAGGTCCGCGTGCTGGTCGCGACCGATGTCGCGGCGCGCGGCATCGACGTGCCGGGCATCACCCATGTGTTCAACTTCGACCTGCCGAAATTCCCGGAAGACTATGTGCACCGTATCGGCCGTACCGGCCGCGCCGGCCGCAACGGTATCGCGGTGTCGCTGGTGAACCATGCCGAAGGCATGCATGTGAAGCGCATCGAGCGCTTTACCAAGCAAGCCATCCCGGTCGATGTGATCGAAGGCTTTGAGCCGACCCGTGCCGCATCGACGCGCCGTCCGAAGCCGGCTGGCTGGCGTCCGGGCGATGGCCGCAAGAGCCATGGTGGCGGTTACGGCGCCAGCAATGGTGACCGCAACGGCGGTGGCCATGGTGGCAATGGTGGCAATGGCAGCAGCAACGGCGGCGGCCATGGCAAGGGCAACTTCGGCAAATCGGGCGGCTACGGCAAATCTGCGAATGGCAGCAAGCCGGCACAGCGCACGTTCGCCAAGCCGGGCGCACCGCGCAAGGACGGCGGCTGGCAAGGCGGCCAGCGCAACGAAGGCCGCAATGATCGTGGCCATCGTGGCTGAATGCTGAACAGCGCCCGGTAAAGGTCGCCCACCCTGGCGGCTGACGACGATGGCTCCTGCGGGAGCCATCGTCGTTTCTGCGTTGCGCGCGTGCGGCGCTGCGCACGTCGACTACCCGCATGCGTTTTACCTGTGCACCCCCTGCTGTCGCGATCAGGCCAGCGCCATGCGGCATCAGCGATAATGCGCACACTGATTACGGAGCCTGACATGAATGCCCCAGAAACACTGCGACTGACCTCGTTTTCCCATGGCGGCGGCTGCGGCTGCAAAATTGCGCCCGGCCTGCTGTCCGACATCCTGAAACAAACGACAGGCTTTCCGGTGCCGCCGCAGCTGCTGGTCGGTATCGAGACCGCCGATGATGCCGCGGTCTATCAGCTCAATGACGAACAAGCGCTGATCGCGACCACCGATTTCTTCATGCCCATCGTCGATGATCCCTTCGACTTCGGCCGCATCGCGGCGACGAATGCGATCTCGGATGTGTATGCGATGGGTGGCACGCCGATCATGGCGCTGGCGCTGGTCGGCATGCCGATCGACAAGCTGCCGGTCGAGACCATCGGCCGCATCCTCGCCGGTGGCGAAGCCGCATGCGCCTCGGCCGGCATACCGATTGCCGGTGGCCACACCATCGATTCGGTGGAACCGATCTATGGCCTGGTGGTGATGGGGCTCGTGCATCCGAAAAAGCTCAAGCGCAATGCCGATGCGAAGCCGGGTGACCAGCTGGTGCTCGGCAAGCCGCTCGGTGTCGGCATCTATTCGGCCGCGCTGAAAAAAGGTGCGCTGGATGCGGCCGGCTACGACGCCATGATCGCCAGCACGACGAAACTCAATACGCCGGGGCGCCAACTGGCTGACCTGCCGGGCGTGCATGCGCTGACCGATGTGACCGGCTTTGGCCTGCTGGGTCATGCGCGCGAGATGGCGCTGGGTGCTGGCCTCGCGGCGCGCATCGCGCTGCCACAGGTGCCTTTCCTGCCCGGCGTCGAAGCGCTGGCGGCCCAAGGCTTCATCACCGGCGCATCCGGACGCAACTGGGCAGGCTATGGCAAGGATGTGCGGCTCGCAGCGGGCATCACGCCGCAGCAGCAAGCCTTGCTGTGCGATCCGCAAACCTCGGGCGGCTTGCTGGTCGCCTGCGCAGCGGATGCCGTGGACACTGTCCTCGCGATCTTCCGCGCCGAAGGCTTTGCGCAGGCGGCCGTCATCGGTGACATGGCCGAGGGTACTCCCGGTATCGACGTGCTCGCCTGAGAGCTTCAGCGCGCGAGGCGCAAGCCGCTGCGTTGCCAGGTCGCTGCAGCCGGGAGGAAATTCCGGTAGCTGATGCGTGCATGTCCGGGCGGCGTGTACAGCGATGAGCCGCGCAGCACCTGCTGGTTCACCATGAACTTGCCGTTGTATTCGCCGGCGACACCGGCCAGCGGACGAAAGCCCGGATAGGCGGCATAGGCGCTGGCTGTCCATTGCCAGCATGCGCCAAACAGTGCCTGCAGCGCGTCAGCATGCACGCGCGCTGCGGCCTCCCATTCCTGCTCGGTCGGCAGCCGCGCACCGGCCCAGCGCGCATACGCATCCGCTTCGTAATAGGACAAGTGAGCGACCGGTGCATCGCGTTCTGCATCGCGTTCTTCATCGCTCAACAGATGCTCGCCATCGAGACCATAGCGTGACCAGTCGCGACCATGACCCCGCCACCAGTACTGCGGGCAGCAGCGACGCCCTGCCTGCACCCAGTCCCAACCCTCGGCCAGCCAGTGCAGCGGATCACGATAGCCACCGTCATCCATGAAAGCGAGGTACTCGCGTTGCGTGACCAGGCGGCTTGCGATCTCAAATGGTTGGATCAGCCATTCATGCGCGGGGCATTCATTGTCGAAGCAAAACCCGTCGCCGGCATGACCGACGCGCACCACCCCGCCTTGCACCGGCAGCCATCGCAGTGGCGCCCGCGCTGATGGCGACGCGGGTAGCTCGACCGAGCGCAGTGCAGGTTTCAAGGGGTTCAGCGCCATCAGGGCCAGCAGGTCGGTGCGCATCAGTTCCTGGTGTTGCTGCTCATGCTGCAGGCCGAGTTCCAGCATTGCAGCATCGACGCTGCCGTTGATGATCGCGCGCAGCATTGCATCATCGACAAGCTCACGCCAGGCCAGCACCTCGGCCAAGGATGGCCGCGTCACAAGGCCGCGCTGCGCTCGCGGATAGGGCGGACCGATGCCCTGGTAATACGAATTGAACAGATGACGGTAGCGCTGATCCGGACTGCGATAAGGAGCACCTGCCGGGATCACAAAGGTCTCGAAAAACCAGCTCGTATGCGCAAGGTGCCATTTCTGCGGACTCGCCTCCGGCATCGCCTGCGCTGCGCAATCCTCGGCTGACAAGCCGGCAATCAGCGCGAGGCTGCGCGCGCGTACCGCGCGGTAGCGTTCGACCAGCACGGATACGTCAGTGGCTGCGCGCATGGCAGAGCAGATAGCCGGCGCTGTCGTCCAGCCATTCATGAACGACAGCAAAGCCTGCGGAGGTGAGCATGCGGCGCAGGCTGTCCGGCGTGTACTTGTGGCTGTACTCGGTGAGCAAGCCCTCGCCGGCATGGAACACGCGCCCGCCCTGCTGCCAGCGCACCTGCTGGTCCGTATCGGGCAGCAGCGACAGCTCGATGCGGCTGGCCGCTTCATTGAAGCGTGCATGGTGATGAAACCGCTGCACATCGAAATCTGCATCGATCATGCGGTTGAGGTGGCGCAGCAGATTGCGATTGAAAGCGGCTGTCACGCCCAGCGCATCGTCATACGCAGCGTGCATCTGGTGAACATCCTTTACCAGATCTACACCGAGCAGCAAATCGCCCTGCCCGTTGTCCGATGCCTGGCACAAGCGGCACAGCGCGTGTAGAAATGCGCAAGCCTGTTCCGGCAAAAAATTACCGATCGACGAGCCCGCAAAGAAAAATACCGGCCGCGTGCGGCAGATGGCCGGCGGCCAGTCGAGGCCGGCAGCAAAATCGCAGGCCAGAACGGTCATGGCCGTCTGCGGATAGTCAGCTTCGATCAGTTGCAGTGCGCGTTGCGAGCATTCGCCGGCGATATCGACCGCGACATAGCGGGCCGGTTGCAGCGAGGACAACAGGCACTGCGCCTTGCTGCCATCACCCGCGCCGAGGTCAATCAGTGTGGCATCGCGCGGCAGCAAGTCAGCGATCTGCGTCGCAACGCGCGCCAGGATCTCGCGCTCGCAACGGGCCGGGTAATACTCGGGCAACAGGGTGATCGCCGTGAACAGCGCACTGCCGACCGCATCGTAGAAATAGCGTGCCGGCACGGTCGGCGGTGATGCATACAAGCCCTCCAGCAAGTGCTGGTGCGCGCGGTCATCGTGGCGTCGCAAGTCGATCAGGCGTGGCAAGGCAGCTCCCGTCGGTCAAATCCGCGCCGCTGCAAGTCGCGTGCCGGGCTGCCGCACGGCATGCGCGCCGGATTGCTACACTGCCGAGGTTGACGTGCCACCCTGGCACGTCCTTGCCACGTTCCCGCCACGTCACTGCTACCTCCCTTCACCGCTCCTGATGACCTCGTCGATGAACCTGAATGAATACGCACCCGCCGCACTGGAATGCCGGCAACTCAGCAAGCGCTATGGTGAGCGCAGCGTCTTGCGTGCGCTGGATTTCCGGCTGGAAGCCGGCGAGTATGTGGCGATCATGGGCGAGTCCGGCGTTGGCAAGTCGACGCTGCTGAACCTGATCGCGGGACTCGATGCGCCGGACAGTGGCGCGCTGTTGATCGATGGCGAGCCAGTCGATGCGCTGGATGATGCGGAGGCGACGCGCTTGCGGCGCGCGAAGCTCGGCTTCGTGTTTCAGGCTTTCCACCTGCTGCCGCATCTGGACCTGCTGCAGAACGTTGCGCTGCCGCTGAAGCTCAATGGCATGCCCGAACAACGCGCGCGCGACATGCTGGCGGCGGTTGGCCTGGCTGGCCGCGAGCGAGATTTCCCGCGCCAGTTGTCCGGCGGTGAAATGCAGCGCGTCGCGATTGCGCGCGCACTCGCGCACCGGCCACGGCTGCTGCTGGCCGATGAGCCGACCGGCAACCTCGACCCTGATACCGCCGCCGACATCCTGCAACTGCTGAAAGCGGAAATCCGTGACAGCCAGGCTGCTGCAGTGATCGTCACACATTCACCGGCCGCCGCAGCCAGTGCCGACCGCGTGCTGCTGCTGACGCGCGATGGCCTGAACGCGCTGTCGCCAACAGCGCTAGCGACACGATGAACGACGTGCTGCGCTGGTTGCTGGCAGGCGAATGGCGTGCGCACCCGGGTCGCGCGCTGGTTGCGCTGCTGGCCATCGCGCTGGGCGTCGCGTTGGGCTTTGGCATCCATCTGGTCAATACCGCCGCATTTGGCGAATTTTCAGCTGCTGCTCGTTCAGTGTCGGGCAGCGCCGACCTGCAGCTGCGTGCGCGCAGCGGCAGCATTGACGAGCAGCTGTATGCACAGATCGCCGCGCGACCCGACATCGCGACAGCCTCCCCGGTGCTGGAATTCGACATTGCGCTGCCGGACCGCCGCAGCGGATTGAAGCTGATCGGCATCGACAGCTTCCAGGCAGCCGGCATCACGCCCGACTTGCTGGGCGTGCCGACCAGCAGCAACGCGGGTGACCCTGCTGGTGACAATGCGGGTGGCACTGAGGTTCGTACTCAGGTTCGCACTGAGGTTCGCACTGCGGGGCGCACTGAGGATGACACCGAGGGTGACACCGAGCGTGGCCATGACGGTGGCAGCGGCGACCCGTTCGCCACACTGCATCCGGATAACGTCTTCCTGTCACCCGCTGCAATGGACTGGCTGCAGCTGAAAGCCGGCGACACACTGCTCGCATTGAACGGTACGCGCGAAGTGCGCTTGCGCGTCGCCGGTTCGCTGCTGAGCGCGCGGGCGGGCCAGCGGCTTGCGGTGATGGACATCGCCGGTGCCCAATGGCGCTTCGACCGTCTGGGCCAGCTGAGCCGCATCGACCTGCGACTGGCCGAAGGCGTGAACCGCGAACGCCTGCGTGACGAGCTCGCACGCGAACATGGCGACAGCGTCGTCGTCGCCGAAGCCGATGACCAGGACCAGCGCACCGCAACGCTGTCGCGCGCTTACCGTGTGAACCTGTCGGTACTGGCGATGGTGGCGCTGTTTACCGGCGCTTTCCTGGTGTTCTCGACCCAGGCACTATCGGTGCTGCGCCGGCGGCCGCAATTTGCGTTGCTGCGCACGCTGGGCATGACGCGTGACCAGCTGTTGCTGCAGGTGCTGGTCGAGGGCCTGCTGCTGGGCATGCTGGGTGCAGCGATCGGTATCGCCGTCGGCTATGGTTTGGCGTCGGCGGTGTTGTCCCTGTTTGGTGGTGATCTCGGTGGCGGCTATTTCCCCGGCGTGAAGCCGGTGGTGCAGTTCAGCCCGCTGGCGGCACTTGCGTATTTTGCCGCAGGCAGTGGCGTGGCCTTGCTGGGCAGCCTGTCGCCGGCGATGGAAGCGGCGCGTGCCAAGCCAGCGGCGGCACTGAAGGCCGGCAGCGAAGAAGTGGCGCTCGCGCCGCTGGCGTCGCCATGGCCGGCGCTGCTGGCCATCGTGCTCGGCGGCGTGTGCACGCTGATGCCGGCGGTGGCGGACCTGCCCGTGTTCGGTTACCT
>JACCDN010830214.1_pt1 | contig 23108 bp, 23 predicted proteins | sample 7441691 | NCBI WGS metagenome assembly JACCDN01 (sample SAMN15323439, study PRJNA562643) | freshwater metagenome | isolation source: river surface water | place: USA:Blue River Watershed | collected 2017-08-16 | reverse complement strand
GTCCTTGTGGTGAACTGGTGGGTCTGGCCCGTGATGCTGGTTTGTTGATCAATGTGACGGCTGATTCGGTGGTGCGTTTGCTGCCATCGCTCAATATCACTCAAGCCGATGTCGATACACTGGTCGAGCGATTAACAGATGTAATTACCCGTTTCCTGGGAAAGTAATATGAGTTTGAGACACTATCTGCAATTCAGCGACTTGAATCGCGAAGAATACGAGTATCTCTTTGCGCGTACCCGCTGGATTAAGGAACGCTTCAAATCCTATCAGCAGTACTGGCCGCTGACTGACCGGACGCTGGTCATGATTTTTGAGAAGGCCAGCACGCGTACGCGTCTGTCGTTCGAGGCCGGTATGCAACAGCTGGGCGGTGCAGCGATTTATCTGAACACCCGTGATTCACAGCTGGGTCGGGGTGAGCCCGTGGAAGATGCGGCGCAGGTGATCTCGCGGATGAGCGATATCGTCATGATCCGCACCTTCGAGCAAAGCATTGTCGAACGTTTTTCGACATATTCGCGTGTACCGGTGATTAACGGTTTAACGAACGAATATCACCCCTGCCAGATCCTGGCGGACATTTTTACCTATCACGAACACTGTGGTGATTTGCGCGGTAAAACAGTAGCCTGGGTGGGTGATGCTAATAACGTGTGCAACACCTGGTTGCAGGCAGCCCGCATTCTGGATTTCAAAGTGAATGTGTCAACGCCGCCGGGTTATGAACTAGATACGGCCTTGGTGGGCAATGACCAGGGCCACTACGAAGTGTTTGCAGACCCAATGGATGCAGCGCGGGGTGCTGATCTAGTCACCACCGATGTCTGGACATCGATGGGTTATGAGGCCGAGAACGAAGCACGCCTGAAAGCCTTTGCCGATTGGCAGGTTGATGATGAGATGATGCGTGTTGCTAACCCTGGGGCGTTATTCATGCACTGTTTGCCAGCGCATCGAGGCGAAGAAGTAACAGCCAGCGTCATCGATGGCCCGCAAAGCGTGGTTTGGGATGAAGCCGAAAACCGGCTGCATGTACAAAAGGCATTGATGGAATTTTTACTGCTGGGTCGGGTTAACTGATCTAGCGTGGTTTTGTTTTTAATATTGAGCGGAAAGCAGCAATGAGCGATATCAAAAAAGTAGTATTGGCCTACTCGGGTGGTCTGGATACCTCCGTTATTCTGAAGTGGCTGCAAGACACCTATGGTTGTGAAGTGGTCACCTTTACCGCGGATCTGGGTCAGGGTGAAGAGCTTGAACCGGCACGTGCTAAAGCACTGAAGCTCGGTATCAAACCGAAGAACATCTTCATTGATGATCTGCGCGAAGAATTCGTGCGCGATTTCGTGTTCCCGATGTTCCGTGCCAATACCGTGTACGAAGGTGAATACCTGCTGGGTACCTCGATTGCCCGTCCGCTGATCGCCAAGCGTTTGATCGAAATCGTTAACAAGACTGGCGCGGATGCAATTTGTCATGGTGCTACAGGTAAAGGTAACGACCAGGTTCGTTTCGAACTGGGTGCTTATGCGCTGAAGCCGGGCGTTAAAGTCATTGCTCCATGGCGTGAGTGGGATCTCTTGTCCCGCGAGAAGCTGATGAATTATGCCGAATCGCATGGCATTCCTATCGACATGAAGCATAAGAAGGGTGGCTCGCCCTATTCGATGGATGCCAACCTGTTGCACATCTCCTTTGAGGGTCGTCACCTAGAAGATCCAGCGGCTGAAGCTGAGGAGTCGATGTGGCGTTGGACCGTGTCGCCCGAAAAGGCGCCGAACAAAGCCGAATACATAGACATTCAGTATGCCAAGGGTGATCCGGTTGCCATTAACGGCAAAAAGATGAAGCCACACGAAATTCTGGCCTTGTTGAATCAGTTAGGTGGCAAGCATGGCATCGGCCGTCTGGATCTTGTAGAAAACCGCTACGTGGGTATGAAGTCGCGTGGCTGTTATGAAACCCCGGGGGGCACCATTCTGCTCAAGGGGCACCGCGCTATTGAGTCGATTACCCTCGACCGTGAAGTCGCCCATCTGAAAGATGACCTGATGCCACGCTACGCTAGCCTGATTTATAACGGCTACTGGTGGAGCCCGGAGCGTCAGGCACTGCAAACGCTGATTGACCATACCCAAGAACATGTGAACGGCAGCGTTCGTCTTAAGCTGTACAAGGGTAACGTGATTGTCGTTGGTCGCGATTCGAAGCAGGATTCTCTATTCGATCCGACGATTGCCACCTTTGAAGATGATGCAGGTGCCTACGATCAGAAGGATGCAGGTGGCTTTATCAAGCTGAATGCACTGCGTATGCGTATCGGTGCTAACCGTGACGCCCGTAAGGCCGGCAAGGCAACAGCTAAGAAGCCAGCAGCCAAGAAGCCGACTGCTAAAAAGGCTGTGGCTAAAACGGCGACACGCAAGAAAGCTTAATCATGGAAGGTACTCTGTTTGGCTTTACTGAAGAGCAAATTGCCGACTTCATGTCTACTTATGGCGTGGCGGCTTTTATTCTCTTCATGCTTTTCATTATTGGCGAGATTGCCTTTAAGTCGAAGGCAGGCAAAACAGGGACCGCTATTCTATTTTTTGTACTGGCATTTGGCATGGTAGGGTTTATTGCCAAAAGCGTTATTCAGAAACTGTGGGGAATCTAAATGGCTCAATACGATAATGTTTCGGTAGTGAAAGCGGCGAATGTGTACTTTGATGGCAAATGCGTTAGCCATACCGTGCAGTTTGCCGATGGCACGAAGAAAACGGTAGGCGTGATTCTGCCATCGTCGCTAACTTTCAATACAGGTGCGCCAGAGGTCATGGAAGGCGTTGGCGGTAGCTGCCGCGTGCGTCTGAAAGGCGAAGCCGAGTGGAAGACTTATACCGCGGGTCAATCTTTCGATGTGCCGGGTAATTCATCGTTTGAAATTGCCTGTGACGAGCCATATCACTACGTTTGCCACTTTGGTTGATCAATTATGCCGAGCTTTGATATCACCTCAGAAGTTGACATGCCTTCGCTGAAAAATGCGGTGGATGTCGCCAATCGTAAAATCACCAATCGCTATGATTTCAAAGGTTCGGATGCCAAAGCCGAACTGAATGAAAAGGACAAGACCATCATTCTTCATGCGGATAATGATTTCCAGCTAGATCAGATGCAGGGCATTCTGCTGCCGGAAATGACCAGCAAGTCGATCGACGTGCGTTGTCTGGATCATGGCTCGATACAGAAGGTTGGCGGCAACAAGGTGAAGCAGGAGCTCAAGGTTAAGGTCGGTATCGAGCAGAACACCTCTAAAAAGATTGTGGGTATGCTTAAAGACTCTAAAATGAAAGTCCAGGCTTCGATTCAGGGTGAGGCAGTCCGTGTCACCGGTGCCAAGCGAGATATCCTCCAGGAAGCCATTGCACTGGTGAAAGAGGGTATTAAAGACGTGCCGCTGCAGTTCGGCAATTTCCGCGAGTAAGGTGAGGGCGCTTCGGCGCCCTTTTTAATGTCATGGCCATTACCCCTGAAGTACTAAGAACTGCTTTTGCCCGATTACCCCCCGGAGGGGTGCCATCATTGCCGGGCATTACCGAGGTGGTGGACGAACCGGTGCCGCGGGAGATCCGTGAGCGTCTCATGAGCGGGCGGCGCCCGGCCGCGGTGCTGATACCTCTGTTGCAGTCTGCTCCGGATAAACCCTTGCGCCTCTTGCTGACGCAGCGTACCGCTCATCTTAGAGATCATGCGGGGCAAATCAGCTTTCCAGGTGGTGGGCTTAACCCGGGTGAGGATGCAATGACCGGGGCGTTGCGCGAAGCTCGTGAAGAGATCGGGTTAAATCCGACCTGTGTCGACGTTTTCGGTCAGATGCCGCAATACCATACGGGTACGGGATTTTCTGTGACACCGATGATTGGCTTTGTGCATACGCCTTGCTGCCTGGTACCTGATCCGGGAGAAGTAGCGGAAATCTTTGATGTGCCTCTGGATTTCATCCTCGATCCCCGCAATATCCGACAAGAGACACGATACTACCGGGGCGCTTGGAGAAGCTTTTTGGCTATTCCGTGGGCTGGGTATTACATATGGGGTGCAACGGCGGGGATGCTAGCTCAGCTATCTCGTATTGTTCATGCAGCGGGATAGGCACAAAAGTTTGTTTAAACCTGTCTTGAATATGATATCTTGAGGAAATTAGTGCGATGGTCAGATCCATTGTGGTTCTGGCATGCGTGCGGAATGACAGGCTTTTAGATCTATGAAACTCGTTGTACTGATTCTTGCGCTCCTGATTGAACAGGTTCGACCTTTGCCTTATGCCCGTTTTGTGGGTGCACCGTTGACACGGATTTCCAACTGGGTTGAAAGTGTCTTTGATTCCGGCAATCGGCAACACGGCTTTCTGGCCTGGCTGCTAGTGGTTGGTGGTGGCGTATTGCTTGCCACGATTCTTGATGTCCTGTTATCCAGCATGAATGTCTTGCTGGGCTTGGTCTTTGGTGTTTTGGTGCTTTACTTAACCTTGGGGTTCCGTCAGTTCAGCCATTCATTTACAGCCGTTAACGAAGCGCTGCAGGCTGACGATGTGCCAGCAGCCCGTAAAGCCATGAAGGCCTGGAATAGCGAGTGTCCGGATCAGGCCAGCTCTGACGAAATTGCCCGATTAGCCATTGAAACTGGTGTGTTGGCATCTCATCGACATGTCTTTGGCGTGCTTGCCTGGTTTGTAATCTTTGGTCCAGTTGGCGCCGTTTTTTACCGCCTCTCGGCATTTCTAGCAACACACTGGAATGGTAGTGAACGCAAGGATGAAGAAGTTGTCGGCGAACACGCCGCAGAAGAAGTCCAGGTAAAGCGCCGCCAGTTTGGTGCATTCGCCCGCCAGGCTTTTGCTCTGATCGATTGGCTGCCAGCGCGTATGACGGCTGTGGCCTTTGCCATTGTCGGCAACTTTGAAGATGCACTCTATTGCTGGCGAGAACAGGCAAGTAGTTGGCGTGATCACACCGCTGGCGTTATTGTGGCTGCCGGCGCCGGTGCGCTTGGTGTAAAGCTCGGTGGTGCCTTAAGCCCTTCGCCAATTATTGATGATGAAACAGTTTCTGATCGCCCTGAAATCGGGGTGGGGGAAGAAGCAACGCCAGCGGCCTTGCCATCGGCAATCGGTCTGGTCTGGCGCGCTTTGATTTTGTGGGTGATACTACTCGCAGTTGTAGGGCTTGCCGCTTGGGTAGGCATTTAATTTATAAAAACCAAATATAGGTTGGGAGACAGAAGCATGAGCAAAGACGTTGTTGTACTAAGTGCAGTTCGTTCCGCCATCGGCGCTTTTGGTGGTTCTCTTTCAGACATGGAGCCATGCGAACTGGCCGGTACCGTGATGAAGGAAGCCGTAGCCCGTTCCGGCGTAGATCCTCTGGCGATCAACTACGTGACTGTTGGCACCACCATGCCTACCGATTCGCGTTATGCCTACGTTTCACGCGTTGCTTCCATCCAGGCCGGCCTGTCGATGGATTCTGTCGCCATGCAGGTTAGCCGTCTGTGTGCTTCGGGTCTGCAGGGTATTGTAACTACTGCCCAGAACATCATGCTTGGCGATGCTGAGTATGGTATTGGTGGTGGCGTGGAAGTCATGTCTAAGGCCAGCTACATGCTGCCAGCTCTGCGTACCGGTGCCCGTATGGGTGACACCAAGGCTATCGACAGCATGGTTGCCGTACTGACCGACCCGTTCGGTGTTGGTCACATGGGTATTACGGCAGAGAACCTGGCTGCCAAGCACGGTATTACCCGTGAAGCTCAGGATGCGTTTGCTGTTGAATCGCAGCGTCGCGCAGCCGCTGCCATCGAAGCCGGTCACTTCAAGTCTCAGATCATGCCGATCGTCAAGCAGACTCGTAAGGGTGAAGTGGTATTCGACACTGACGAGCACGTCAAAGCGGGTACGACCATGGAGTCACTGGCCAAAATGAAGCCAGCCTTCAAGAAAGAAAATGGCACGGTCACCGCCGGTAACGCCTCGGGCATTAACGATGGTGCTGCCTTCTTTGTGCTGGCCGACGCTGCCACCGCCGTTAAAGCGGGTCATAAGCCGCTGGCGCGTATCGTGTCTTACGCAGTTGCCGGTGTGCCGAATCACGAGATGGGCGAAGGCCCGATTCCTGCAACTCAACTGGCTCTGAAGAAGGCCGGTTTGAAGTTGGATCAGATGGATGTGATCGAGTCGAACGAAGCCTTTGCCGCTCAGGCACTGTCGGTTATGAAGGTTCTGGGTCTTGATCCGGCCAAGACCAACCCGAATGGTGGTGCGATTGCACTGGGTCACCCTGTTGGGTGCTCGGGCGCGTTCATTGCCACGAAGGCTGTGTACGAACTCAATCGTATCGGCGGCAAGTACGCGCTGGTCACCATGTGTATTGGAGGCGGTCAGGGTATTGCAGTGATTTTCGAACGCTGCTAATTTAAGCGTGCTTCGATAAAACCGCCCTCCGGGGCGGTTTTTTTATAAGCGCGATTTGTTTTCAATGAGTAACTGGCGTAGCAGCGCCAGACGTGTCGTAGAGGCATCACCGGTTTCGACCGCGCGCTGGAAAGCACAATCCGGCTCATTGAGGTGTCGACAATCTCTGAATCGGCAATCACCTAGGTACGGTCTGAACTCGGGAAAAGCCAGCAGGATTTGCTCATCACTCAAGTGCGACAAACCGAAGACCTGCAAGCCCGGCACGTCGATGATGGTTGTGTTGCCATCCTGCAGATAGGCCTGCACCGTGGTTGTGGTGTGGCGCCCGGTATCCAGATAGTGTGAGATCTCCCCGATGGTGGCTTTGGCCTCCGGGACGAGCATGTTGATCAAAGATGATTTGCCCATGCCGGATTGACCTGTCAGTACAGTAGCTTGGCCGCCTATGCAGCTACGGAGCGCATTCATGCCTAATCCGGAAACGGTAGAGGTATGAATGACCGGAATACCAATTGCAGCAAAGGGTGCGATCAATGCTTCCGCTTTGGGCAGCAAATCACCGAGGTCAGCTTTATTCAGCAATATCGTGAAATTAATCTCTTCAGCCGCGCAAGCCACCTGACAACGTGAGAGCAACTCCGGATCAAAGGAGGGCTCGGTCGCCACAACAAACCAGACGCGATCGACATTGGCCGCAATCGCTTTGTCTTTGAACTGATCAGACCGGCGGAATAAATTCATACGCGGTTCTGTCTTCTCGATCACGGCCTGAGGCTGGGTCACATCGCCAGAGTTGCCTAGATCCGTAAGCATCACCTGATCATTTACGGCGACCTCGTGCTTCTTGCCGCGCGCAATGCAATGCCACAATGCGCCCTCGTTATCGCGAGCGACGTAATGTCGGCCATGACTGGCAATAATTCGTCCGATGAAAGAGTGGCTCATGCGCGAGGGCCTGGGTGTGTCTGCAGATTCCCGATACGTAATGTGGCCGGTGGGTGGCTATCGTGAAATAGCGAGTAGAGGGCATCAGGCGTCAGTGTTGCGGCGTTTTCACGATACATGGTGATCAGTGCGTCTACCAGTTCCTGCGCGTTGCTATGCTGTGCGGCGTAGCCGTCCGCTTCGTATTCGTGTTTGCGTGACAGCGCATTACTCAAGGGTGTCAGCGGTAGCAGGCACAACGGCATGGCGAGGCTAAACAGCGCCAGTGCGGTTGCCGGATTGGCAACGTTGACACCTAGTGCGTTATAGAACCAGGGCGCATGTAACAGCTGGAAGAGGCTCCAGAGCAATCCGGCTGAAATAAGTGCCATAAGAATCAGGCGCTTTTGCAGGTGCTTGCACTGATAGTGTCCGATTTCATGCGCCAACACGGCTTCGAGTTGGCTGGGGGAAAGCTGGTTAATCAGCGTATCGAAGAGTACGATGCGGCGGTTTTTGCCAAAGCCTGTGAAGTACGCGTTGGCGTGTGCCGAGCGTTTGGAACCATCCATCACAAACAAGCCAGCGGCGTTGAAACCACATCGTTGCAGCAGGGCATCCAGCTTCTGCTTGTGAGCGCTGTCTGGCATGGGTATGAATTTGTTGAAGAGTGGTGCGATAACCACGGGATAAATAAACAGGAAGAGTGCGTTAAAAACCATCCACCCCAGCCATGCCCAGAGCCAGCTCAAGGGGGTGGCCATATCCAGCAACCAGAGGATAAGAGAAAGTAGTGGTAAGGCAATGACTAGGCTGACCAGGGCGTTACGCAGCAGGTCAGTGACAAATAGCTTTGGCGTCATGCGGTTGAAACCGAAGCGGGCTTCCAGACTGAATTGGCGATAGATGCTGAGCGGCAAGTCGATCAATCCGGACACAACAGCCAGACTCACCAGAAAAACGAGACCGGTAATAAGGCCAGCGTCGTTGCCAGATAACTGAAGGGCAAATGTATAGAGGACGTTGATGCCGCCGCCCAGCGTCAGGATAAGTAGCCATAGCGTATCAAGGAGCAGGCTCCATTGACTCAGGTGCACTTTGGCACGGGTATAGGCGGCTGCTTTCTGGTGTGCCTCTAGGCTGATGACATCGGCAAATGCAGCAGGAACCATTGCCTGATAGCGCTGGACGCTGGCTGACTGGCGTTGGTTGAGCCATAGTTTGACGCACAGATTCAACGCGACCAAGGCAAGGAAAATCAAAGAAATATCAGGCATGAGTTCGTGGGTTATGGCAGGTGACTATGACACAATGTTGCATCTTAAAGCATCAGGCAAAAGGGTGTGCAGGTATGGCGATTGATCAGAGACGTTTAGTCTGGCTGGACATGGAAATGACTGGTTTGAATCCGGATTCGGACACGATTCTAGAACTGGCGATGGTGGTGACTGATGCGGGTCTGAATGTGGTGGCCGAGTCGCCTTCTTGGGCAGTACGTCAGACGGATGCCATTCTGGCCGGTATGGATGACTGGAATACCAAAACCCATGGTGCCTCTGGCTTGACCGAGCGTGTGCGCCATTCGCCACTTGATATGCGTGCCGTCGAGCAAGCTGCCATCGCGTTCATGCAAGAATGGGTGGGTAAGGGTGTTAGCCCGATGTGTGGCAATTCCATCTGCCAGGATCGGCGTTTTATGGCTCGCTATATGCCGGAACTCATCAACTGGTTCCATTACCGGAATCTGGATGTGAGTACCGTTAAAGAACTGTGTCGCCGCTGGCGCCCGGATCTATCTGCACAGGTTAACAAAGCAGGTGCGCACACGGCGTTGGCCGATATTCATGAATCAATCGAAGAGCTGCGCTTCTATCGCACCCACTTTATTAAGGCTGACTAGGTGCCACGCCTGCTCTGACATAAAGGGTGTACCTTTCTGCACGGTTGCCACGTCGGTGACCCGCCCAGATTTTTTCCGCATTTTCCCAAGTCTTGGGTAGTTTGACATCAGACTGGCTGCCCGGTGTTTCAACAAGCAGCCAACCACAGTTTTTTGCTGCACTAATTGCTGAACGCGGCATGGGCCGACTGATCGCGTAGCCAATGGCTGCGCGTGCATCATCTGAGACTTTATAGGTGGCAATACAGCCCGGCCCATCCACTTGTTTGTTGAGCTGATTAGCTAGGCGGTTGAAGCTCATGCCATGATCCAGCCATGGGAACCACAGTGCAACCACCAATGCCCAGATCAGGGTGATGCCTGCAAACCAGTGTTGAATGCCACGGACGGGTGAGCGGGGGATATTTCTCATCAGTACAAACCAGCCAATCGTCAGCAGAAATGCGATTGCCGGCGGGACAATAGTCAGGGGTGTTGTGAAACCGGGTTCCAGACGCGTCACGGTTTGAGCCAGCTGTTCTGGCCAGCCAAAATGAATGGCACCCCAGCCCAGCCACACAAAACCAGCGGTAATGGTGAACAGGCTAAGGGTGAAGGCATCAAGCATATTGGCGGCCCCACGGCGTAGGTGCGTTACTGAAGCGGTGGCGAGCAATAGGATAGGTACGAGCAGCACAAGACTCTTCGATGGGCGTGCTGCACTAAGACAAACCTGTATCACGAAGGCCATAAATAATATGGCGAGGGGGACGATCGTCTCTTGGCGCCAGAAAGTGAGGCGGCGGCGCCAGAGCGTCCAGGCAGCGATTGGCCATGCGGGCCATGTCGCCCAGGCGATGAGCTTGATGAAGTTCATCGTATGCGGCGGGATATCTGTCAAATTGCGCAGTGCCGAAACGGGCCAGATGGCCTCCATAAGTGCTGACGGATCTGGGTTGCCAAACGCCGCCGCGTGAATAAACCAGGAAAATCCGATGAGCAAGCCCAGCATAAGGGCAACGAGGCTATTCAGTCTGAGTTTGGGCTTGAGCAGAAAAAGACCAAGCAGCACGATGATAAGCGGTAGCGCAATGCAGAGCCCCCCCGATAGCATGGTGATCCCTAGACCCAGTGCAGCGAGCGTTGAGCCGGGCATGACACGCTCAAAGCAGATTTTGCTGCTACCCCAGAAAAACAGGGCGTAACCCGCCATGATGGCCAGATCGGGTTGTGTTTCGTGGGCGCTGAGCATGAGGCCCGGAGCACTGAGCGCCAGGAAGGGCAGGATGCGTGCGTCTTCAATGGCCAGCGTCTGGCTGACGGTTTTGTAAAGTGCGTAGATCGTTGCGCCTACCCAGAAAAGATTGCCGATGCGTGCAGCATCAGGTAGCGACAGAAAAAGGCTAAATGGCCAAGCGATGAGCGCATTAACCCAATAGTAGAGGGGCGATTGGTTCCAGGTGTCCCCCTGAAATGTGGGTACCAGCCAGCTGCCGCCGCTGAGCAAGCTGGCAATGATACCGAATTGTTCTGCATCGTCACCGCGCCATGGGTCGCGTCCAATTAAGCCGGGGAGTAGCAGTAGTAACGCGAGACAAAGCGCCACAGGCCATCCCATGATTAGGGGGTGCCGGGAGTAAGTGCTCCACCGCACAGGGGCATCTGCTTTTGCGGAGGGCGGCGTGGGTCTCAGATCAAGAAAGGACATAATCTTCTGATTGTATGGCTAATAATGCAAAAGGGCAGCCTGAGCTGCCCTTTGATCGTTCGATCGTGCGAAATCTTAGGCAGACTTGCGCAGACCGCCGAATTTCTGACGGAACTTCTCAACACGACCGGCTGTATCCACAATCTTCTGTTTGCCGGTGTAGAACGGGTGGCAGTTGGAGCAAACTTCAACGTGCAGCGCCTTGTTCATGGTCGACTTGGTGATGAATTTTTCACCGCAGGAGCAGGTGACTTCGATTTCGTTGTATTCGGGGTGGATGCCAGACTTCATTTGAAAGAATCCTAATTTTAGTTACACCGATCCGGCGATTGTGGCGGGATCACTTAAGTTTTTAATTATCGCTGAATTTTCAAGCAATTGCAACGAGTTCGAATAATGGCGCATTAACCCCGACGCATGGCATCGAAGAATTCGGCATTGTTTTTGGTGGAACGCACCTTGTCGAGCAGGAATTCCATGGCTTCCAGATCGTCCATCGGGTAGAGCAATTTGCGGAGAACCCAGATCTTCTGCAGGATTTCTTGCGGAATGAGCAGTTCTTCGCGGCGGGTGCCAGAGCGATTGACGTTGATCGATGGATACAGGCGTTTTTCCGACATCTTGCGATCCAGGTGGATCTCCATGTTGCCGGTGCCCTTGAATTCTTCGTAGATCACATCGTCCATACGGCTGCCGGTATCGATCAGTGCGGTGGCGATGATGGTCAGAGAGCCACCCTCTTCAATATTGCGGGCAGCACCGAAGAAGCGTTTGGGTTTTTGCAGCGCATTGGCATCGACACCGCCTGACAGCACCTTGCCGGATGCAGGCTGTACCGTGTTATAGGCACGGGCGAGGCGGGTGATGGAGTCAAGCAGAATGACCACATCCTTCTTGTGTTCGACCAGGCGCTTGGCTTTTTCGATCACCATTTCGGCGACCTGAACGTGACGGACGGGGGGTTCATCGAAGGTCGAGGCAATCACTTCGCCGCGCACGGAACGCTGCATTTCGGTCACTTCTTCCGGACGTTCGTCGATCAGCAGCACAATCAGCACCACATCCGGATGGCTGGCCGTAATGGCGTGCGCAATATTCTGCAGCATGACGGTCTTACCGGATTTAGGCGAGGCTACCAGCAGACCACGCTGACCCTTACCAATCGGTGCCACCATATCAATGATGCGCGAGGTGAGGTTTTCTTCGGTCTTGCTGTCGCGTTCTAGGCGCAGCGGCTCATTCGGGTGCAGCGGCGTCAGGTTTTCAAACAAAATCTTGTTCTTGCAGGCATCTGGCGCTTCGCCATTGATGCGGTCGACCTTGGTCAGTGCAAAATAACGTTCACCTTCGCGGGGCATACGGATTTCACCATCGATGGTGTCACCATTGCGCAGGTTGTAACGACGCATCTGCGAAGGGGAGACATAAATATCATCCGAACTGGCCAGATAGGATGACTCGGCAGCACGTAGAAAGCCGTAGCCTTCCTGCATCACCTCAAGACAGCCATCACCATAGATAGTTTCGCCTGTTTTGGCGTGTTCTTTGAGCAGGGCAAAGATGAGTTCTTGCTTTCGCAGCCGATTGGCGTGTTCGATGCCGGCAGCGGTGGCCATGTCAATCAGTTGGCTGACATGCTTGGACTTGAGTTCAGAAAGATGCATAGGTGGGGTGCAGAGATGCAGGAAAGTGTCATGCCTAGTCGTAGCGCGCACGTGATATGTGCAGGATAACGACGAAAGGTCTAGGAGCTCGGGGATTCGAGCGGCTTGCAGAAGTAATGTCAGAGAGCAGTTGTTACGGTCGTCTGAATTCTTGTGCATTCACGATCAGAATTGCTCTGGTCGTGCGGTATTACTGGGTAAAGCACGGGGTGGTACGAGACCACCCCGACGATATTACAGGTGACCGTCTAGGAAGGCAACCAGCTGTGACTTTGAGAGTGCGCCAACTTTGGTAGCTTCTACCGAACCATTCTTGAATAGCATGAGTGTCGGAATACCGCGTACGCCAAACTGAGCTGGCGTTTGTTGGTTCTCATCGATATTGATCTTGGCGACTTTAACCTTGCCAGCGTAGTCTTTGGCAATGTCGTCCAGGATCGGGGCGATCATTTTACAGGGGCCGCACCACTCAGCCCAGAAGTCGAGCAGAACGGGTACGTTCGAATTAGTAACGTCGTCGGCGAAAGAGCTGTCAGTGACGTGGACAATATGTTCGCTCATAGCGCATTGCCTCAAATGAAAAATGAAGTGATTGAAATGATAGTTTTGGGCAGTTGGTCATTCAAACTAACCAAACGTGTGCAGTTTGCCGCAAGAATTCGCAATGGGCAAGTTGTTTTGATTTAATTAAAACCGGCTAGGTGTCACGACCATCTTGCGTTTAATCTTGCTGTGCACATGGTATGCTCACCAAAGTAGAGCAGTGCACCATTTATCAGGAGTTGAGAAAGAATGACGTACGTTGTTACCGACAACTGCATCAAGTGCAAATACACGGATTGCGTGGATGTTTGCCCCGTGGACTGTTTCCACGAAGGTCCGAATTTTCTGGTGATCGACCCGGACGAATGCATTGATTGCACCTTATGTGTTGCTGAGTGCCCAGCCGAAGCAATTTATGCTGAAGATGATGTGCCAACAGCTCAGGAAGCTTTTATTGCATTAAATGCCGAACTCGCTAAGAGCTGGCCGGTTATCGCCGAACGCAAAGAGCCATTGCCAGACGCTGATACCTTTAATGGCCAGGCTGGTAAGCTGGCCGAACTTGAACGCTAAGATAGGACTCGGATATCAGTATGTTGGTACAGGAAATACTCAAGCTCAAAGGTAATGTGCTGTACACCACGCATTCGGCGGCGAGCCTTGCGCAAGTCGTTGAAGCTTTGACTGAGCACGATGCTGGTTCGCTGGTTGTGATGGACGGCGGCGAAATGACGGGTTTAATTACGTTCCGTGAGGTGCTGCAAGCCGTAGGTAAGACCAAAGGCGATCTAAATGCGATGACGGTTGCTGACTTTAAAGTCTCTGAGCCTATCGTAGCGCGTCCAGATATGCCGATCGAGGCCGTGCGTGAGTTGCTGGTTAACCATCACCAACGCTATGTGCCAGTAATGGATGGCAAAGTGCTGATGGGTGTGGTGTCGTTCATGGATGTTGCTAAAGCCGTTCTGGAAGAGCAGGGGTTTGAAAACCGGATGCTCAAGAACTTTATCAAGAACTGGCCTGCGGAAGACGGCAACGACTAAATCGTTACCGCCGCCACATAAAGCCAGCGATTACGCTGGCTTTATTTTTTCTGCTGTGCGTCTGCAATGAGTACGGCTAGTACGCAAGAAGCCATTCGGGTTTCTGCATTATCAGCACGTGATGTCAGGATAATAGGCACCTTGGCCCCTAGTACGATGCCGGCCGGCACAGCGCCAGCCAGATATTCCAGTTGTTTGGCGACCATATTGCCTGATTCAAGATCTGGCACTACCAGAATATCGGCAAAACCCGCCACGGGTGATTTGATGCCCTTGGTTTTTGCTGCTTCTAAAGAAATGGCGTTATCAAAAGCCAGCGGGCCGTCGAGTATTCCACCCTTGATTTGACCGCGATCTGCCATTTTGCACAGCGCCGCGGCATCCAGCGTCGATTGGATTTTGGGATTAATCGTTTCAACTGCCGATAGAATTGCAACGCGCGGATCTTTAACGCCTAAAATATGCGCTAGTTCTATCACGTTCTGAATGATGTCGGCCTTGGCTTCCAGATCCGGATGGATATTGATCGCTGCATCCGTAATCAGCAGGGGTTTTGCATACGTCTGCACATCCATGCGGAATACGTGAGATAGTCGGCGCGCCGTTCTCAAGCCAGTGGCACGGTCTACAACAGCGCTCATTAACTCATCCGTATGCAGGCTGCCCTTCATTAACGCCTGAGCTTCACCTTTACGGGCAAGCTCGACACCGATACGAGCAGATTCTTGACTGTAGGCAGTATCTACCAGTCGATAAGGATCGATATTTAATTCAAGGGTCTGAGCTAGTTGACGGATCCGTCCTGCCGGGCCAATGAGGATTGGCTGAATCAGACCACGTTCAGCAGCGAGAATTGCACCGCGTAGTGATTCATCATCGCAGGGATGAATCACTGCTGTGCAGATGGCTGGTTTACCCTCTGCTTGGGCAATGAATCCCTGGAAACGTTTGTCCCGAGTCGATAGCGTGGCTTCCGGCACGCATAGTTGCTGGCGCACAAGCTTTTCGGATGGTGCGAGCACTTCTAATGTGCCGGTCACAGCCCGTAATCCACTTTCGAGTAGTACTTCCGCATCAAACAACACATGTTGTGTGCGTTCGTATTTGCGCTCAACGGTAATTTTGAAAGTCACCGTATCGCCTACCGTTATGGGGCGCAAATAGCGCAAATTCTGATCAACAAGAATGGTGCCTAGACCTGGTAATTCGCTTCCCAGCAAATTCACCAGCATGGCACCCGACCACATGCCGTGTGCAACAACTTCGCGGTAAATGCTGCTATCCGCGAATTCCGGATCCAGCATCGTCGGGTTGGCGTCGCCAGTTGCTGCGGCAAATAGTCGCAGGTCGTCAATAGTGACCGTTCGCGTTACGGAGGCATGATCGCCAACTTTCAGTTCACTAAATGGGTGGTTCTCGATGAGACCACCACAAAACTTTTCAAGGCTGGAGGTATGAGGCATGAATAACTCTAGAATCAGTAAAGAATATGGCGTCCGCCATCAACAACAATAACGTCACCCGTAATACCGCGGCCTGCTGGGCTGGCCAGCAATGTTGCCAGTGCACCCACCTCTTCGATGGTAACCAGGCGGCGGAGTGGCGCATGTTCGATGCTGTCTTGCATCAGGTGATCAAATTCGAGGATGCCCGAAGCGGCACGGGTTGCGATAGGCCCCGGCGAAATCGCATTGACGGAAATGTTTTTCGGGCCAAGTTCCGCTGCGAGCGCGCGTGTCGCAGCCTCTAGAGAGGCTTTGGCCAAACCCATGATGCCGTAGTGAGGCGCTACGCGATTGGCACCTTCATAGCTCATTGTTAGTAATGCGCCGCCATCTTTCATCAAGGGGGCGGCATGGCGTGCTAACCGGATAAGACTATGGCATGAAATATCCATAGCTCGGGCGAATCCATCCCGGCTGGTATCGAGCACTGATCCGTGCAGATCTTCTAACGGAGCAAAGGCAATCGAGTGCAGTACAAAATCCAGCTTGCCCCATTGTCGCTCGATATTTGTGAACAGGATTGTCATTTCAGCATCATTCTCTACATCCAGAGGTTGGATGATCGGCGCATTGACGCTTTCTGCGAGAGGGCGAACATGCGGTTCTGCTTTGGCATTCAGATAGGTGACAGCCAAATCGGCCCCAGCTGCACGAAAAGCTTCGGCACAGCCCCAGGCAATACTGTGTTGGTTGGCAATGCCGACCACAAGACCTTTAAGGCCTTTGAGCGTGGTATTTGATGTTTCCAGCTGCATATTCATTCCTGAATTTGTTAAATACTGTAGGTGTAATGTTGCGCCGCAACGAGAATCCGTGCAAGTGGATTGGCTCATGTAATCGATTAATTTTTTGTGACATCATTCGCTGCTGTCTAGGATAATGCCCGCTAGCCTTTTAAAGACGGATCCATGAGCCAACCTGCAGTAACTGAACAGCGCCATTACATGACACCGGGCGGCCACCGTCGTTTGTGCGATGAGCTGGAGTTTCTGGTAAAAACCGAGCGCCCCAAAATTGTAGAGATCGTCTCTTGGGCAGCCTCTAATGGGGATCGATCGGAAAATGGTGATTACCTCTATGGTAAAAAACGCCTAAGAGAAATTGACCGGCGGATTCGTTTTTTGATGAAGCGACTAGAAAACGCGCACATTATTGACCCGGGACTGCAGCAACATCGCGATCAGGTGTTTTTTGGTGCCACGGTGGTTGTTTGCGATGAAAATGGCATAGAAACAACGTACAGCATCGTCGGCATTGATGAGGCTGACCCGACCAAGGGCTGGATTAGCTGGGTTTCTCCTTTGGCCAAGGCGCTACTCAAGCTGCGCGAGGGAGATGTGGCCCGGTTCGCCAGTCCGTTAGGTGATCGTGAGCTGGAAATCGTTGAGGTGATTTACCAATCATTGGTCATGCCGCCATTTACCCCAGACGCTTGAAATTCAAGTGAATGCCCTTATCTAGGGTGCGTTGCGCTGTATTCGGTTAACTCCTTTTTATCTCAAAGACTTATGACACATCAAACTCAGACAGAAACCAAAGTATTCCAGGCAGAAGTGAAGCAACTGTTACAGCTGATGATTCATTCGCTGTATTCGAACAAGGAAATTTTCCTGCGTGAGTTGGTATCCAATGCGTCGGATGCCTGTGACAAACTGCGCTATGAAGCACTAGCAACACCTGCTCTATTTGAAAATGATCCCGAACTTGGGCTGCGTATTCTGCTGGATAGCGAAGCCAAGACCATTACCATTGCCGATAACGGCATCGGCATGACCAAGGAAGAGGCTATTGCCCATCTTGGCACCATTGCTAAATCCGGCACTAAAGAGTTTTTCTCGGCTCTGACAGGCGATGCCCAGAAGGATGCCAACCTGATTGGCCAGTTTGGCGTGGGCTTCTACTCATCGTTTATCGTTGCCGATAAGGTGACTGTGCGTAGTCGTAAAGCAGGCGCACCGGCTAGCGCGGGTGTGGAGTGGGTGTCGGCAGGTGAGGGTGAATATACGGTTACCGATATTGATCACCCCGGCCGTGGTACCGAAGTGATTCTGCATCTACGTCCCGAACAGGAAGATCTGATTAATGGCTGGAAGATTCGTGAAATACTGCGCAAGTATTCCGACCATATCGCTTTGCCGATCCGCATGGTCAAAGAAAGCTGGGACGAAGAAGCCAAGGCCATGAAGGCAACGGGCGAAGAAGAAACCGTTAATCAGGCCAGTGCACTGTGGGCTCGTCCGAAGACTGAAGTGACCGAAGAGGAATACAAAGCCTTCTATCAGCATGTGGCCCATGATTATCAGGAGCCATTGACTTGGGTGCACGCCAAGGTAGAAGGACGCCAGGAATATACCCAATTGCTCTATGTGCCTTCACAGGCACCGTTTGACTTGTGGGATCGTAATGCGCGTCATGGTATTAAGCTCTACGTTAAACGCGTTTTCATCATGGATGATGCCGAACAGTTGATGCCAACCTATATGCGTTTTGTGCGCGGCGTGGTTGATGTGGCTGATCTGCCTTTGAACGTGTCGCGTGAGATTCTTCAGGAAAGCAAAGATATCGAACAGATCCGTTCAGGGTGTACCAAGCGTGTGCTCGGTTTGCTCGAGGAGCTGGCTGATAACAACGCCGAGAAATACACCACGTTCTGGAATCAGTTCGGGCAGTTGCTCAAAGAGGGTGTGGGTGAGGATCATGCCAATCAGGCGCGTATTGCCAAGCTGCTGCGCTTTGCAACGACCACGACAGATAGTCCCGAACAGAACGTTTCGCTGACGGAGTACATTTCCCGTATGAAGCCAGGTCAGGACAAGATTTATTACGTCACGGCCGAAACCTTCCAGGGCGCCAAGAATAGCCCACATCTGGAAATCTTCCGTAAGAAGGGTATTGAAGTCCTGCTGCTTTCTGATCGGGTCGATGAATGGCTGGTCAGCCACCTACGCGATTTTGACGGCAAGGCGCTACAGTCTGTCGCCAAGGGCGGTCTGGATCTGGGTGAACTGGAAGATGCGAGCGAAAAGCAGGCACGCGCTGCAGCTGAGACTTCCGCCAAGGATCTGGTTGAGCGGCTTCAGAAGTCCCTGGGTGATAAGCTTAAGGAAGTGCGTGTGACGCATCGTCTGACCGATTCGCCAGCTTGTTTGGTGGCAGATGAGCACGATCCGGGTGCCAATCTGCAACGCATGCTTAAAATGATGGGTCAGAACGCCCCGGAAATTAAGCCGATTCTGGAAATCAATCCGCAGCATCCGATGCTCAAGAAAATGGAGTTGTTGCCGAATGAAGGCGGCCATTTTGACGACTATGCGTCGGTATTATTTGATGAAGCCTTACTGGCTGAAGGCGGGCAAATCGAAGATCCGGCTGGTTTTGTGCGCAAGATTAACCGCTTGATGCTGGGTTAATTCACGCAAGTGAAATAAACGGAAACGCCACCTGCGGGTGGCGTTTTTTATGGCATTGGGCAGATCGCTTCAATGCGCAGTTGGGGGCGATCGACCCCGTTGTAGTGATTGATTTCCAGCGCGTAGGCAAGCGTATCCTGGTCGGTCGGAATCGTCGTATCGTTAAAACGGATGGCGTCCATACGGCTTTGACCACAACCCAGTGTGAGCTTCAGGTGTTTGTCCTGTAGCAGACGTGATTCGAGAATCTGGAATCGATTGGCAAAAATCGGCGCCGGGAAGCCTTGGCCCCAGATACCTTCGGCGAGCTGTTTGGCCGTATTTAAACTTAATTCGCTATCAACCAAAGGACCGTCAATCGCCAGGCTATGGGTTCGCGCTTCAACCGGTAATAACTGATCGACGAGTTCGTCAAAGGCACGCTGGAATAGCCCGAAATCGCTTTCACGAATGCTCAGGCCGGCAGCCATGGCGTGGCCACCGAACTTGATAATCAGGTCTGGGTAGATTTTGGTCAGGTGATCCAGAGCATCGCGCAGATGCAGGCCGGGTATGGATCGGCCGGAACCCTTAATGAGGCCGCTGCCATCACTGGCAAAAACAACCGTGGGTCGGTGCATCTGTTCTTTGATGCGGCCAGCCAGAATGCCCACGACGCCACCGTGCCACGTCGGATCATAGAGGCTAATGCCCGCGGTGTTGGTTACATCCAGTTGGGTCAGAATTTTTGCGGCGTCGGACTTCATCTGATCTTCAACAGACCGACGCGCCACATTCAGGCGGTCTAGTTCCTGCGCGAGCTTGAGTGCATCGCCCATGTCTTCTGCTAAGAGGCAACGGATACCGATCCGCATATCGTCCATTCGTCCTGCTGCATTGAGTCTCGGCCCCAGCAAAAAACCCAGGTCGCTGGCTTGCGCGCGATCCGGTTGTTTACCGGCTACGGCATAGAGCGCAAGAATACCGGGGCAGCAACGGCGCTGGCGAATTCGATTCAGCCCATTGGCCACCAGGATACGGTTATTGCGATCCAGCGACACTACATCGGCAATCGTACCCAACGCTACCAGATCGAGTAGGGACCCCAGGTTGGCCTGTTCGGCCGCTGGCCAACCCCGCTGGCGCAATGTCTGGCGAAGTCCCATCAATACATAGAGCATCACGCCCACGCCGGCCAGGTTCTTAGAGGGGAATTCGCAACCTGGTTGGTTGGGATTCACAATCGCATCGGCAGCGGGCAGGGTGCTGCCTGGCAGGTGGTGATCGGTAATCACCACCTGCATGCCCAGGGATTTGGCTTGTGCCACGCCATCAATGCTGGCAATCCCGTTATCCACGGTGATCAGCAGATCAGGCTTGCCGCCCGGCGCCTGAGCCACCAGATCGACAATAGCGGGGGTGAGTCCGTAACCCAGTTTGAAACGATCCGGTACAAAGTAGGTCAGCTTGTCTGGTTGAATACCCAGGAGACGCAAGCCTTTAACAGCCACGGCGCATGCAGTGGCACCATCTGCATCATAGTCGGCAACGATACATACTTTGCGCTCTTCAGCAATGGCATCGGCAAGGATCTGCGAGGCAGTCGTCATGCCTTTCAGAGCGGTCGGCGCGATCAGGTCTTCCATCCTCGTGCTGATCTGGTCGGCTTGGTTAATCCCTCTGGCGGCATACAAACGAGCCATTAGCGGACTTAAGCCCCCTTGTTCTAGCTGCCAGGCCGTGCGTTCAGACCAGGCGCGTTTGCTCAGCGTTACCATGAGGCGATGAGCGTTGCTAGATCCGGGTGTTTTTGAGCGCGCCCCAGAACTCGTTGAATCAAAGAGGGGTTCAAGCCTTTATGGCTTGCCTCAAGCGTCCAGTAATGCGTTTGATGTGCATCTGGAGCAATGAGGGACAGGCGTTTCAAGTTACCCTTGGCCAGCGCATCGAGGGCAGGTGCAATATGTGTCTGAGTCAACCGGGCAACTGAATTTTGCCAGGTACTCAGATCGTCCTGGGCAATGGCATCGGCTAGGCGTGTGTCTAATACCAGGCCGTTGCCAGCGGCGGATTCAGCAAGGTGCTGTGTACCGGTAATGGCGCATAGCCCGCGTAAGAGGGGATTGTTGCCAACGGCCTGATCAAAGGGGCTTGCGGAGCTGTGCGTTTTATTCGAGAGCAAACCTGCGCCCCAGGGCCAGACGCTATTAATGCTGATTAAACCCTGCATCTGTCGGGCTTCGTTAACGGGATGGCTGTTCAGGCACATTTGAATACGGTTGAGCCAGCGTAATCCGGTGCTGCCCAGTAAGTGTCTGGATTCATCGGCGTCGATACGACGGCCAAGGAGTCGGCTGCAGGCCGCGAGGTTGGGTAGGTCCTGATCGCCTGAGGTTGGGGCGAAATACCAGTGATTGGTTGAAAGTCCGCTAAAAAATCTGCCTTCATCGGCAAACTCTTCATTCAGGCTAGCGATGAGTTTTTGCGTATCCGCCACGCTGAGTTGTGCCGCATCAGGGCAGCTTAGTACCAGCGCCTGTTGAATAAAATCGAGATTAACCGGGTCGGCACAGAGCAGGGTGCGGCCATAAGGCGTGCCTTGTTGGGTGTCGGCTTCACCAAGAAGACGAAGCGCACCCAGCGCCTGAGCTTCTGTTGCAAGACCAAAAGTTTCCGCTAGAACGGATTCCCAGGAAGCATCAGGTTTTAATGGGGTTGTCGTGCGTTGTGCTAAGTGCAGAAAGCGGGCGAGCGTGTCCGACCGGTCAAATTCAAATGCCTGACGATGCTCGAGATCTGGCCAGAGTAGGTCGGGTACAAAAAGGGTCAGATGCATGGGAGTGGTAGTGCCTTAGCGCATTCGGAACAACTTGCAGGTGAATCGAGTGTAGCATAGCGGTCTTACGCCTTTTTGGTGCCAAAAGCACGCCTGATTGTGAAAATACCTTTTCAGTTACTGATCGGATTGAGATATGTCCGAAGCCGTCGTCAGATTGGCCAGGACAACCGTTTTATCTCGTTTATTTCCAGCTTGTCGATGGTGGGCATTGCATTGGGCGTGGCTGCGCTAATTGTCGTGTTGTCCGTCATGAACGGCTTCCAGAAAGAACTGCGCTCCCGTATCTTGGGCGTAACGTCTCACATTGAAGTGGTGGGCATGGATGGCGCCCTAATGGATTGGCAGCGCGTGGCTGCACAAGCCCGCCAGGTACCGCAGGTGCTGGCTGCTGCACCCTACGTACAGGGTCAGGTCATGCTCAATGGGTTAAACCGTGAGGCTGGGGAGGGCCCGGTGATGCCAGGGAGTGGCGTCCGGGGTGCCATTTTGCGCGGTATCGACCCACAGCTGGAAGATACGGTTGCCGACTTCAGTACACACATGAAGCACGGTTCGCTAGACACGCTACAGCCGGGTGCCTTCAAGATTGTATTGGGCAGTGATTTAGCGCGTGCCCTGGGCGTCGTAGTGGGAGATCGGGTCACAGTGATTGCACCTGAGGGCGTGGTCACGCCGGCCGGGGTTATTCCCCGGATCAAAAGCTTTGAGGTGGGTGGTGTCTTTGATTTCGGTATGTTCGAGTACGACAGCGGTCTAGCACTGATTGATCTGAAAGACGCGCAAGTGCTATTTCGTTTGGGACAAACCGTTACGGGTGTGCGTTTAAAAGTGGATGACCCGTTCAAAGCGCCACAGATTGCCCGTTCGATTGCGCCAGTGCTCGATGAGCCAGCCTATCTGATCGACTGGAGCCGCAAGCACGCCAACTTCTTTCGGGCAGTGCAGATCGAGAAGCGGATGATGTTCCTGATTCTGTTCCTGATAGTCGCCGTTGCCGCCTTTAATATCGTTTCGACATTGGTGATGGCCGTTACCGATAAACGCGGTGATATTGCGATTCTTCGTACGTTGGGTGCGAGTCGTGGCAGCATTGCCATGATCTTTATGGTGCAGGGTGCCTTGATCGGACTGATCGGCCTGGGTCTGGGTGTGGC
>JACCDN010042041.1_pt1 | contig 23110 bp, 22 predicted proteins | sample 7441691 | NCBI WGS metagenome assembly JACCDN01 (sample SAMN15323439, study PRJNA562643) | freshwater metagenome | isolation source: river surface water | place: USA:Blue River Watershed | collected 2017-08-16 | reverse complement strand
TTTCTCTTCACCAATACCAGTCGCGACAAAAAGCTCTGGCCGGAAGACCACTGGATTGCCGTTGGACAACAACTGCGCGAGGCCGGTCTCGTGCCTGTATTTACAGCGGGCAACGAGATTGAAGCGGCTCGCTCGCAACGGATTGCTGCAGGCATCGCCGCAAGCGGTACCGGCATGAACCAAGCGGGCGAAGTGCTCTATCGCCCAACCCTGACACAGCTCACCGAACGACTGGCCAAGGCCCGGCTGTGCCTGGGTGTCGATACGGGCTTCACCCATATTGCCTGTGCTCTGGAAGTGCCCACAGTGGCGATTTTTACGGACACAGACCCCGCTCTGGCCGGTGGCTTTGGCCTGGGCTTGCGCGAAACCTTTGGTCACCTGGATAGCTGCCCCCCTGTTTCCGACATCTCCGGCCAACTCAAAGCCTGGGGTTTTCTACCGGCATGATGGTGACCACTGCCGTGCCGACGGCTGCCCCCTGGTTCTACCGAGTACTGCTCACACTGGTTGTACCATTTGCACTGCTACGCCTTTGGTGGCGCGGTCGTCAACAACCCGGTTATCGCGCACACATTGCCGAACGATTCGGCTTTATCAACGTGCCGGCCGGCGGTCCGATCATCTGGCTGCATGCGGTCTCTGTCGGCGAAACACGAGCAGCAGAACCGCTTGTCCATGCGCTCCTGGCCCAGTATCCCGGGCACCGTATTCTGCTGACGCACATGACACCCACCGGCCGAGCCACCAGCACGATGCTATTTCCGGACCCCCGCGTCCTGATCGCGTATGTCCCCTACGATCTGACAGGTGCCGTGGATCGTTTTCTAGCGCGGGTTCAACCCCGCTTTGGTTTGCTGATGGAAACGGAAATCTGGCCCAACCTGATTTTGCGCAGCCGGCGCCGACACATCCCCATTCTGCTGATTAACGCGCGACTATCAGCACGCTCCGCACGACGTTACGCACGCTTTGACTACCTGATTCGCCCTGTCCTCTCGGCCCTCTCGGCCGTTGGTGCGCAGACGCCAGAGGATGCAGATCGATTACGAGCACTGGGCGCGCAAGATATTGCCGTCACCGGTAACCTCAAATTTGATGTCCGCATTGACCCTGCTCTGCAGGCATTGGGAAACACCTGGCGCCACACAGTCGGTAGCCAACGCCCGGTCTGGTTAGCAGCCAGCACCCGTGAAGGCGAAGAGGCCATCCTCCTCGACGCACACCGACTCTTGTGCAGCCGATGCACTGATCCGACCCGCATGCCGTTACTGGTGCTGGTACCTAGGCACCCGCAACGCTTCGAGGCCGTCGCCGAACAAGTGCAGCGGGCTGGTTTTACACTGGGCCGACGCAGTACTGGATTGCCCGCAGAACCGCTTGATGTCTGGCTTGGTGACTCCCTAGGCGAAATGGCGGCCTACTACAGCATGGCCGATATTGCCGTTATTGGCGGCACCCTCTTACCCTTTGGCGGGCAAAATTTGATTGAAGCCGCCGCCTGTGGCACGCCGATTATCGTTGGCCCGCATACCTATAACTTCGCAGCTGCCGCGGATACCGCCATTCGGATGGGTGCCGCACAGCGACTCTCCGATGTAGACGCCACTGCGATTGCCGAAGCTGTTGAAAGACTAATTGGCACCCCAACCCTACTGGCCGAAACCGCCGGCGCAACGGCTGCTTTTGTGCAACAGGCCACCGGGGCGACAACCCAAACCCTGACGCTGCTTCGCCAGCAGCTTGGCCAGCCTTAAGTACCCGCCCCCAACGGACACAAACGCCGCCCATGAAAAAACCCGCCGTATACGGCGGGTTTTCTAGGCAGTTCTGATTCGATCAGAATTCGAAGCGCTGCATGGCACGCGGCGCGTTTTCCAGCGGCGGCAACCAGGTTTCAAAGAGCGTTTCACGCGCATAGCTACCCGGTCCGGTGCAATGCACACGCACCATTTCCATCACCGGACCCGTACCGACCACAGCCATCAAACGACCGCCCAGTGCCAGCTGATGCAGCAGCACATCGGGAACCGCCGGGACCGAACCCGTCAGCACAATGGCATCATACGGCTCACCGGCCTCGTGCCCTTTCAGGCCATCGGCCAATACCAGCGTTACGTTCTCGATACCCGCCTCATCCAGATTGGCCTGCGCTTGCGCTTGCAGGGCTGGATCAACTTCCAGGCTCGTCACATGCGCACCCTGAGAAGCGAGCAAGGCCGTCATGTAACCGGAACCCGTACCCACTTGCAGGATCTGGGCATCCGGCGCCAGTTCCAGCTCCTGCAGCATGCGAGCCTCCATGCGCGGCGGCATCATGACTGCATTGGCGGTCAGCGGAATTTCCACATCGGCAAACGCCAGCGAACGGTAATTCTGCGGCACGAACTCTTCTCGACGCACCTCAAACAGCAGATCCAGAACATTAGGATCCAGAACATTCCACGGTCGAATCTGTTGTTCGACCATGTTAAAGCGGGCTTTTTCAATATTCATCTGCAGCATTCCGGTTGAGTCGTGCAATTAGTGAAGTCACACAGCAACGTAACGTGTTGATTATACCTGTAACCCGGAAAAATCCGGAGCCATCGCCAGCCCCGCCAGCGGGATCAGAGCGAATCGCTGGGCCCCGGCTTCGCATCCGTCTCTTCGGGTGCCTGCAAGGTCTCCGGCGCAGATTCCGGCTCGGCAAGCGGGCGGCCGCACCCCTGACAGAGGCCCGAGTGTGGGTCGGCCATGCAGATGCCAATACACGTGTAGAGGTCTTCATTGTTCGGGTCAGTCATGACACGGTTTCCGCGATAAAAACAACGCCAGTGTAATCCCATGGTGCCTTTGACCCAAATACGTCATACCCCTTGTGTGATTGGGTCTTTACAGGCAATCTATGGCTGACGCACCGCGTGCTTGTCGGGGAAGTCGTTTGTTGTCCCGCCGGGCGCATTTTTTTGGCTTTCGATTTGACGGAGATCACCATGTCGCAGTCCCCTAACCCCGCCGAGGGCGCAGAAGGCAAAAACCCGGCCGAACTGGTTCATGTCTACGCTGAAGTAGCCCAACGTGCCTCTCGTGTTCTGAGTGGTTTTATGGAACGCCAAACACAGAAGGGCGTAAACACCTCTGGCGAAGAAGTCGGTATCGCCAAAGCCTTCATGGATCTCTCGGCACGTCTGCTGTCGAACCCGTATCAACTGGCCCAAGCCCAGATGAACATGGTTCACAATTATTTCTCGCTGTGGCAGAACTCGGTCATGCGCATGATGGGTGTGGAAGCCGCGCCGACCATGGCACCGGAACGTTCCGACAAGCGCTTCAAGGATGAGGGCTGGCAGCAGGATTTCGTGTTCGATTTCATCAAGCAGTCATACCTGATTGCGTCGAAGCATATTCTGGACACCGTTGGCACCGTCGAAGGCATGGACGACAAGCAACGTGAAAAGGTGAACTTCTACACCCGTCAGTACATTGATGCCCTATCGCCGAGCAACTTTGCACTGACCAACCCGGAAGTGTTCCGCGAAACGGTGCGCACTCAGGGTCAAAACTTGGTCAAGGGCCTGAACAACCTGCTGCATGACGTGGAAGCCGGTGACGGCAAACTGCGTATCCGCATGACGGATACCTCGGCCTTCGAACTGGGCAAGAACGTGGCCACCACGAAGGGCAAGGTCGTTTACCAGAACGAAATGTTCCAGCTGATTCATTATGAGCCGACAACCAAACAGCAATTTGATGTGCCGCTGCTGATCGTGCCGCCCTGGATCAACAAGTTTTACATCCTCGATCTGCGCGAGAAGAATTCCTTTGTGAAGTGGACGACCGATCAGGGTCACTCGACGTTCATCATCAGCTGGCTGAACCCGGATGAAAAGCATGCCAAACTGAACTTCGAAGACTATATGCTCGAAGGTTCGCTGGCTGCCATCAACGCGGTCGAACAGGCCACGGGTAGCAAGAAGGTCAACCTAGCCGGCTACTGCCTGGGTGGCACATTGCTGATGTCGACCCTGGCCTATATGGCCGCCAAGAAGGATAACCGTGCCAACTCGGCCACCTTCTTCACGACCATGCTGGACTTCACCGATCCGGGTGAACTGGGCGTCTTCATCGACGAAGCCAGCATTGCCAGCATTGAGAAGAAGATGGAAAAGACCGGCTACCTGGACGGTTCGGAAATGGCCGGCACCTTCAGCATGCTGCGCGCCAACGATCTGGTCTGGTCTTTCGTGATCAACAACTACCTGATGGGTAAAGATCCGTTCCCGTTCGATCTGCTCTACTGGAACTCGGACTCGACCCGCATGCCACGCGCCATGCACAGCTTCTACCTGCGCAACATGTACCTGAAGAATATTCTGAAGGAACCGGGTGGACTGACGCTGGGTGGTGTGCCGATCGATATCCGTAAAGTCAAAACACCCTGCTACTTCGTTTCGGCGATCGAAGATCACATCGCTCCATGGCTCAGCACTTATATGGGTGTGCATCTGCCGTCGGGTCCGGTGAACTTTGTGCTCGGCGGTTCCGGCCACATTGCCGGCATCGTCAACCCGCCAGCGGGTAACAAGTACTGCTACTGGACGAACCCGAATCTGCCGGAAAGCGCTCAAGTCTGGTTCGAAGGTGCGACGCAGAACGAAGGTTCCTGGTGGCCAAACTGGGAACAGTGGGTTGAAGCCATCAACGACAAGAAAGTGGCTGCCCGCGTGCCGGGTGAAGGCCCGCTCAAGGCCATCGAAGATGCACCGGGCTCCTACGTCAAGATGCGTGCTGACGCCAAGAAGCCTGCAGCAACCAAGGCCAAGGCCGCCAAGTAAGCGCAGCCAGCCTAAAGTAAAACGCCCGCATCTGCGGGCGTTTTTCATGGGGCCTCTGACAAACGCGGAGCTATCTCATCTCCGCTGCAGACAGCAAGCCGGTATTACTTTTGCTGACGCGCCATGCGAATCACCGCATCGGTGTTCGCCAATAGATCGTTAAAGTTCATGCCGCGCTGTTGCAGCATCTTGTAACGGCCGCCGACGATGATGGAGGGCACACCGTCAATCTGGTAGGCCATGGCCATCGCATCCGCCTTCTTCATGGCACTGGTCACGTCTGCCGAGTAATAGACCTCGGAAAACTTCTTGGCATCCACGCCCGGCTGGCTGGCGGCCCATTGCAATACGGCCTGATCTTCATAGAGCGTGCGGCCCTGCTGGTGAATGGCAGCAAACACGGCCGCATCTAGGGCCGGCAGCTTCATCAGCTGGATCGTGTAGAACAAGCGGCCCAGCACCACCCACTGCGGTCGACCAAAGGTCACCGGCACACGACGCACCACAACATCTTTCTGCTTTTTCGACCAGCGCTCGAAGGGTTCGGCAAAGTCATGGCAATGCGGGCAGCCATAGGAGAAGAACTCCAGTACTTCCAGCTTGCCGCCGGTGGCCGGTGCAGGCGTATTGAGTACAGCATAGGTCTGACCCGCGATGGCAACACCACTCTGCGGCGCAGACGGCATCACCGCGCCCCCTAGAGCAGCCTGTGCCATGGCGGTACCGGACACGCCTGCGGCAGACAGCCCGGCAATCAATGTAGCGAGAAACTGACGTCGTTGCATGGTATCTCCGAGACTAGTTACGGGCAGGCACGGCATCAAAGCCGGCTTCTTTCAATTCGTTACGGGCGCGATTGGCGTCATCCTGACGTTTGAAGGGGCCAATCTTGACCCGGAACCAGACCTTTTCGCCAATCACGGCTTTCTGAATCGAGGCGTCGAATCCCTGCAGGGCCAGATTAGCTTTCTGGGCCTCGGCATCCGATTGCTTCTGGAAAGAGCCGGCCATCAGATAAAAGCCAGCAGGCGCTTCCGGTGGTGCTGCCGGTTTGCTTGCCGCATCGGCCGCCGGCTTGGCAGCGGGTGTCGTGCCATCTGTTTTGCCCGAGAGCAGATCCGGGAACTGGAAACGTTTTTCGGGCAGGGGATCACCCGGCTTGCCAGGTAGGGCAATCGGCTGCCCAGGCTCTGCGGCTGGTGTTTTGACGGATGCGTCTTCCGGCGTCGGGCTGGCGGGTACCGCGACTGGCGCAGAGGCAGCCGCATTCGGCGCCTTAGCAGGTGCCGGCGCCGGCGCAGTTTTGTCGATGAATGGCGAAGGCATTCGGTTAAACCACCAGGCCACCGCCGCTGCAATCACCAGGCCAAGCATCAGGCCATAGAGAATACCCTTGAACGCGCCACCGCCCGAGGGGCGGTCACGCTCACGCGAAGAATGGCGGTTGGGCTTGTAATCTCTGGACATAACGGCCTCGTCTGCAATCCGTTCAGCTTACATTGATTCAGGGCAAGATACACCCAGCAGCACCATGCCGTTGCGAATCACCTGGCGGACAGCGGCAGACAGCGCCATACGGGCACAGGTCAAGGCCGCATCATCGACTAGCATACGTTCTGCGTTGTAATACCCGTGGAACTCGGCGGCCAGATCGCGTAGGTAGAAGGCAACCTGGTGCGGCGCCAGGTCACGTGCCGCAGACTCAATCACTTCCGGGAATCGACCGAGGAAGGCCGTCAACGCTGCTTCACGTGGATTGGTCAGCAGCGCCAGATCCGCGCTCGTCAGATCAGACGGTGCGCCTTGCCACTGCGTCATGAGCGAGCAGATACGGGCGTGCGCGTACTGAATGTAGTACACCGGGTTATCGGCGCTCTGGCTCTTGGCCAGATCCAGATCAAAATCCAGGTGCTGATCGGCCTTACGCAGCACATAGAAGAAGCGACAGGCATCGTCACCGACTTCGGCACGTAGCGACCGCAGGGTCACATAGTCGCCAGAACGAGTCGACATGGAGGCCTTTTCGCCATTGCGGTAGAGCACCGCGAACTGTACCAGGGCAATATCCAGCTTGGCTGGATCTAGCGCCAGTGCCTGCACGGCACCCTTCACACGCGGAATGTAACCGTGGTGATCCGCACCCCAGATGTTGATCATGCGATCAAAACCACGCTCGTATTTGTTCAGGTGGTAGGCAATATCCGAAGCAAAGTAGGTATACAGACCGTTGTCACGCTGAACAACACGGTCCTTCTCGTCACCGAAATCGGTCGAGCGGAACCAGCGAGCGCCATTCTGTTCGTAGATGTGACCCGCCGCATCCAGCTTATCCAGGCAACGTTTGACCAGGCCCGTATCAAACAGCGAGTTTTCCGAGAACCAGTTCTGGAAATCCACGCCGAAGCCATCCAGATCATCGCGACCATCGGCCAACTGCTCCGAGAGCGCATGCTGGTGAACATACGGCCAATCTTCACCCAGCAGCTTTTTGCCGTTGGCAATCAGCGCGTCTAGGTGCAGCTCGCGCTGCGTTTTAGCGTCATCATCCACCCGGCTGGCGTCGGGCAAGCCGGGCGTCCCTTCCAGAACCACGACCTTGGCGCGTACGTATTTGTCACCATGAGCATTGGTCAACTGGCGCGCCATGTCGCGCACATAGTCACCCTGATAGGCATTCGGTGGGTAATCAATCGCCACGCCGTGCTGATCCAGATAACGAATCCAGGTCGAAATGGCCAAAATATCCATCTGACGACCGGCATCGTTGACGTAGTACTCACGGGTCACATCCCAGCCGGCGAACGCCAGTAGGTCCGATAAGCTGGCACCATAGGCGGCGCCACGGCCATGGCCCACGTGCAGCGGCCCCGTGGGGTTAGCCGACACGAACTCGACCAGCACCTTGGCCTTCTGACCTTGGGCGCTACGGCCAAAATCAGCCGCCTGCGCTAGGACAGTGCTCACCACACGTGTTTTGGCATCTGTTTTGAACGTGAAGTTGATAAAACCGGCACCCGCGATGCTGACATCGCTCACTTCCTGCGATACCGGCAGCGCCGCCACGATGCGCTCGGCAATCACACGCGGGGCGAGCTTCAAAGCTCTGGCCAGTTGCATGGGCAGATTGGTGGCAAAATCCCCATGGTCAGCCTGCTTTGGGCGCTCCAGATGGATGGGGGTTTCGGCGTGTTCCGGCGCGACGCTGGCAAGGGCAACCTGCAGCAGGCCGGTGAGGTGTTCGCGGCTATCAAAAGTCATGGGTAAAATTATACCTTCTGGCTCGCCATCCCGTGGGCCTCACCTATGAAAGCCGACCGCTCATGCGTCTGCAGCGTCTAACCCGTATTCTCTATGTCAGCTGGAAGAACGGGCTGCTTACTATGCTCGTTGAAGCCGAGCCCGAGGGCCGTATGGCCCGCTGGCTGGGTTTTTACGCCCGCCGCCGGCATTTCACCAAGCCCCGCGCCGTCCGCTTACGTGAAGCACTAGAGTCTCTTGGGCCGATTTTCGTTAAATTTGGCCAGATGCTTTCAACCCGTCGCGACCTGCTGGCGCAGGATTTCGCCGATGAACTCGCCAAGCTGCAGGATCGGGTGCCACCGTTTGACTCCGGCCTGGCCATGGCCGAGATCGAGCGCGGGCTCGGCATGCCCATCAGTACGGCCTTTAGTGAATTCGACCCCAAACCAATCGCCTCGGCTTCCGTGGCGCAGGTGCACTTCGCTCGGCTGCATGATGGCCGGGATGTTGCCGTCAAAGTGCTACGGCCAGGCATGCACCGGATTGTCGACCATGACATTGATCTGCTCGACACCTTTGCCCAGCTCATCGAGCGCTTTTCGGAAGACGGTCGACGCCTGAAACCCCGCGAAGTTGTGGCCGAGTTTGCCAAGCATCTGCACGATGAGTTCGACTTGGTGCGAGAAGCGGCCAACGCCTCGCAGCTCCGCCGTAATTTCGACAAGAGTGATCTGCTCATCGTCCCAGAAGTCTATTGGGACTTCTGTGCCACCAACGTCATGACCATGGAGCGCATGCATGGCATTCCGGTAGGGCGCATCGAGGCATTGCGCGATGCGGGCATTGACCTGAACCGGCTATCCAGCGCTGGCGTCGAGATTTTCTTCACACAAGTCTTCCGCGATGGGTTCTTTCACGCAGACATGCACCCGGGCAACATCCTGGTCGCCCCTGATGGTCGCTACGTTGCCCTGGATTTCGGTATTGTCGGCACGCTCAATGATGTCGACAAGAATTATCTGGCCCAGAACTTCCTGGCCTTCTTCCAGCGAGACTACCGGCGCGTGGCCGAAGTCCATGTGATCTCCGGCTGGGCGCCCAAAGACACACGCATCGATGAATTTGAAGCGGCAATCCGTACCGTCTGCGAACCGATCTTCGACAAACCACTGAAAGACATTTCCTTCGGCAAGATTCTGCTGCGGCTGTTCCAAACATCACGCCGCTTCAACGTCGAGGTTCAGCCCCAACTGGTGATGTTACAGAAAACGCTGCTCAACATCGAAGGCCTGGGCCGCCAGCTGAACCCAGATCTCGATCTGTGGAAAACTGCCAAACCGTTCCTTGAGCGCTGGATGAGCGAGCAGGTCGGTGTACGAGGGTTCATTGACGGCATGAAGCGAGAAGGTCCGAACTGGGCCAAGATTCTCCCGCAGCTGCCACGTCTGTTACACGATTACCTGGCGCCCAACGAAGCGCAGCTTAAAGCCGACAAACAGGCGCTACGCGACCTGAAGCAAGCCGTACGACGTCAGCGTCGTTTGCTCTGGGCCTGCGCGCTGACATCACTGATCGCGCTCGCAGGATCCGCCACGATGCTATTCATGAACGTTCAACCATGACACCCTTACTCGGGTTTATTACGCTTTACCTGCTGCTCTCAATCGGCATCGGTCTGCTGGCGGCAACCCGAGTTAAAAATGCACGAGACTTTGCAGTCGCCGGACGTTCACTCCCGCTGCCGGTGGTTACCGCCACCGTATTCGCCACCTGGTTCGGTGCCGAAGCCGTTCTCGGCGTCTCGGCAACTTTTGTTAAAGATGGCTTGCGCGGTGTTGTTGCCGATCCGTTTGGTGCCTCGCTCTGCCTCATTCTGGCCGGCTTCTTTTTTGCCAGCAAACTGTATCGCCTCAATCTGCTGACGATTGGGGATTACTACCGCCTACGCTACAACCACACCGTCGAATGGTTGAGCACACTCGCCATTGTGGTGTCGTACCTAGGCTGGGTTTCTGCACAAATCAAAGCCCTCGGGCTCGTTTTCTTTACAGTCACTAATGGTCTGATCCCGCAAGACAAGGGCATGATTCTCGGTGCCGCTATTGTCCTCACCTACACCGTGCTCGGCGGCATGCTGTCCGTAGCCGTGCTCGATTTTGTGCAGATCACCGTCATCATGGGCGGCCTCATTTACATCGCCACGATCATTAGTGACCTGGCCGGTGGCGCGGGTAACGTGGTGGCACACGCCAGCGCTGCCGGCAAACTCGACTTCTTCCCAACGGGTGGCATGGATGTCTGGGTGCCGTTTGTCGGTGCCTGGATGACGATGATGCTTGGCTCCATTCCGCAACAGGATGTCTTTCAACGCATCTCATCGGCCAAAAGCGAAAAGATTGCGATGGTTGGCTCCATCATGGGTGGGTCACTGTATTTTTTCTTCGCCTTCATTCCCATGTTCCTGGCGTATGCCGCAACGCTCATCGACCCCGCTATGTTCTCGTCGCTCCTAGATAGCGACTCCCAGCTGGTATTGCCTACGCTGATCTTGCAGCACACGCCTCTCTTTGCGCAGGTCATCTTCTTTGGCGCGCTCCTATCTGCCATCATGAGCTGCTCTTCGGCAACGCTGCTGGCGCCCTCGGTCTCTTTCACCGAGAACATTCTGCGCCCGATGCTGCCGCATATTTCAGACCGTATTTTTCTCTGGCTGATGCGACTCGTCATCGTCGCCTTCGCCGGCATGGTGCTAGCTATGGCACTGACCAGCAGCGCCTCGATCTTTAAAATGGTGGAGCACGCCTACAAGATCACGCTGGTCGTTGCGTTCGTGCCGCTGGTCGCCGGTTTCTACTGGAAGCGCGGCAATACACAGGGTGCGCTGTTTGCGATTTTCTCCGGTTTTTTCACCTGGATTATTTGCGAAGCCTTCTCGGGCGAAGACGTCATCTGGCCACCCCAGATTCTTGGTCTGATTGCTGCGGTGATCGGCATGCTCATCGGCTCTCTCTTGCCGCAGCGTATCGGCAAACCAACACCGACGCCATCGCACCACCACGCGGCCGAAGGCACGTACCATGTCGCACCCACCGGCCACGGGTCGGCAACGCATCATGACGGCGCCAGACACCACCCGTAATCTGTCAGGCTGGCGCAGCTGGCCGGCACGCGCTCGCCAGAAACCACTGGCGTTATCGGTGGTTTATGCCTGCATCATCACGTACGCCAGTCTGTATTCGGTCGCGCCCTGGCACGACCGCGGTGCCGATTTTTTCGGTTACGCCACTGCGACCTGGCCACGTTACTGGACGTGGCAAGACGCGTGGTTCAATGTACTGGCTTACGCCCCCCTCGGTTTTCTACTCGCACTAGCACCGCAACACACGCAGTGGCCATGGGCTAGGGTTTTACTGCCCTTATGCGTCGGCACGCTTTTGTCCGGCACGCTGGAAGCCCTGCAAACCTTGATACCGGGACGCGTCTCTTCAGGACTCGATTTAACGCTGAACACAGCCGGCACACTGCTGGGCACGGCACTCGCCTTGTTTTTTGGCCCGCGTATCCTGGCGACGGCGGGTGAACTCCGACGCCGTCTGAAGATCCAGCGCCTCAGCGCCGAAGCCGGCCTGATCTTGCTGGCACTCTGGTTGTTTGCCCAGATTTCTCCCGAGACAGTGTTCTTCGGTTTCGGTGATCTGCGGGGTCTGCTGGCCTTACCTACGGCACTCCCCTTCTCACCCGATCTTTATAGCCAGTTAGAAACGATCGTTGTAACGCTGCAAATCCTCGTCATGATGTTCCTGGTGCAGGCCGTACTCCAGCGCTTGCATCTGGGTGGACCCACGATCCTGGGCACCGCCCTCTGCATCATTATCTTCGGCGTGCTGATCCGAATTACCGCCAGTTGGCTGCTCCTCGGACCCGCCACCGGTACCGTAGAAGCAGCACGCTGGTCGGCGCTGACGCCAGGAGGCCTTAACGGCCTCGGTATCGGTGTATTGCTGAGCTTGCCCGTGCTGATGCTACCCAGCCGCTGGCAGATGCCACTGGCCAGCATGTTCCTCATGGCAGCCACGGTGCTGGTCAACCTGATGCCCGCCAACCCCTATTCGGTCACCGCATTAACCGTATGGCGGCAAGGCCACTTCCTGAACTTTAACGGCCTGACCCGCCTGATTGCTGCCCTGTGGCCTTATCTCACGCTTTTATTTCTAGTCTGGGCAGATCGTCGTCGCCATGAGGCCAACTGATCGGTTAGCACCGGTTCACTTTATAATTCCCGATACCCTTTTCACGGACGATTCCATGAGCTACTTTAAACAACACGTCTTCATCTGTTGCAACCAGCGCACCAACGGTGAGGTCTCTTGCAACGACCATGGCGCCTCCGATATTTTCGATTACGCCAAAGCACGTGTTGCCGAATTGAAGCTCAATCAACCGGGCATGGTCCGCATCAACAAAGCCGGCTGTCTTGGCCGCTGCCTCGAAGGCCCGGTCATGGTGGTTTATCCTGAAGCCGTCTGGTATCAGTTTGTTGACAAGGATGATGTCGATGAAATCATCAACTCTCACCTGGCCAACGGGATTCCCGTCGACCGTCTGCGCATCTGACTGGATCTAACAGGAAAAAACATGAGTCTGGTACGGGAAGAAAAAATTCTGATCGATGGCCCGGTCGGCCAGATCGAGATTCTGATGGACAACCCGGGTGCACCGCGCGGCATCGCACTGGTCGCCCACCCACATCCGATCGGTGGCGGGGCGGCCACGAATAAAGTCGCCCATACGCTGGCAAGAACCTTTGCCGGCTTGGGATATGCGGCTTTCCGCCCGAATTTCCGCAGCGTCGGGGGTACCCAGGGCGAGCACGATGAAGGCATCGGTGAAACCGATGACCTGCTCTGCGTTCTTGCGTACGCCCGTGAGCGTTGTGGCCACTTGCCGGTGGTTCTGGCCGGCTTTTCTTTCGGCGCCTTTGTGCAGACCCGCGTCGCCAAACGCATGGCCGAAGCCGGACACCCGGCACAACGATTGGTGCTGGTCGGTACCGCGGCCGGGTTCGTAGAGGGCACACGCAACTACGATACGGAATCGGTACCCAAAGACACGATCGTGATCCATGGCTCCGCGGACGAAACCGTCCCTCTCGACAATGTTTTCGCCTGGGCAGCGCCGCAAGATCTCCCGATCATCGTTGTGCCCGCTGCAGACCATTTCTTCCATCGTCGTCTGCATATTCTGCGCGAGATCATCACCCACAATTGGCGTCACTAAACGATGAGCGTGCTTCTCGTACAAACCACGGCACCGGATCAGGATTTGGCTGATCACATTGCCCAACAAATTATCGAACAGGGCCTGGCTGCCTGCGTCAAAACCCTGGCGCCTTGCCGCTCGACCTACCGTTGGCAAGGCGTGATTGAACACAGTGTCGAGATTCCCGTAATCATCATTACCGACGACGCTCGTTACCCGGCACTGGAGCGCTGGCTCAAAGAGGCACACCCCTACGATCTGCCGGAAATTCTGACATTGCCCTGCAGCGGCGGCCTACCCGCCTATCTGGCCTGGGTCGGCGACGTATCCGGAAGCGCCCCATGACACACACCCTGCATCTTTACGCACGTTTTCTGAAGTGGGCGATGTTCTGCAGCGCGCTTCTGGGCAGTGCCCTGTCCCTCGCCGCACCCGGCAACTTCGGCGGTGCCTTCCTGCCGCCAACCGAAGCGTTCCGTCCCAGCGTCGAGGCCACTGACAGCAACCAGATTCGTATCCGCTTCGATATTCAACCCGGTTATTACCTCTACCGCGACAAGTTGAGCGTTGAACCTACGGGCTTGCTACCGGCCGATGTGAAGGTGGTTCCCGGCTCACTACCTGCCGGCATCCAGAAAGATGACCCGAATTTCGGCATGACCGAAATCTACCAGGACCCCATCGACTGGCCCGTCCAGATCCACGGTGGCCCGCGCCCGTTTAACCTGACGGTGTCTGTCCGCTATCAGGGTTGTGCCAGCCAAGGTATCTGCTACCCGCCGGAGGTTGCGCTCCTGGTCGTAGCAATGCCCGCCACTGCCCCAACAGAGACGAGCCTGCCAACCTCTGATGGCAAGCCGATCACCACGGGGCCGGAGAATGGCATTACAGAAATCGCCCGCTCACTGGATCAGGGCGTACTGTGGCTCAATCTATTGTTGTTTTTCGGTGCTGGCATTGGTCTGGCCTTCACCCCATGCATGCTGCCGATGATGCCCATTGTGGCCACAGTGATTCTGGGGAGACACGATGCTGCCCATCCGATTTCTCACGCACGCGGCTTTATGCTCGCCTTGTTCTATGTGCTGGGCATGGCAATTACCTATAGCGTTGCCGGCGTCTTCGCCGGCCTGAGTGGGACGTTGATTTCCGGCATCCTGCAAAACCCCTGGGTGCTGGGCAGCTTTGCACTCGTTTATGTGGCGCTGGCCGGCGCAATGCTAGGGCTATATACCCTGCAACTACCCAGCGCCTTTCAGGGCAAGCTCGCCGAAGAAAGCCAACGACTGCACGGCGGCTCGTTACCGGCGGTCTTTGTACTCGGCGCGTTGTCAGCACTGATCGTCGGCCCCTGCGTGGCCGCGCCGCTCGCTGGCGCGTTGCTTTACATTGGCCAGACCGGCAACGGTTTATTCGGTGGACTGCTGCTTTTCGCACTCGCTTTTGGGATGGGGGTACCGCTGCTGGCCATGGGTGCCTCCGCCGGCACACTGGTGCCTAAAACAGGCCCCTGGATGGAATCGATCAAAAAAGCCTTTGGCTTCATTCTGCTCGCCACGGCCTGGTGGATTGTGTCGCCTGTGTTGCCCGGCCCCGTCACGCTCGGCGGCTTTGGCGTTCTGGCTATGGTTGCCGCAGTACTCTTGCGTGCGGTAGACCGTCTACCGCCGCGTGCGCCACTTTCCGAGCGCCTGGGCAAAGCACTGGGCTTAATTCTGGCGGTGCTAGGTCTTGTCTGGATCATAGGTGCACTCGCCGGCGGCACCCGGCTAGATCAGCCGCTCAGCCCCTTAACCAGCACGACCAGCGTTACCACGCCTGAAGCCGCACCATTGGCCATGACCACCGTGCGTACGGCAGAGGCCCTGGACGCGGCACTGCGTGACAGCCTGAAACCCGCGTTTATTGATGTCTACGCCGACTGGTGTGTCAGCTGCAAGGAGTTTGAACATGACACGCTCGGTAACGCAGCGGTCCGAGATGCCCTGAACGCCTTCACCCTGATCCGGGTCGATGTCACGGCCAGCGATGAGGCCGCCCGCACCCTGCTCAAACGCTTTGGTCTCTACGGCCCCCCCGGCATGGTCTTTTATGCACCAGGCGGCCGCTTGCTGCATGACGCCACCCTGGCTGGCTACGTGGGTCCGGAGGCATTTCTGAAACAACTGATTCATGTGCGAGAGCTTGCAGGGAAAACCACCCCCTAACGCTTATCCAGACCTTTCGAGGCACCGCCCCAAGGCCTCCGGAAAAGGCTTGTCCGGTAGGTGGCATGTTAGAATCGCCCCTTGCTCACCCCCTGTAGAAGCCATGTTTTCAGGAATTATCGCCGCCGTTGGCAAAGTCCAGGATATCGCGCCACGCACCAGTGGCCTGCGATTGACGATCCATGCGGGCGGCCTGGATCTATCGGATGTCATTCTTGGCGACTCGATCGCCTGCAATGGCGTCTGCCTGACCGTGGTCGATTTGCTACCTGCAGCAGAATCAACGGCGTTCGTCGTCGATGTCTCTGACGAAACACTACGCTGCACCACCGGCTTAATGGCCGACGCGCCGCTCAATCTTGAAAAGGCACTGCGACTTGCCGACCGTTTGGGCGGGCATCTGGTCACGGGCCATGTGGATGGCATCGGACAAGTGCGCTACTTCGCGCCGACCAGCAGCGATGCCAATGGTGATTGGTTGTTGACCATCGAAGCCCCCGAAGCGCTGGCACCGTTTATTGCCCGCAAAGGCTCTATCACCGTTAATGGCACCAGCCTGACGGTGAACGAGGTTAAAGATCGTCAATTCTCGATCAACCTGATTCCGCACACGTTGCAGAACACCATGCTGCATACCCTGACCGTGGACTCCCCGGTCAATCTCGAAATCGACGTCATCGCCCGTTACTGCGAACGTCTGCTGAGTTACACCCAATCATGAGCAACGAACAAACGCTGCCACCCATGCCGCCTATCGCCCCTACCGCAGAAATCATTGCTGAACTCCGTGCTGGCCGTATGGTCGTGCTGGTTGACGAAGAGGATCGCGAAAACGAAGGCGATCTGGTGCTGGCCGCTGACCATGTCACGCCCGAAGCCATTAACTTCATGGCGCGCTTTGGCCGCGGCCTGATCTGTCTGACGCTCACCGAGCAGCGTTGCCAACAGCTTGGCCTGAATCAGATGGCGCGCGACAACAAGGCGCAATTTGGTACTGCATTCACCGTGTCCATCGAAGCCGCCGAAGGTGTCACCACCGGTATCTCGGCACACGACCGCGCCCGCACCATCCAGGCCGCCGTTGCGGCCAACGCTAAACCCACCGACATCGTTCAGCCTGGCCATATCTTCCCGATCATGGCGCGCCCCGGCGGTGTACTGGTGCGTGCGGGCCATACGGAAGCCGGCTGTGATCTGGCCTCTCTGGCCGGATTAAGCCCGGCTTCAGTGATTTGCGAAATCATGAGCGAAGACGGCTCTATGGCGCGTTTGCCCGAGCTACGCGAATTCGCCGCCGAACATGGTCTGAAGATCGGCACCATTGCCGATTTGATTCATTACCGCAGCCAGCATGAAACCCTGGTGGCACGTGCCGGATCACGCACTCTGGAAACCTGCTACGGTAACTTCACGTTGCACACCTATGCCGACAAAACTTCGGACGACGTCCATCTGGCACTGGTCAAAGGCCAACCGGAGCCCCAAAAGGAAACGCTGGTGCGCGTGCATGTCCCACTTTCAGTGCTCGATTTTCTGGCGCCAGAGACAACCGGACACAGCATTACGCTCGATGATGCCATGGCCGCTATTGGCGCTGCCGAACAAGGTGTACTCGTCATGCTGCATAAGCCACTCAGCGGACAAGAACTGCTTCAAGGCTTAAGCACTGAACCGCAAGCACGACATCGCAAATGGGATCCGCTACTGCATGGTATCGGCGCTCAGATTCTGCGAGATCTGGGTGTGCACAAGATGCGTCTCCTCTCCAGCCCGCAGCGGATTCCCGCCATGACGGGCTTTGACCTCGAAATCACCGGCTTCCAGCGACCCGATGGGCGCCGGGACGACCTGACAACCTAGGATTCACCATGACCCGCTATCAGGAATACCCCAGCAACGAAAACGGCAGCGGCCTGCGCATTGGCATCGCTGTCGCTCGCTTTAATCAGGACGTCTGCGATGGTTTGCTGTCAGGCGCCATCAATGAGTTGCATCGCCTGGGCGTACGCGGCGAAGACATTACGGTGTGCAGCGTTCCGGGTGCATTGGAGATTCCGCTGGTGCTGCAAACGCTCGCTGACGATGACGCGGCACCCTATGATGCGCTGATTGCGCTTGGTGCCGTCATTCGTGGCGAAACCTACCACTTTGAAGTGGTTAGCAACGATAGCTGCCGTGCTGTGATGGATGTGCAACTGACCACAGGTGTACCCATTGCCAACGGTATCCTGACCACGGAAAACGATGACCAGGCGCTGGTGCGGATGCACGACAAAGGTGCCGACTGTGCCCGATGTGCCGTTGAAATGGCGCGTCTGCATGCCAGCATCCGTGCCGGCAACCAACCTCAGCCTGTAGGAGCTTGATCATGACGCAAGCGAACGCCAAACCGGCCAACGGCCCCAAGCCCGCCCGCCGTCGCGCCCGCGAAGCGGCGATGCAGGCACTTTATGGCTGGCAGGTGGGCGGCCAGGATCTGGCTGCCTGTGAAACCGCACTCCATGAGATTGAGGGCTTTAGTCAGCTGCGCAACCTGGAACAACAATTCGCTATTGGCTTGCTGCGCGGCTGTATTGCGCATCAGGCATCACTGCGTGAACAGGTCACGCCCTTGCTGGATCGCCCCTTTGAAGAGCTCTCCCCGGTTGAGGCCTGCATCCTGCTGATCGGCGCACACGAAATGGCCAACAGCCCGGAAACGCCGCTACGCGTGGTTCTCAACGAAGCGATCGAGCTTGCCAAAACCTTTGGTGGCACCGACGGTCACAAATTCGTGAACGGTGTTCTGGATCAATTGGCACCGACACTACGCCCGCTGGAAAGCAACCGCCCAGGGCGCTAGACGCATCATGGCAGGCGAGTTCGCCCTGATCGAACGCCTGCTCGGGCAGCGTCTTGATCCTTCTCCCATAGCGCTGCCGACCGCATCTGCGGCCACACCCACCAACAACGGATTGTTGCTCGGCCCTGGTGATGACTGCGCCCTGATTGCAGCACCCGCGGTTGGTGACGTATGGGCCATCAGCACCGACATGCTGATCGAAGGCACCCACTTTCTGGGCACCGACAACCCTGAAGATCTGGGCTGGAAAACACTTGCGGTCAATCTCTCCGATCTGGCAGCGATGGGTGCCCGGCCGCGCTATGCCACACTGGCCATGGCGATTTCGGCCGATGACAACGTGCAAGGCTGGATCGATCAATTCTTCAGAGGCTTCAAACAATGCGCAGCACAGTTCGGTGTAGCCCTGATCGGTGGCGACACCACCCGAGGCCCCCGGTCCTTTTGTGTTACGGTGTTTGGCACCGTGACACCATCACGAGCGCTGCGGCGCAGTGGCGCCCAAGCCGGTGATGACATCTGGGTTTCCGGACACCCGGGTCTGGCGGCACTTGGCCTCCAGCACAAACTGGGCAAGACACCCCTTCCCAATGCACTGGTGCCAGCCTGCGACCAGGCGCTGCATCACCCGCAACCCCGTGTGGCGCTCGGCCTGGCCCTGGCCGGATTAGCGCATAGCTGCCTTGATGTTTCGGATGGTTTACTGCAAGACCTTGGGCATATCACCCAAGCGTCCGGCCTCACCGCACACCTGCACCAATCCGCTTTGCCAGACGCCCCCCAGGGCGTACAGTCGACGCTATGGCAAACCTGCCTACTCGGCGGTGGCGATGACTACGAACTCCTTTTTAGCGCCCCGGCATCTGCACGGCAGGCGCTGCATGCACTGTCGCTGCAGCTCGGCTTGCCACTCCACCGTATCGGTGACATGCAGAAAGGCGACAACCAAGGCACAATTCATCTGCTCGACGAGCAGGGTCAGCGCATCGACCTCGCGCACATCCATACCGGATTCGATCACTTCGCCTGAACCGATACCCTCATGACCGAACTCAACACACCGAATGCCAAAGCTGTGCTGATCGAGCAGCCAACGCTGCGCTTCATGCTGTCGCACCCCTTGCATGTGATCGCGCTGGGCTTTGGTAGCGGCCTATCACCTTTCGCACCAGGTACCTTTGGCACACTGTTCGCTTGGGCCAGCTTTCGGGCGCTGGATGCACACCTGCCGCCAAATGCGTTGCTGCTATTAATCCTGCTCGGATTCGTCGTCGGCATCGTTGCCATCGAGAAAACAGGGAGGGCGCTGGGTGAAATTGATCACGGCGGTATCGTCTGGGACGAGATCATTCCTTTCTGGGGCGTACTCTGGCTTCTGGCACAAGTGATGGGTGACAATGTCCTGTGGCAGGGTATTGCCTTTGCTTTATTCCGACTATTCGACATTACCAAACCCTGGCCGGCCCGCTACTACGACCGCAAGGTCAAGAACGGCTACGGGGTCATGATGGACGATGTGATCGCTGCACTTTATACAGCCACCGCCCTCACGATCATGCTAGTGCTGGTTTATATGGGTTCGCATCTGTGATGCAGGATGAATCTAACCTGCTTGCGCTTGTCGCAACGCTCGCCAACCAACTTAAAACCCGAGGACACACACTGGCCACGGCCGAATCCTGTACCGGGGGTCTATTGGCTGGTGCATTAACCGAACTGCCGGGCAGCTCGGCCTGGTTCGACCGTGGCTGGGTCAGCTATGCCAATGATGCAAAAACACAGACGCTTGGCGTACCTGCTGCCCTAATCAGTACACACGGCGCTGTCAGCGAAGCGGTCGCTGATGCCATGGCCGAGGGGGCTCGACGCCAATCAGGTGCAGACTACGCCATATCGGTCACCGGCATCGCCGGCCCAGACGGTGGGTCACCCGACAAACCCGTAGGCACCGTCTGCTTTGGCTGGTCAACACCCACGCACACAAAAACTGAAACCCGATATTTCCAAGGCAATCGCCGGCAGATTCGAGACCAGTCGGTGCGCTATGCGATCACAACGCTGAGTACCCTGTTGGCCGACGATGCCCGCTGAGCCAATTCACTGACATCATTTATTATCAAACCTCTACGTTTAAGGACTCACACCATGTTCCGTTTCGGCACTCCTAATGCTTCTAGTGCACTGCGCGTCATGATGCTCGGTTGCGGCGAGCTCGGCAAAGAAGTCGTCATTTCTCTACAGCGCCTTGGCTGTGAAGTCATTGCCGTGGATCGCTATGCTGGCGCGCCTGCCATGCAGGTCGCCCACCGCTCGCATGTGATCAACATGACCGACGGCGCAGCACTCAAGGCCTTGGTCATCCAGGAAAAACCGCATCTCGTGGTGCCAGAAATCGAAGCGATTGCCACCGATATGCTGGTGGAAATCGAACGTGAAAAACTGGCTGAAGTCATCCCGACCGCCCGCGCTACGCAACTGACGATGAACCGCGAAGGCATTCGTCGACTGGCTGCTGAAACGCTGGGTCTGCCAACGTCGCCCTACCGCTTCGCCGATTCGCTTGAAGAGATGCAGGCAGCCATCGACGCCATCGGCTACCCCTGTTTCATCAAGCCCGTCATGTCGTCCTCCGGCAAAGGGCAATCCATGGTACGCACACCGGATGAAGTCAAAGCCGCCTGGGATTATGCCGCCGCTGGCGGCCGCGTTAATCAGGGCCGCGTCATCGTTGAGGGTATGATCCATTTCGATTACGAGATCACGCAGCTCACCGTGCGTGCCGTCGGTGCCTCGGGTCAGGTAGAAACCTTCTTCTGCGACCCGATCGGCCACGTGCAGATGAAGGGCGATTACGTTGAATCGTGGCAGCCGATGCCCATGTCCACCAAAGCCATTGAGCGTTCACGCGAGATTGCCAAAGCGGTGACCGACAACCTGGGCGGTCGCGGCATCTTCGGTGTCGAACTGTTCATCAAAGGCGATGATGTCTGGTTCTCGGAAGTCAGCCCGCGCCCACACGACACAGGCCTCGTGACGCTTTGTACACAGCGCCAGTCAGAATTCGAACTCCACGCGCGCGCCATTCTCGGTCTGCCGGTCGACGCACGATGCCGCCAACCGGGTGCTTCTGCCGTCATCTACGGCGGCCTGGAAGAAGAAGGCATTGCCTTTGAAGGCGTGGCCGATGCACTGCAGGTACCTGATAGCGACCTGCGCCTGTTTGGCAAACCGGAAAGCTTTACGCGCCGTCGTATGGGCGTCGCGTTGGCCAATGGCAAAGATACCGATGAAGCCCGGAGCCGCGCCAAAGATTGCGCCGCCCGCGTCAAGCCAGTCAGCGGCCAGTAAATTCACCACTTTTCCCGCATGCAGCCCGCGCTTAACGCACACTCACTGGCTCGATGGGCCATGCTCTTGCTGGCGGCCAGCACGCTGGCTGCCTGTGCAACACGCCCGGTTAACCCACCCGTTGAACACGTTGCCGACGACAAGGTGTACAGCTTCGAACGTAAGGGTCAGAACGAGGCACAGGCAAAAACACTTGTTGCTCTAGCCTTCTCCGGCGGCGGCACCCGTGCAGCCGCTTTCTCGTATGGGGTGCTGGAAACGCTCAACCGTACTGAGTTTATCGGTGCCAATGGCAATCATTCCCGCCTGATTGATCACGTGGATGTCATCACCGGTGTTTCTGGCGGTAGCTTTACGGCTCTCGCCTATGGGCTATACGGTGACAAACTGTTTGATCAATACGAGCGTCAATTCCTCAAGCGGAATGTACAGGGCGAACTCATTGTTCGCAGCCTGAACCCCATCAATTGGGGCTATCTGTCCTCAACGGGCTGGGGGCGTTCTGAACTTGCTGCCGACCTGTACGATGAAATTCTGTTTGATGGTGCCACCTTTGCCGATCTTGACCGAAAGAATGGCCCGGTCATTGCTGTTTCGGCCACCGATCTGGCCACGGGTTCCCGCATCATGTTTACACCGTCCAATTTTGATGCGATGTGCGCCGACCTTGGCTCATTCCGGATAGCACGCGCGGCGGCGGCTTCGTCTGCAGTACCGGTTGTCCTGTCACCGCTAAGCATCAACAACTACGGTGGCCGCTGCGGCAAAAAAATGCCGCTGTGGTTTGCCCCCTTCCTGACCCAGAAGAATCCACCACGCCCTGCTGCAAGAACTTTTGAACGCATCAAAGAACTCAATGCGCTCATGAATGGCGGCGACCCGTATCTCCATCTGGTGGATGGCGGTATTTCAGACAATCTGGGGCTGCGTAGCGGTCTTGAAGTCTTTAACTGGATGGAGGCCTTAGACGCGGCCGGCCACGACACACCGCTTGATCACGTGGAACAAATCATCGTCGTGGTCGTTAATTCCATGTCGACACCGAAAACTGACTGGAACAAGTCCGAAGACCCACCGGGCACCCTGTCAATCCTAGTTAAGGCCGCTGGCGTCCCCATTGATCGTTATTCAAACGAACAAATCGAACAACTCAGAGACATCGAGTCTCGCTGGGATACGATGCGCTCACTGCGCGACCTACCCGCGATTAAAAAAATACCGCCCAAAGATAGCAACGCTGCACTCAATGCCATTCGACAAGTACCCAAGGCCAAGATTTACGTCATCAACGTATCCTTCGATGGCGTTCCGAACGCTGAAGAGCGTGAGTACCTGAACCAGCTACCCACCTCTTTCGTCTTGCCAGACGAGGCGGTCGACCGACTGCGCACAGCCGC
>JACCDN010735615.1_pt1 | contig 23116 bp, 26 predicted proteins | sample 7441691 | NCBI WGS metagenome assembly JACCDN01 (sample SAMN15323439, study PRJNA562643) | freshwater metagenome | isolation source: river surface water | place: USA:Blue River Watershed | collected 2017-08-16 | reverse complement strand
GATAGCTTAGATCATTGGTGCATAGAGCGTCACCATGACTAATGATCCATTCATCACCAGCGATCATCACTTTGGATGGATCGGGTAGCAGCTGCATTCCAGATTTCTTGAGAAAGTCTGGACCGATTAAGAAGTCACGATTGCCGTGGATGTAATAAGTTTTGGTCTTGCTTGATAAGGCAAAGGGGGCGTCGAGTGTCAGCACCGGCAGCCGCTCACCCGGCGCGCAGATCCGTCCGACAATCAGCCCGCCCAGATCGGCGCGAACCAGTTCGACCAGCCGGTCATGATCGGCCGCGACCTGCACCCCATCAGCGAGGCTGGCGAAGATCGGCAGCGGGTGGCCGATCGGAATGCCGTCATCCAGCAGGGCGCGCAGCACGCGGGTCAGGGCGGCAAGGCTGAGCGGCTGCGGGTGGATCGCTTCAACCAGGCCGGAATTGTTCTCTTTGACCGCATCCAGGATGGCGCGAACCTGATCTGGCCCCAGCAATTCGCCGGGACGTTCGCTGAGCAGCTGGTTGAGCTGGGTGGCGATGACGGTCGAGGCGTCGACTGTCAGGAAACCTTCGGCAATGGCCAGGTCGCGCTGCGCCGCATCGATCCAGCGCGCCGGGCAGCCAAAGCTGGGATCGCGGGTTTCCTCGCCGCCCAGCACATGGCCTTCGCGCACATCGCCAACGTCAATCGCCATGATCCGGTCCGGCCGCACCGCGGCCCCGCCCAGCGGTACCCCGCCAAGCAGGATGCGGTAATCCTGCGGCCCCAGATCAAGGCTGTCGCGCACCCGGAATTGCGGCACGACAAAACCGAAGGCCTGGCTCAGTTGCTTGCGCACGCCGGTAATCCGCCCGACCAGCGGGGCACCGCGAGCTTCGTCAACCAGATGGACCAGGCCATAGCCGAGCTCGATGGTGACCAGCGTCTGGTCCGATACCTCGCTCAACGAAATCCGGGCCGGATCGGGGGCCTCAACCGGCAGTGCAAGCGGGATAGCAGCGCGGACTGCCCGGCGCGAGAGCGCGCGCCAGAGCGCCAAGGCTGCCGCGGCGGCGGGCAGGAAAATCGTCTGCGGCATGGCCGGGATCAGGCCCATCGCGCCCAGGATCGCCGCCACTGGCAACCAGGTGCGCGGATTGGCGAGCTGCCCGCCGATCTGGCCCGACAGGTCGCGATCCTCACCATCACGGTCATCGCTGACGCGGGTGACGATCACCGCGGCAGCTATCGACAGCAGCAAGGCAGGAACCTGCGCCACCAGCGCATCGCCAACCGCCAGGGTGACATAGACCTGCGCGGATTCCGCCGCCGACAGGTCGTGACTGATCATCCCCAGGCAGAAGCCAGCGATGATGTTGACCCCCAGGATCAGCAGGGCGGCAATCGCATCGCCCTTCACGAACTTGCTGGAGCCGTCCATCGCGCCATAGAAATCGGCTTCGGTCGCCACTTCGCGGCGCCGGGCCTTGGCTTCTTCGGCGGTTAGAATTCCGGCGGCAAGATCGGCGTCGATCGCCATCTGCTTGCCCGGCAGGGCATCAAGGGTGAAGCGGGCCGACACTTCGGAGACGCGGCCCGCGCCTTTGGTGATCACCACCATGTTGATGATCACCAGGATCAGGAAAACGAACAGGCCGACCGCGAAATTGCCGCCGACCAGGAACGCGCCGAAGGCCTCGATCACATGGCCAGCCGCAGCCTCGCCCTCATGCCCGTGGACCAGCACGACGCGGGTCGAGGCGACGTTGAGCGAGAGCCGGAGCAGCGTGGCGAACAGCAGGACCGAGGGGAACGACGAGAAATCGAGCGGCTTTTGCGCATTCATCGCCGCCATCAGCACCGCCACCGACAGCGCGATGTTGAGCACGAAGAACACATCGAGCAGCAGTGCCGGAACCGGCACGATCATCAGGCAGATCAGCGTCAGGATGCCAATCGGCAAGGCCACAGTGGCAAGGCGGGGGCGGGTGAGCGAGATCACAGCCCGAACGCCTTGAACTTGCCATAGGCCTGGCTGACGAGGTCGCGCTGCCGGTCACCGCCTTCGACAGGCTCAGGCTGGGCGGAGTTTTTGCTGGCACCCAAACCCGCTCGCGCTGAGCTTGTCGAAGCGCCTAACCCGAAGGCCGCCGAGAGCACGTCGGACATGGCCGGACGCGGAGCGTAAGTAAGCGGCGCGGCCAGCGGCTGCCATGCCGCTACGGCCGTGCTCGTCGGCCAAGGCATGCCCCCGGCTGGCCGGTCCATCGCCTGACCCACCTTGTCGCGCAGCAAGCCCATCACGGCGCCAAGCGAGCGCGGCTGACCGCCTTCATAGAAGATCGCCCGGTTGGCAGTTGCTGCTTGGGGCAGGATCGCCGCGGCGCTTTGCGAAGGGTCAGCCGCCAGCGCGGAAAGGAACTGCCCCGCTCCGCCCGCGCCAAGGAAGTGTGCCAGGTAAAGCTCCGCCGCATCGGGCTCACGCCCCAGCACGGGCAACAGGGCGGTGCGGTTGTCGCGCGCCAGTTCGGCCGCCATGCGCGCAGAAAGGTCGGGATCGTTGCGCAGCGCAAGCACCTGCTGACGCAGCATCGGATCCACCACGCGGCCCTGATCGATCGCCGCATCGGCCCAGCCCAGCCCATGCGCCGCGCCGTGCTTTTCCAGCGTGTGCAGCCAGGTGCCGCGGGTAAACTGATAAAGCCCCGCCGCGCTTGACGTGCTGGCGCGCGCCGCAGGGTCGAGGCCCGATTCCAGCCGCGCCTGGGCCAGCAGGTATGAAAAGTCGACGCCCGTCGCCTGCGCGGCGCGGGCGATCGCGGCCTGAACTTCGGGCCGGGCACCGGGTAACGATGCGGGCGCGGTGGTATTGATACTGGCCTGGCCCAAGCCAAACCTCCCCTGCTGAAACGTGCTGGGCTGGTTTCAGCAAGGGCCGTGCCAATTCAGTTGTTGATGCCAACCCGGGCGTAACCAGCCCCAGCCGGACGATAGAGCGCCGGGCTGCCGGCCAGCACTTCCAGCCGAGCAGTAACATTGGCGGCCAGAAGGTTGCGAACCTGCCGGTTCACCTCGTTAATCCGCATCGCCGCATCGAGCAGCCCACGGCATTCCTCATCAAGCGAATAGCCATCTGCGAAGGGACCGGCAGCGTCGATCCGGCCACATAGGTCGCGCTTGTTCTGGGCACAGCCAAGGATCGCGTCGAGATCCAGAGCGGCAAGCGCGTGCCGCTCGTTCTGCAGGACGGCAACCATCTGCCGCAGGTTGTCACGCAATTCCTGGTTCAGGTTCATTTTCCACTCCGCAGCAGGAAGCCAGAGGCAATCAGCGCATCGGCCACGCGCATCGGGATAACGGGATAGCGCCCCTGTTCGATCGCCTTGCGGATCTCATCGATCCGGCCGTGATCGACCGGCGGCTCGGTGCCGGTCAGGGTGGCATCAACTTCAACCGCCGGCGCTGCATCCTTGGCCTTGGCCGGTGTCTGCGGCCGCGCAGCAGCAGTCGGGGTCTGGCGCGGTTCGATCGGACCAGTCGGGCGGATCGGGGGAAGGTCAATCGGTGGCATATTGCCGCTCCTGATTTGTCATCACGATCAAGAACGGAAGGTTTCGGGGAAATTTAAGCCCGCGGAACCGGCCCGCCGGATTACGGCAGCTCGATGCCGACCACTCCGGGCCGCAGCACCTGCCCGCGCAACTGCGGAGCCTTGGGCGCGAAGCCGCGCACCCTGATCCAGGCCCCAGCGGCCCCAGCCTCAAGCGCTTCGCCCGGCTGAGACAGGACAAAGCCATCGCCGCTGATGGTAATTGTTACCGCATCGCCGCGTTGGATCACTATGGCTTCAGCCGATGCTGCGGCACCGCCAAACGGCACGTAAAGTGCCCAACCCGGCGCGGTTGGGCAGCGTACCTGCACCAACTGGCGGCCCGAGCCGTACCAGTTCAGCGCTAGCGGCGCCGGACAAGGGGCCAGTCGGAGCCGGCGATCGACCGGCGGCGCCGGCTGCCCGACAAAGGCGCTAACCTGCCGGTCAATTTCACCCAGATCGGTCAGGTCTTGCGCCAGAGCCGGCGCGGAGAACGCAGCCAGCAGCAGCGTTAATTGGCGGATCATGGTGTTTCTCCCCGATCAAAGGTCAATGCAGCGTAAGGCGGGCCGGACAGCCCAGGTTCGATCAGAACGCGAGCGGGCCGGGCCAGCTGAGCGGCCCGGTCAAGCATGATGGGGCCGTCCGCCGGTGCCGCCACCAGGGTCAGGCGCTGGCGCGGATCTGCGGCCTGGCTGGCCAGCCAGTCTTCAAGGCTTGGCCCGCCAGGTTCGGACCGCCAGACGGCAACTGGTTCGCCCAGCGCCGGCAAGACAAGGGGCGCGGGCGGCGGTGCCTTGGCTGGACTGTCGCTCAGCGCCGTGGCTGTCACCATGAACAGGATCAGCGAAAGATCGGCCAGCACGGTTTGCCAGCCGCTTCCCATCCGCGCGATCATACTACCGCCTCGCCGCGAGAGTGCTGGCCGCGGCGCGTTGCGCAGGCCGCCTCGACCTGGTCTGCCAGCCAGTCGGTCACGGCTTGGCGTTCGGCTTCTTCGGCCTGGGCCTTGCGCTCAACCATCCGGGCCAATGGGGCAAGCAGCAGGTTGGCGGCGAGCAAGCCATACAGCGTGGTGGTAACCGCCATCGCAATCGAGCCGGCAAAGGCCCCGCGCGCGATCCCTTCCGCCGGCAGCTGGCTTAGCGAGACCAAGGTCCCCGCGAGGCCAAAGACCGGCGCAAGCTCTGCCGCCTGGGCCAGGGTGCGAACCGCGCGCTCGCTTTCGGCAAGGCGACGGCCGCGATGCGCCTCATGCGCCTCGAGCAGCGCCTTGACCGATCGGCGGTGGATCAGGGCATCGGTAGCATCATCGAATTCGGGATCGCCCGAATGATGCGGCACGGCGCGCAGCAGGCCATCCTGCCGGATCTCCTGAACCTGCAATGCCAGTTCCGCGCGGGTGTGATCCAGATCGAACCCGTTCCGCCCCAGTCCCGCGAGCTTGCGCAGGGTCATGCGGCAATCGCCAAGACCGCTGCGCAGCACCGTGGCCAACAACGTGCCGCCGCCAACGATCAGCGCAGAGGGGCCATCGATCAGGGTAGACAGGTCCATCGGGCAAACTCCTTCACCCGCAAGAACGACCGGCAAAACAAGGCATTCAGCGCAGGCCAAAGATTGCCGGAAAGCGGCAAGGCCTTGCCGGTTCCGCTCACCCGAAGTGGCTGAATCGAGACATTTTCCGAGTTGGCACGGGCTTTGCGATCCACAGGGCACGCCCACGCGGCGCGCATCGTCAGAAGGACACCCGCCATGAGCGAAAGCCTGTTCGGAATTCACGGCCAAGCACTGGAACTGCGTTCGCAGCGAATGGCGCTGATCACCTCGAACATCGCCAATGCCGCCACCCCCGGTTACAAGGCCCGCGACATCGATTTTGGTGCCGCACTCAAGGCCCGCAGCGAAGGCCTTGGCAGTGACCGCGCTGCCGAACAGGCAACGCGCTTTCGCGTGCCGGTCATGCCCAGCCTGGATGGCAACACGGTTGAAATGGCAACCGAGCAGACCGCCTTTGCCGAGAACGCCGTCGCTTATCAGGCAACACTGGGTTTCCTGCGCGGTCGGGTTGAGACCATCACCCGCGCCCTGAAGGGCGAGTAAGGATGGCCCAGCCGCCCCTCACCCTGTTTGGCGCAGCACAGCGGGCCATGTCGGCCCAGTTGGTGCGGATGAACGCCGCCGCTTCGAACCTGGCCAATGCCGGGTCGGTCACGGGAAGCGAGGCCGCCGCCTACCGCCCGATCCGCACCGTCTTTGCCACCGAGGTTGATCGTGCCTCGGGCCTTGCGACGGTCCGCATCGACGGGATCATGCGCGAAACCGCCGCACCCGTGAAAAGCTATGAACCCGATCATCCGCTGGCCGATGCGGAAGGCAATGTCTGGACCGCCCCGGTCGATGAAAATGCCGAGATGGTCGAGATGCTCGATGCCTCGCGCCAGTACCAGAACCTGGTCGAAGCGCTCTCCACCGCCAAGCAGCTGATGCTTGAAACCATGAGGATGAAGTGATGGTCACCGCCGTTTCCAATACGGGGGCCGGCCCCGTTACCGCCCGGTCCACGCCGCCCGCCGTCACCCCGGCGCTGGGCCAGTCGGATTTCATCCGGCTGCTGACCACCCAGCTCAAGCAACAGGACCCGACCGACCCGGTCGATAACAAGGAGATGATCGCCCAGATGGCGCAGTTTTCCTCGCTCTCGGGGATCGAGAAGATCAACGCCACGCTGCAAGACATTTCCGCGCGGCTTGACCGGATCATGCCCAACCCTGCCGCTGCCCAGGAGTAAACCAGGATGTCGTTCTACACCTCACTCAACGGGCTCAAGAATGCCCAGACCGAACTGTCGGTTATCGCCAACAACCTGGCCAATGCCGAAACCACCGGTTTCAAAAAAAGCCGGATCAACTTTGCCGATATCGTCTCCGGATCGGCATCGTCGAACCCCAAACTGGTCAAGGGGATCGGCTCTGGCGTCCAGTCGATTGACCAGAACTTCAGCCTTGGCCCGACGCAGCAGACCGGTTCGGCGCTGGACCTGGCGATCAACGGCGAAGGCTTCTTCACCAAGGTTTCGCCAGTGACGGGCAAGACATTCTATACCCGCAACGGCAACTTCGGGATGGACGGCAACGGCTTCATTACCGACGTCCAGGGCAACCGTCTGCAGATCCTGCCGGTTGACGCCACCGGTGCGGTAACGGCCAACACCCCGCAGGATGCACAGGTCAATGCCACCAATGCCGCGGGCGCCGAAATCCTGTCGGTGACAGTGAAGTCCGACGGCGCGGTGATTGCCGCCTATAGCGACGGGACCGTAAGCGAAGCCGGCAAGATCGCACTCGCCAGCTTCATTTCCCCGCCGGGCCTGCTGCAGATCGGCAACCAGGACTGGCTGGCCAGCGGCATTTCCGGCCCGGCCACTTACGGTCAGCCGGGCGCGGCGCGCTTTGGCACGATGCTGTCGGGCAGCCTCGAACAGTCGAATGTCGACATTGCCGAGGAAATGGTCGGGCTGATCACCGCCCAGCGCTATTTCCAGGCGAATGCCAAGGCGATCGATACGGCCACCCAGCTTTCGCAAACAATCATCAACCTGCGGACCTAGGGCTGAGCGATGGACCGCATGATCTGGACCGCAGTCACCGGCATGAATGCGGCGATGACCCGCCAGCGGGTGGTCGCCAGCAATATGGCCAATGCGCAGACCACGGGCTTTCGCGCCGAAGTGCTGCAGATGACACCGATGACGCTGAAGGGCTCGGCGGTCGAAGCGCGGGCCATGACCGATGCCGCAGTCAAGGGGGCGATGATGACGCCGGGGGTGATGGTCAACTCCGGGCGTCCGCTCGATGTTGCGATGCAGGGCCAGGCCCTGCTGACGGTCCAGGCGCCCGATGGCACCGAGGCCTATACCCGGCGCGGCGACCTGTCCGTTTCCACCAATGGCCTGCTGGTCAATGGCGAAGGCTTTGCCGTGATGGGTGAGGACGGACCGATCACCCTGCCGCCGGGCGGCGACTATTCGATCGCCGAGGACGGCGCCGTCCTGCGCCGCGATCCGGCGGCAACCAATGCCCCGCCCGCGGTCGTCGCGCGCCTGAAGCTGGCCAGCCCCGTGGGCAGCACGATCGGCAAGGGCCTTGACGGCTTGTTCCGGGTGATCGGCGGCGGGGTCTTGCCGGGTGATGCCGAAGCGCGGCTGGCCCCGGCCACGCTGGAACAATCGAATGTCCGGCCCAGCGAAGTGCTGGTCGAAATGGTCGAGGCCCAGCGGCTTTACGACATGCGCGCCAAGCTCATCGCCACGGCCAAGGACCTCGATGAAGGCGGTGCCAGCCTGATGCGGCTGGGTTGAAACCTTTTCTGACGGAGATTGAACAATGCCCTCTTCCGCCTTGCATGTCGCCCGCACCGGGCTTGAGGCACAGGATGCCCGCATGCGCGTGATCGCCAACAATCTGGCGAACATTGCCACCACCGGTTTCAAACGCGATCGCGCCAATTTCGCTACCCTGGCCTATCAGGAAAACCGCGTTGCCGGCCAGCAGAGCTCAACCGAGACAGCCTATGCCGCCGGCCTGAACCTGGGCACAGGGGTAAGCCTGCAATCGACTTCCAGCATCACCACCCAGGGCACCCTTTCAACCACCGGCAACCCGCTCGACATGGCGTTGGATGGGGAGGGCTATTTCCAGGTGCAGATGCCGGGCGGGCGGCTGGCCTATACCCGCGCGGGCAATTTCACCCGTTCGGCCGAAGGCACATTGGTTACGCCACAGGGCTACCCGGTCCAGCCGGCAATTGCGATCCCGGAAGGTTCGACCGCAATCGCGGTAGGCCCGGACGGGACTGTTTCAGCCAATGTCCCTGGGGCGAACACCCCGACCGAACTGGGCCAGATCACCCTGGCGAGCTTTACCAATCCGGCAGGCCTGCAGGCGCTGGGTGACAACTTCCTGTCCGAAACCGCTGCATCCGGCCCGGCCCAGATCGGCGCCGCGGGGGCTGATGGGCGCGGTTCGATCCGGCAGGGCATGCTCGAAGCCTCGAACGTCAACGTGGTTGAGGAGCTGGTCGACATGATTGAGACCCAGCGCGCCTACGAAGTCAATTCCAAGCTCATCTCAGCCGTCGACGAGATGCTGCGCAACGCCAACCAGACGCTGTAACCATGGTGGTGATCCGTACCCTTTCCGGTCTGCTGCTGCTTACGCTGGCAGCGCCGCTGGCCGCGAAGAACAAGCCCCCCGCTGGCTTCGAGCCCGCCTTGCCAGCTCCGCCACCTGCGGCGCGCGTGGCCGATGGGGCGATTTTCAACGCCAGCGCGGGCTATGCGCCGCTGATCGATGGCCACCGCGCCCGCGCCGTGGGCGATCCGGTGACGATCCAGCTGGTCGAAAGCACCACAACATCCAAGTCGGCCGGGTCCAAGACCCAGCGCGGCGGCGATGCGTCGATCACACCGCCCACGGCAGGGCCACTGTCATTCCTTAATCCCAATGCTCTTAAAGCCGGCAGCCAATCGTCGTTCAAGGGCCAGGGCAATGCCAGCCAGACCAGTTCGCTATCCGGCGAGCTGGCGGTGACCATTGCTGAGGTGCGGCCAAACGGGACCGCGCTGGTACGCGGAGAAAAGCGCTTGCTGCTGAGCCAGGGCCAGGAATGGATCCAGTTTTCGGGGATCGTGCGTCTGGCCGATCTCGATAGCGAAAGCCGTATCCTGTCGAGCCGGGTGGCCGATGCGCGGATCGAATATGCCGGCAACGGATCGATCCAGCGCGCGAGCCGCGAAGGTTGGCTCAGCCGTTTCTTCAACGTGATCAGCCCGTTTTGAGTTCGGTGACGATGGCCCGCGCCAACCGCCCATGCTTCGACAGGCTCGGCACGAGCGGGGAGAGGATGTTCTTCTCCCTCCGCCCGCTCGGCCTGAGCTTGTCGAAGGCCCTGCGCGGCATCGCCTTCGTACTGGCGGTAATCGCCGCCCCGCTCCACGCCGAACGCGTGCGTGACCTTGGCGCCTACCAGGGCGTGCGGTCTAACCAACTGACCGGATACGGTGTGGTCGTGGGCCTGAACGGGACCGGCGACGACAGTCTGGAATATCTCACCCAGGCCATGCGCGGCGTTTCAGGCCGCGTCGGCGTGCAGCTTCCGGCCGGGGTCAATCCCAGCCTCAAGAACGCGGCTGCGGTAATGGTCACGGCCGACCTGCCGCCTTTTGCCAAGCCGGGCCAGCGGATCGACGTGACGGTCTCGGCGATCGGCAAGGCCAAGTCGCTGCGCGGCGGATCGCTGATCCTCTCACCGCTCTACGGCGCGGACGGCCAGATCTATGCCATGGCCCAGGGCAATCTGGCCGTGGGCGGCCTGGGTATTTCGGGGGCGGACGGATCGAAGCTGACCGTGAACGTGCCCACGGTTGGGCGGATCGCCGATGGTGCCAGCGTGGAGCGCGCGGTGCCAACCGGGTTCGAAAGCGGCGACATGCTGCGCTGGAACCTGTTCCAGGCCGATTTCCTGACCGCGGCGCGGGTACGCGATGCGATCAACATCCGCTTCCCCGGGGCGGCGCAGGTCGAGGACGGGGTCACCCTCGCCCTGCGCTTGCCGGCCGAGGCCAATGCCCGCGCCAGCATGATGGCGGCGATCGAGATGCTCGATGTCACGCCTGCGGAAACCCCCGCGCGGGTGGTGGTCAACAGCCGCACCGGGACCGTGGTGATCAATTCCGCGGTGCGGCTTTCGCCCGCGGCGATCAGCCACGGCAAGCTGACCGTGCGGGTGGAGGAAAGCCCGCAGGTGGTCCAGCCGGCACCCCTCAGCCGCGGGCAGACCGCGCAGCAGGAAAGCAGCAAGCTGTCGGTTGACGAGGAAGGCAAGCGGATTGCGCTGTTTCGCCCGGGCGCCTCGCTGAGCAAGGTAGTCGATGCGCTGAATATGCTGGGCGTCAGCCCTTCTGACCTCGTCGCCATACTTGAAGCGCTCAAGCAGGCGGGCGCGCTGAAAGCCGAAATGGTGGTGATATGACCCCCGTTTCCGCCCCCCTTCTCGCCACCGGCTCGCTCACCGCCAGCCACGGGACCGATCGCGAGCGGCTGGCCAGTGCGGCCAAAGCGTTCGAGGCGATCTTCGTGCGCCAGATGCTGAGCGCAGCGCGCCAGGCTGGCTTTGGTGACAGCCTGACCGGCGGCGGCCAGGGGCTGGAGACCTTTCGGGCGATGCAGGACAGCCACTTTGCTGATCTGGCCGCGCAAACCGGAGCCCTGGGCTTGGCCCGGCAGATCGAGGTGCAACTGGCCCGCCACCTCCCGCCGGCGGAGGCTGCCGATGGCAAGTAGCCTGTTCTCGATCGGCCTGTCCGGCCTGCGCGCCTCGCGCGCGGCACTGGACCTGACCGCGCAGAACATCTCCAACGCCGGGACCGAGGGCTATGTCCGCCGTTCGCTGCGCACCTCCGAGGTCGCCAGTGTCGGCAGCTGGCTGGTGCCGGGCGACCTAACGCTATCCGGCGTGCAGATCGATGGCGTGACCCGCAACGCCGATATGTTCCGCCAGGCCGAAGTGCGCCGCACCAGCAGCGATTCCGCGCGGGCGAACGAAGAACTGGCCGGCTTTGAGAATATCGAATCCGCGCTGGAACAGTCTGGTGTCTATCCGGCGATGACCGCCTTTGAAGCATCGCTGCAGCGGCTTGCCACCAATCCGATCGACCCGGCCTTGCGCGCAGGCGCGCTGGAAGATGCCCGCGCCGTGGCCCACAACTTCAACCTGGCAGCCAGCTCGCTCGATACTGCGGGCGATGGCCTGGTCTTCACGGCGCAAGCCGGGGCTGACGAGGTCAACACCTATGCCGCCGAACTGGCGCGGGTGAACCTGCAGCTGACCCGCGCCCGCGTGGGATCCAGCGACCAGACCATGCTGCTCGACCAGCGCGACAGCCTGCTTCAGCAAATCTCTTCCAAGGTCGGGATCAGCACGGCCATAAGCCCGGACCAGTCGGTCACCGTCCGGCTCGGCGACAGCAGCGGCCCCTTGCTCGTCTCCGCCGGCACAACCCAGCCGCTGGCCACGACTACGGCAGCCGACGGGACGATTGGCTTCACCCTGGCGGGCAATGCCGTGTCGGTCAGCGCCGGTGCACTGGCCGGGCAGGCGCAGGGCCTGATTGCCGTGCGCGATCGCAAGGCCGATCTGGACACCATCGCCAATGCCCTGATTGCAACCGTCAATGCCGCGCAGGCAAGCGGCGTTGCCTTGGATGGCACGCCCGGCCAGCCGCTATTCTCGAGCAGCGGCGCAGCGGGCATTACGCTGGCACTGACCGGCGGCAGTGGCCTGGCCACCGCTCCGGCTGGCGCGACGGCCGGCAGCCGCGATCCGGCCAACCTGACCGCGCTGCGCAATGCGCTCGACGCAGTGAAGATCACGGGCCAGCTCGACGGCCTGCTGTTTTCCGCATCAAGCGCGACTGCGGCCCGGCGGACCACCGCCGATGCACTCGATTCCATTGCCAGCGCCGCGCGCCTGACTCTGGCCGAACAGGCCGGGGTGAGCCTGGATGACGAAGCCGCCAACCTGGTCCGCTTTCAACAGGCCTTCCAGGCCAGCGGCAAGGTGATCCAGGTGGCAAGCGACCTGTTCGATACCCTGCTGGCGATCCGCTGACCGACCTAGGAGCCCTGACATGACCACGATCACCACCAGCGCATTTTACGAACGCTCTACCCGGGCGCTCAACGAACTGCGCGGCCGGGCAGAAAGCCTGCAAGGCGCGATTGGCACGGGGCAGCGAATGGTGCGCGGTTCGGATGACCCGGTTGGCGCCTCGCAACTCCGCTCGCTCTCGCGTGAGAGCCGCTTTGCAGAAATCAGCGCCGTGGCCGGGGCCCGGGTCAGTTCGGACCTGGCGCTGACCGACAGCGGCCTGAGCGACTTTGCCGCCTATGTCACGCGCGTGAAGGAGCTGGCGGTGCAAGCTGGCAGCGACACGCTGACGTCAGCCCAGCGGTCGGGCATCGGGGTGGAAATCAAGTCGATCTATGCTGAGCTGATCCGGCTTTCGAACAGCCGCGACAGCGCAGGCGATGCGCTGTTCGGCGGTGAATCAACCGGAGATGCCTATACCATCGATGCAGCGGGACTGCCTGTTTACGCCGGCACGGCCAAGGCCGGCGAACTGGCGCTGGGCGATGGGCAAAGCGTGATCCGCGGGGTTACCGGACCCGAGTTCCTGAACTTCACCAGCCCAAACGGTCCGACCGACCTGTTTACGCTGGTACGCGAGCTGGGGGAGGCTTTGCAGGGCAATGTTCCCGATCCAGCGCAGTTCGCGCGCGATGCTCTGGGTGATCTGGATGCCGGGCTCGAATCCATCACCACCGCGCAGACGGTGGTCGGCAGCCGAATGAACTGGATCGACCTGATCGGTGATCGCCGCACCCAGCGCAGCGAGCAGCGCACTGAAGAACAGGCCGATATTGGCGGGGCGGATCTCGCCACCACGGTCACCGCATTGCAGGAAATCATGACTGTGCTCGAAGCGAGTCAGGCCGCCTTTACCCGTTTGGCGGGGCTGAGCCTGTTCGCGATGCTGCGCTGATCCATCGCGAACGAAGGGGTAATTCGCCATGTACGCCGTAATCGGCTTCATCATCCTCATCGTCATGGTCTTTGGCGGCTTTGCCTTTACTGGCGGGGCACTGGGACCGGTTATGCACGCCTTGCCGCACGAAATGCTGATCATCGGCGGGGCGGCTGTCGGTGCGCTGGTCACCGGCAATTCCATGCACGGTCTGAAGGCAATCGGCGGCGGCTTCGGCAAGGTCTTCAAAGGCCCCCGCCACAACAAGCAGGACCACGTCGACGCAATCGTGCTGGTCACCAAGCTGATGAAGCTGCTCCGCTCCGAAGGGCCGGTGGCGCTCGAAAGCCATGTCACCGATCCGGCCAACTCGGCGATCTTCGCCGAGTTCCCGCGCCTGCTCGCCAACAAGGAACTGGTCGCCCTAATCGCTGACACGCTGACGCTGATCGTCGTCTCATCCGGCACGCTCGATGTACGTGCGGTGGAGGACGTGATGGACAATGCGCTGAAAACCCACTTCCACGAAATGCACGAGCCGCAGCACGCCTTGCAGGGCCTGGGCGATGCGCTGCCCGCACTGGGCATCGTTGCGGCCGTGTTGGGCGTCGTCAAAACCATGGGCTCGATCGACAAGCCCCCTGCGATCCTGGGCGGGATGATCGGTTCGGCGCTGGTCGGGACATTCCTGGGCGTGCTGCTGGCCTATGGCATCGTTGCGCCCATGGCCGGGCGGCTGAAGCAGGTGCTGGAAGCGGACGAACAGATCTTTCACGCGGTCAAGCAGGTGATCATCGCCTCGCTCCACGGTTGGCCGCAACCGCTGGTGGTGGAAAGTGCCCGATCAGGCCTGGGCCATGATTTCCGCCCCGGGCTGTCCGAACTGCTTGACGCGCTGCGGGGCCGCTAGTCCGTGGCCGCGCCAAAGAAGGGCAAGCCCGAAGGCCCGCCGATCATCGTCAAAAAGATCACCGTGGTCGCCGGTGGCCACCACGGCGGCGCGTGGAAAGTTGCCTATGCTGACTTCGTCACGGCGATGATGGCATTCTTCCTACTGCTCTGGCTGCTGGGCGCCACAAACGAAAAGCAACGCAAGGGTATTGCCGACTATTTCACCCCGACCCTGGTCAAGCTGCGCCAGGAAAGCGCCGGCTCGAACGGGATGCTGGGCGGCTCATCAATCACCGATGCCGATAACTATCCAAACCGCGCCGGCCAGACCGGCAACCGGACCATCACTATCCCGCGCGACGCAACCGGTGGCCCCAAGGAGGCCGCCGACCGGATGAAAAAGATGCAGGACAAGCTGGCGAAAAAGCTGGTCGAGGCGAAACTGCCGCAACGCATCGCCAAGCAGGTTCGCCTGATCGACACAAGTGAGGGGATTCGGATCGACCTGGTCGACGATGCCGACTTCGCGATGTTCCAGCTCGGCACGACCGTGCTGACCGGCGATGCAGCCCTGCTGCTCAAGGCGATTGGTGCGGTGATTGCGCCCGAGCCGGGGGCTGTCTCAATCCGCGGCCATACCGATGCGCTGCCCTGGCGGGCGCGCACCGGGGTGAACAACTGGTCGCTTTCTGCCGGCCGGGCCGAGGCGACACGCCAGGCTCTGCTCCGCCAGGGCATCGCCGAAGGTCGCTATCGCAAGATCGAGGGCGTGGCAGATCGCGAGCCGCTGATCCGCGACAACCCAGAGGACCCGCGCAACCGCCGCATCTCGATCCTGTTGATGCGCTGACCGGCGCGTGCCAAGGTTCGGGCGATGCGCATCGCCTTCCTGCTGTTCCCCAATGTCACCCAGCTCGACCTGACCGGTCCGGCGCAGTTCCTCTCGCGCCTGCCAGACGCCAAGGTTGACCTGGTCTGGGACAGCCTGGCCCCGGTTCCGACCGACGCCGGTTTCTCGATCCTGCCCACAGCGACTTTTGCCGATGTCCCGCAAGCGGATCTGCTGTGCGTGCCCGGCGGGATCGGCGTTGCCAAGGTGATCAACCACGCGCCTGCGCTGGATTGGGTGCGGCAGGTTGGCAGCGAGGCACAGTGGGTCACCAGCGTCTGCACCGGCGCGCTGATCCTGGGCGCGGCCGGATTGCTGAAAGGCTACCGGGCAACCACCCACTGGGCCTGGCACGATCTGCTGGCCCTGTTCGGGGCGGAACCGGTTCAGGCCCGCCACGTGATCGACCGCAACCGCGCCACCGGCGGCGGCGTGACCGCTGGGATCGATTTTGCCCTGGCGCTGATGGCCGAGATCGCGGGCGAGGACCACGCCCGCGCCGTGCAGCTGGCGCTGGAATATGATCCCGCCCCGCCGTTTGACGGGGGCTGTCCTGCCAAGGCCGGCGCGGCGCTGGTCGATGTCTACACGGCCCGTGCCAACCGGCTTGCACCGCACCGACGTGAAGAACTGATTGCCGCTGCACACCGTCTGGGCTTTTCCGACGACTGACACCGTGCCACTATCCTTCTCATAAACAGGGAGGGGGCGATTCATGGCCGGTGGCCAACATATTTTGTGGGGAACGCCGCATTCGCTCTACACGGGCAAAGCGCGCAGTTATCTTATCAAGAAGCAGATCCCGTTTGACGAACGGATCCCGGGTGACCCCCATTTTCTGGGCGAAGTTGTCCCGGCTATCGGCCATATGGTCGTCCCGGTGCTGGAAACGGCCGACGGTCAGCTGATCCAGGATACCAGCGCGATCATCGATCACCTTGAGGCAATCTACCCCGCGCCCAGCCTTACTCCGCAAGGCGGCGTGCAGCGGGTTATCGCCGCGTTTCTTGATGCCTTCGGATCGAATTACCTGCTGCCGTTGGCGATGCACTACCGCTGGACCTATCGCGCAGAGCAAGAGCTGTTCCTGCAGACCGAGTTCGCCCGCGCGGTCCCGCCAGGGATGCCTTATGATCAGCGCCTCGCGATGGCCGGCGCCTTTATGGACCGCTTCAGCGGGTTCCTGCCCAACCTTGGCGTGACGCCCGCGGTGATCCCCGCAATGGAAGACAGCTACCACGAACTGTTGGCCGTGCTGGAAGCCCACTTCCGCCTTCACCCGTACCTGCTGGGCGGGCGACCAAGCCTCGCCGATTTTGGGATGATGGCACCGCTTTATGCTCACCTGGCCCGCGATCCGGTGCCGGCCCTGCTGATGCGGACGGTCGCTCCCAACGTGGCGCGATGGACCGAGCGAATGAATACCGCTGCGATCCCAGACAGTGACTATGCCGAAACCAGCGGTGCCTTTCCGGCAGACGACGCGATCCCGGAATCGCTGATAGACGTATTGCGCGTGGCCTTCGCCCAGTGGGGGCCAGGACTAGCCGCCGATGCCGCACAGTTTGATCGCTGGCTGGCAGGCCTAGAGGATGCGTCCGCCGGCACGCTTGTGTCGCATGATGGCGAACGGCAGGTCCACCCCCATGTAGGCCGTATCAGCTATGCCTGGCGGGGCGTGACAATGGAGCGCGGCAGCCAGCCGCATTCGCTGTGGCACCTCGCTCAGGCGCAGGCTCTGGCCAAAAAGCTGTCACCCGCCGCAGCGGATGCTCTCGCCGCCTTGTTAGAGCGGGTCGGCGGCACTGCCGTTATGGCGATCAGCACCGCGCGCGCGATCACCCGGTCCGACAACGTGCTGGTCCTGGCCTGACCGGATCCCGCCTTACCAAGTTCAAGGAATATCGATGAATTACGATGAAGTCGTCCTCGGTCGCCGATCGATCCGGGGCTATCTGAACAAGCCCGTACCGCGCGAACTGATTGCCGAAGTGCTGACGCTGGCGATGCGATCGCCCAGTTCGATGAATACCCAGCCGTGGAACTTTCATGTCATCTCTGGCGAGCCGCTTGACCGGATCCGCGCCGGCAATACCGAACGCAACCTGGCCGGCGTGCCGCACAGCCGCGAGTTTCGCACCGGCCAGCCCTTCGAAGGCGTCCACCGCGAACGCCAGATCGGCGTCGCCAAGCAGCTGTTCGCCGCGCAAGGGATTGCCCGCGATGACAAGGAGGCCCGGCTTGACTGGGTCCTGCGCGGCTTCCGCCAGTTCGATGCGCCGGTCTGCGTGATCATCACCTATGACCGGGAACTGGCCGATAGCGATGACACGGCCTTCGATTGTGGTGCGGTTACCACGGCGCTGGTCAACGCCGCCTGGTCGCGCGGCCTGGGCTGCGTGATCAACAGCCAGGGGATCATGCAAAGCCCCGTGGTGCGCGAACACGCGGGGATCCCGGACGATCAACTAATCATGAAGGCCGTGGCCCTAGGCTGGCCCGATGAGAGTTTCCCCGCCAACGCCGTCGTTTCCGAACGCAAGACTGTGGCAGAGGCGACCCGCTGGGTCGGCTTCGACTAAAAAGGAAAGGGCCCGGCGGTTTCGGGGGACCGCCGGGCCATGCCTGGAAGGGGACAGGCAACCGGGTTCAATTGCAAGAACGGTTGCCAAGCGGTGCATTTAAGGGGCGAAGGTCAAAATGGCGACCACCGCTGCTTTTTCGAAAACTTCATGTACCCAACATTGGCCCCCAAACGCAGTCCGGCTCCCATCCGTACAGGGATCAGCACCACATCACCGCGTCGCAGGTAGCTGACATTGAACCCGCCAATCAGGTAGGCCTGTCCCTCCGCAGCGCCAAAGCGGTGATAGAGGTCATCAGTATTGTAAAGATTGTAGACCAACACAAAGGTGTTGGCGGCATTGGCGCCCAGATCAAGGCCAAGTGACGGACCGGTCCAATAAACCGGTTTCTGCCCCTCAATCTTGTGGTGCAGCGTGCCCGAGCCATAGCGGAACCCGACCATGACCGCACCGCCACCTTCGCGCCCGACAATATAGCCATTCGGCTCACCCTGCTTTTTCAGCAGGTCCTGAATCATCGTTGCCAGCCCCTTCGAGCCCTTGCCGAACACACCTTCGGCAGCCCCGATCAGGTCATCCTCCTTATAGGTGGTGCCGGTCTGGGCTGCTGCGGCAGGACTGGCCGCAGCCGGAGAGGCAGTTTCTGCCGGCGCCGCGACAGTAGCCGGCTGCGGCGCCGGGACCGGGTCGACCGCGATCGATGGCGATGCGGCGGGGGCCTGAGCGGCGCTCGTCGGAGCGTGCAAATCTCCGTCGATCGCCTTGTTAGGATCAATGGCTGTTACTTGTGCCGAGCCGGCCGCGCTGGCGAACATCATCACCAGCCCGATAAGTCCGGCACACAATTTACCCTGCATTGTCGTCATGATCGTGTCCTGCATCCCGTGCCTGTCTGCCCAAAGCGAACAACGGGCAATGTATCTTTGCACGACAGAATCCACCCAGCCCCGCCCGGCAACGCCCGCGCGATGGGATGAGTCAGTTTTGCGCTCAACCGTGTCCGCCAGGCATCGATCAAAAAGTCCCTCGCCCCCCTTGCCGCCCCACGCACCCCTCGCTATAGGCCGCGCTTCGCCGCTGCGATCCGGAGACGTGGGTGAGTGGCTGAAACCAACGGTTTGCTAAACCGTCGTACTGGTAAATCCGGTACCGAGGGTTCGAATCCCTCCGTCTCCGCCACTGCCCCAATGATTACAGCCCCTTACGCGGGACTGCGCGGCCCTACCCACCTTTCGACCCACCTTTTGGCGGATGCCTAAGGCTTGCGCGAATCAGGCCCACCCCCATCAAATTCTGGGAAGAAACACCCCTACCCCTGTGCCCCCCTCATATTCGTCAGATGGGACCCACGCTTTCTAAACACATACGGTTTTGCGCGTTCGACGAGCAGATTTATGCGACTGGACGCAAAAAACTAACGAGCTAAGCTGTTGCCATGTCGCAGCATAAACTCTCAATTGGGCAAATTCTTCGCTATCCACGCGAGTTCTCACCAGGCAGCCCGACGGTAGATGGCTTCACGAACTTTTGGCATGTTACTCACGCGAACAATCTAGCTCGACCTCAGCTAGAGAAGGGCATTAACCCGATCGCACCAATAAAAGCTGGCGGAGGAAATCGAAGACCCGCTATCCTTATATCCAGTAGTCCTCACCGTGTAGGCTCGGCGCAAACGCCTTGGCATGACATCTTCGACGTGGACAATGGCCATATCCGATATTTCGGGGACGCAAAGACGCCAAGGCAAGATCCTGCTCAGACACCGGGCAACAAGGCCTTATTAGAGGCGCTTGCTATCCACGCGGCGATAGACCCCTCGGAACGCGCGCTGGCGACCCCAATAATTTTTTTCCGTCGCACGAGCGTTAACGGCGCGACCAAAGGCTTCTTGACTTTTCAGGGGTTCGGCATTGTTGAGCGCGCAGAGCGTATCACGCAGTTTGACCAGCGCCAGCAGGCCTCATTTTCCAACTACGTTTACGACTTGGCCGTTTTATCACTCAGTGACGAGAATGAGACCTTTGACTGGGATTGGATTAACGCTCGCCGGGACCCATCCCTATCTGAGGGAGAGTGCCTCAAGTTGGCACCCAGGGCTTGGCAGAGGTGGCTGCAGGGCGGCACAACCGCGTTGCCAAGGACCCGGCGCCACGTGTCGAAGCTCTTGGTTACGAAACCAAAGGATCAGTTACCTGAGAAGGGCACACGATACGATCACATCCTCCAGGTGATATGTGCGCACTATGCCACCAAGAAGCATCACTTCGAGGGGCTAGCTTATGCGATAACTAGACACCTTCTTGGCAAATCTGGCAGCAGGTTTGTTGACGGCTGGATTACACCAGCCGGGGGGGATGGCGGCGCAGACTTTATAGGACGCGTGGATACCGGTCAGGGTTTTGGCGCAGTGCGTCAAATCATCTATGGGCAGGCCAAGTGTGTCGCAACGACGTCTGGGGTCGATGGTAAAGATATCGCGCGGACAGTGGCGCGGCTGAAGCGCGGCTGGTTTGGGGCTTTCGTTACTACCAGCTACTTTTCCGAACCCGTACAGCGTGAGGTGATCGAAGATGAGTACCCCTTGTTACTGGTCAGCGGCCTAACGGTAGCGGAAACTACATATTTGCTGGCCGAGGAAAACGGATGCAGCGTTCCGGCATACCTCGAGGCGATAGACGCCGAGTTTGAAGGGATGAAGGCGCGACGACGTCCTGAGGAAATCCTGCACTTTTGACAGGGTGGCGCCGCTAGAAATCCCGTCCAACCGGCCTTTTAGCCCCCGCGTGTTGCTGAGATCGGACCCGCACGCCCTTTGAACATATAAACTTGCGGGTTACGCCGAGTAGATGTGCGTTAACCCAAAACCTAACTCTCTCGATCCAAAAGTGCGACGCCGACCACTTCACCTTACTTCGCGCGCTTAGCGAAAAGGTAGGCGGCAAAAATTGAAGCCAGGCTGGCTTTCGCCAGGAAAGACATGGCTGTGTCGCCCGCAGCAACTATCAGAATGACAATTATAACTAATGATGCCACCGATTTTGAATACCATGTCGCCCCACCTTCATTACCGGTATTCCCGGACCATGTCATAAACATAGTCGTCATAAAAAAGCAGAGAGCCATTACTGCTATAAGTTCATATAAATTTCCCATGAATTTTATCCCATATTATTTTTCTTATGATTAATTTGACTTAGCGACTGGTGATTGAGCCTCTACCCACTCTAGCCGGCTCCTGCTGATCATAATATGCCGATACTCGCGGTAAAACTGATCCGCCGTCGCAGGTCGCTTCACGATGATCTTTATCATCGCCTCTGGAGCCAGAGCAGATAAGTAACCATAAAGCGCTTCCAGCTTCGTGAAACGGCGCCCATCGACGCTGACGATGTAGTCCGCGACCCTCGCGTCAGTTAGAGCGGCCTCTTCGCCAGACTCATACCAGTCGATGATTAGATTCCGCTCTGGGTTTACCTCGGCATCATCGAGCTTCCAGGCTTCGGCAATGATCAGACCCGACAGATTGATAGCTCGTGCGTTCAGGATGTTTGGGACAACCTTTGTCGTGATGCGGACATCAAACATCTTGCCCCCGCGATCTGCGGACAAAACTGCGCCGCCACTGGGTCCGCGAAGCGCACTGAGCATTTCAGAGTAGTTTCCAACCGCAGTCCCGTTGATGTGGGTAATGATATCGCCGGGTTCTAAACCTGCGTTGGCGACAAAGACCTGGGCCACGCGGGGGCGTAGATCATCCCCAGAGGTCGCAATAGCGAAAGGCGGGAGACGGAGGCTGGCATCGCCAGTGGTCTTCAGAAGTTCAACGATGCGGCAGATGGGGGGCATTGGTTCGGCCAGGCTTACCGCAGTTGCCGATCCATCTTTTCCATCGGGCTGGTAGGTTGACGTGTTGATCCCGATAACACGCCCGTCTGTCAGGCTGATCAACGGGCCGCCAGAGTTGCCGCTGTTGATAGCAGCATCGGTCTGGATAAGTTCGTTGGGGTAGAACCATACGGCGCCCGACACGATGCCCCTCGATGCGGAATAGGACAGACCCCAAGGGTGACCGTAGGCCAGCACAGAAGTTCCCGCGACAGCCTTGGTGTCGCACCCGAGTTTAGCCTCGAGTGCAGACGTCGGGATTGAATTGCTTGAGACGGACAGGATCGCGAGGTCGATGAGAGGGTCAACATGGACGCGCTTTGCGGCTATCAGTTTCCCACCTTTGAAGGATACGTGGATCGTACTCGGTGAGCGGGTCGCCACGTGGGCGTTGGTTAAGATCCAGCCGCGCTGACGATCAATTAGAAAGCCAGTTCCGGAACCCGAGCCTGCCTCGTCTTGGTTGAATGCGATCTCATTGAGGACCTGCACCTTGACGGTGTAGCGAGAGGCTTCTGCCAGAACTTCTTCCGGGGAAGGTGAAGGGGCTGCCCAGGCCGGTAGCGATGCAACGACCAAAGTGACGAAGCTCAATGTGGCGATGAATGCGTTCATCCAACTACGATAGCGGGCGCAGGCCCTAGGGAAATTCCGAAATCCACCTAGTCGCTTGATCCGTTGTGGATTGCCGGGCATCACCGACGAATGAACATCGTTGTCCTCACTGGCGCTGGAATATCGGCAGAAAGCGGACTTCCAACATTTCGGAACGATGGCGGATTATGGGCTGGGCGTCGCATCGAAGAGATCAGCACCCCTGAGGCGTTGGAGCGCAACCCCGACGCAGTTTGCGCCTTCTACGACGAGCGAAGGGCTGAGGCTGCCAAAGCTGAACCGAACGCCGCGCACCGCGCATTAGCCAAGCTAGAGCAAAACTGGCGTGAAGAGGCCAAGGGAGAGTTCCTTTTGGTCACACAAAACGTGGACGATCTTCATGAACGCGCAGGATCGAAGCGTGTGATCCACATGCACGGCCAGCTAAACTCGGCGCTCTGCGTCGAGTGCGGGTGGCATGGGCCTCGATACAACCCGCTAGAGGACGACCGTGAGTGCGCGGGCTGCGGACGGGACGCGCTGCGCCCGGATATTGTGCTCTTTGGAGAAGCCCCCCGTCATATTAGGCAGATCGAGGCTGCTCTTGAGGCCTGTGACCTGTTTGTTTCGGCCGGTACATCTGGGACAGTCTACCCTGCCGCAGGCTTCGTTGACATAGCCAAGGCTCAGGGTGCGGAGACAAACCAGTTCAACATTGATCTTCCGGTCGGAAGCGAGCGTTTCGATATGTGCCACGTGGGGAGCGCCACCCAACTGCTACCTAAGTGGGTCGGAGAGATTATTGGCGAGAGGCCGGTTGGCTGGAACCTGACTGCCGAGCAGAAGGCTACCTTCATCAAAGAGATGAGGGAATGTGGGGCACATTCCGTTTTCTACTGCGGCCCGATGGCAGAGGATTTGAGGAAGATCGGCCTCGACGCAGAAGTGATGCGCGACGGCTCGATGCGGCTCTACGACCAAATCATAAAACCAACACAGCCTGAATGGGGTGAGCCAGGCATCTATGCGCCGAACGTCTTGACTGCCGCTATTGAAGCGCACGGGTTGGATATTAGGACGGTAATGCTCGGTCGGGGCTTCGGGCATGAAGACAG
>JACCDN010451514.1_pt1 | contig 23117 bp, 24 predicted proteins | sample 7441691 | NCBI WGS metagenome assembly JACCDN01 (sample SAMN15323439, study PRJNA562643) | freshwater metagenome | isolation source: river surface water | place: USA:Blue River Watershed | collected 2017-08-16 | reverse complement strand
TATTAAGTCATCTAACTATTTACTCTTTTTTTAAACAATAGCTAGATGCCTCACATTTATTGATTGTTAACTTGTTAATGACCTATCTTTTATCTTTAACAATGCTTTCTTTTGCACTGTTATTTTTTCTCCTCACTCTTTTGAGCAAGGACGGTATTATATGCAAAATATGTGCCGGCTGTCAAATCTATTTTTAACTTTTTTTAAAATTTATTTTAAATGTGTATTTTTAATTTATACAAATTCAAGGAGTTTTGATTTTTTCTTTAGAAGTGGATTAGAAGAATTAGTTGTATTTAGATGTTTATTTTTACTTATTAATATATTATAAATTCCTTCGAATATTTTTTTCTGCGTATCTGTATTACCTCCTTGATAAATTTCATGAGGCATTTTTCGCAATAGATTAACAAATCTTTTTAGAAAACTTATATATTGAAAATCATTTATATCACCAATAGTAATACTTTTACTTAAATTATTTATACTTAACTCTGAAATAAAACTACTTTCAGCTAAAGTTAAAATTTGCCACAATAAATCGTGATAGTTTTCTTTTACTAAAAATTTATTATCTATTAATTCTTTTATAAATACCTTACTTCTTTGATACATAGTATTTATAACTAATAAATATCTTTCAGTCCTAATTAACTCAACTAGTTTATTTCTATCTTCAAATTGTAATTTATCATTATGCGTTAATATCTTAATTTGATTAGCCCTAACTTTCATATAAGTAGAAATTAGATTTGTAAAATCCCCATCAAATGTGTCCCTAATAAAATAAAGAACTTGCTTTAAATTATTAACACTTAAGTTTCCTGAACTAATTTTAGCTAATCCATCAAAAAACTTTACTGAGGCTTGATCTTTTTTAAAAAAATTTGTTAAACTACTCCAAATTAATAAATATTCCGAATTTTCACTTTCATACTTTTTTATTAATTCCTGTAACTGTCTTTGTAATCTCTTTTTATTACGTCTTTGCCTTAATAATTCTAATATATAACAAATCATTAAATATGTCTGCCCTACATTATTAGAATTACTTGATAAAAATTTAATTACTTCCTCAAACTCAATATCATCTGTGCTTGATTCTATTTTATCCACTAGATCGTTAAGCCCTTTTTTCTTAATTGTACTATCTTCAACAATATTAAAAAGAAATTCTAAATCTTCAGCTACTAAATACTGTAATTTAAAATTTATTTCTTCTGTATCTTGACTAGTAGCAACTATTTTTTGATAAATATTATTAAGATTTTCTGCAGGATTATCAATCATTTTCATATCTTTAGTAAGCTGTTCACTAGACATCTCGTCTTGATGAGAAAAATAACTAGAATCTTCAAATTGCTTAGTTTCTTTAGCTTCCCTAGTCTTTTCTTTATTTAAACGATTCCTTACTAATAACCCATTATATCTTTTTTTATATATAAGTTCATCTAGTTTATCTATAACTTGAGGTTTTAAAGCAACGTCTGAAATAGCCATATTAAATTACTTTTAACTCAGTATTTGTTTCTACAATTTTAAGCTTTTTTATAAAAGCAAATTCTTCTAATTGTGCTTTTAATTGATTAATATTTATACGCATTAAATATAAATTAGTTTCACATATACATTCATTATCTAATAAAGCATCATCAACCTTAAAAATTATATTATTAAAACTATTTATTAATTCATCCTGTATATTTTTTAATACTATTTTATTTGCAGAAATTGTCAATTCTTCATTTTTGCTAATATTTGATTTTTTTAACTCTTCTTTTATCATAAAACTTATATGTTTGCTAAAATTATCAAGTACTCCTAATTTGAGCAAAACTTCATTGATAATAGAATATATTTCACTTTCTAATTTTTCTACAAACTGCTGATTTTTTTGCTGTAATTGTAAATTAAGCCTTTTTGAATCCCGATGTACCTGCCCTAAAGCCTCTTTATATGCCTCTTTCTTGATTAATTCTGCTTCAAGTTTAGCATTACGGATTAATTCTTTGCAATATAATTCAGTATTTTTTTTAATAGTAGTACTATTAAAATAAGCCTCTACCGCTGAAGCTTTAAATATTTTAGGATTATTATTCATTTTTAACCTACTCTTTTTTATTATCGAATTCAATTTGTTTAATAAATAATTTTGCTCTTGCATTCATTTTCTTATCTTGACTACTGATTAAAAACTCTTTTAAATATTCAATGGATGTCTCGGTTTTTTTTAAATAAAAAGAACAAACGCCTAAATAAAATAAACAGTCTTTTTGATTTTCTTTATCTAGATCATATGCTGTAAAATATGTGCTATATGCATTTTCATAATCTTTTATTGCATGTAAACTTCCAGCTAATGCTTTCAAATAATAAATATTAAATGGATTATAAATCAAGAGAAATTGGAACAGTTTAATCGCATGCTCATAATTACCTATACTAACAAATTTAACACCTAAATTATATATATAAGCTAATTCACCTTCATCTAAATTCATAAAAGAAGAAGAACCTTCCTTATCAAGCTCTTTTATCTGCTTAATAATTTCATTAAACTGTTCCATAATCTGATGAGTTTTCATTAATTAACCTTCTAAAATCAACGTACACCTTTCATAGCTGCATTCAATATTTGATTCATAATTTTTGTTAATGCCGGAATACTTTCCGCTAACTCTTTTATAATTTCTGCAATTTGCTCACTACTACCTTTCAATGCAGTTTCATACGGTTTAAAAATAGTATGAAATGCATCTGCATGTGCTTTATATAATCCAACATCTGCTTTAACTTTAGTACTATTAAAATTTTTTCCACTTGAAAATAAATTCATTGTGCTATTTGTAACCTGATGAAATGGTGCTTGCATATTCCACCCTTGTAGTGCTGATTGCAATTTTATTGTCAATTGCTGCCACTGACTAGCCTGTACTTCAAGATCTACTTGAGGATTTCTCATACGAGAAAGAGCTACACCATAATTATATGTAACACCTACAGTACATGCAAATGAGAGCACAGCAGAAGAAATCATTTCAACAATAACCCAAATCTCTTGCTCTGATAAGGGTTTATCACTACTTGGTGCTATTTTTAATTTTCGCAACATCTCAAAAATAAGAAGCGATAATGTCCCACCAATACCACCACTAAGACCTTGTTCCCAAGATAATCCATTCTGCGGTTCATTATCATTGCTATTACTTAACTTAGCAATTATTGATTTAATAGCAGACACAAGCGTTCCTATCAATGTTAGAGTAAGGTTAATAATCATAGCTCTTACTGCAAACTTGGAAAGATTTGCTGCAACATTAGTAAACAGATGCGTAACTCCAGTAAAAATATTAGCACCCAAAATAAGTAGATTAAAAATTGTTTGTGCAATTTGAGTTCCAGTTTTGTCTGAACCAAAAAAGGCAAATAATCCATTCTGCATAATATCAATTGCTGTTTGATTTTTAGGATCATATAAAACAAAAAATGACGCTCCTAGTTTAGTGACTGTTTGTGCTAAGGCCATAATTGTAATTACCAATAGAAATGCATTACCAGTAGCAATGGCAAAAGCTGCTACTATAATTTCTACAATTGATAATACAATATTAACAATTGCAGACCACCACGTGGCATTTTCTATTTTTTTTTGTAACTCAGCCATTTTCAATTTTGATTCTGAATTTGCTGCATCTGCAACCATTTGAATTAATTTATTACATTGGTCTAAATAATTAACTATCGAATCTTGGTTTACAGCAATATTCTTCATAAATTTATTTTTCATATCAAAAAGTATTAATAAACTTAATAAATCTTGCAAAAAAGATCGCGTTTCATCAGAAAAATTTGCATTATTAGTATAAATGTCTTTTATAAGATTATCATCTACTTTTTTTTCTATAGTGTTAATTTTAAATTGAGGTACAAAAAATTCATTATTAGCTGCAGAAAAAGGTTCTCCAGAAAAAACTATAGGATCTATAAATTTTGTTTTTTTCAAAAAATCATTATCATAAAGACTATCTATATTATTGATTTTTTTGCCAACTGTATCTAATGATTGAACTGCTTGCATAATTAATTACTCCAAATATTTTTTACTGAATACGAACTAACGTATCAATACCTTTTACGGTTAAACCAACTAATTTACTTACTAATATGCTTGATTGTGAATACATATTATCTATTGTTTGTAGCTTTAACGCATTCAAACCGCTAGGGTTCTTTGAAAACTCAATACTACTACTAACAATTGAATTGTTATGTTTACCCACATCTAGTAGTTGACTAAACTCATTTTTTATCGTATTAAATAAAGTATTATTAAATTGGCTAACACTTGCAGGATCAGCACCAGAAATTTGTTGCTGATCCAATGAAGTCATCTCCAATAAGCCGCTTTTTTCGCCTTTAACAGCAGTCGCTGTTATTACTTGACTAGCTAACATTTACTATTTTACCTATCTTTGTAAATTACTTGCATTTGCAGCATTAAAATAGTTTTCTAAATATTTAGCAAGTAAATCAAAAGTTTCTTTATATACATTTCTCATACCTTCTAGTTGAGTAAATTTATTTTGTATCTCTTGGTTATATACTTGCATAAATACATTAGCCCCCTCAGATATAAGCTTGCCGTCAGCAGCACTAAAATCTCCCTGTTGCTTCGCAGCAGCCGCAAGCATTTTGCCAGTAGAAGATGCTATATCCCCATAAAGCTTCGCTAGATTATATGCTATCTTTTTAACTTCAAAATACTCATATAACTCTCCTAAACGCTTATCATGCCCAACCTTATCATTTAAACTATGCTCATATTGACCCAATGCTTTTTCAAGAATAGCTCTTCTTCTTACTAATATTTCATCATCAAGCTTATTTATATCAGCTTCTTTCAATAGATTACCCTTAGAATCAATCATGCTTTCTGCATCTAATACCTTGATATTATTTTTATGTACATCATCAAGATGATTTAAATATCCTCTATTATCCAAACCCCTCACTTGATTTTGATCAATATTTTTGAAAGCACTATGTATTTTCTGATCATTTATAACCTCTCGATTTACTCTATCTCTTACCTCTATATGATTATTATGACCATCATATGTACTTTGACCTCTGGCCTCATACACAGTATTATATTTATCAAACTCATTCTTAATATTATCTCTCAAAGATTCCTGCACTTTTAATTTTTTGGAATCAATTTCATGGTTTCCATTCTTATACTCATTACGTATATTTAAACCAACTTGTACAAAACCCCCCAAAACTTCTAAACCTGAACTCCACAGATGACACATAGCTGCTGCTTTTTCTTCTTTATAGCCACTTCTAAAAGCCTCTAAGCTTATTAATGAAAGTTGCGTAAAGTTTTTCAAAGCCTCTACTGCACCCTCACTAGATAACTCTAAGTTTTTATCTGCTAATTCTGTCATTTTTGGATATACGTGAGTAAATAACCAAATTAAAATTAATCTAAAAGCATTACTAGAATTTAAAATATCTTTATTAAAAATATTATTTTCAATTTTACTTTTAAGCTCAGATAAATCTGGCGTTGTAGAATTTAGGTATGTAGGTAAATAAAATTCACAATCATCAGTACTTTTGCTACTATCTTGTGATGTTAAATTTATCTTATTATTCATAACTTTGCCATCAGCAGATACTGGGGCCGTTGGCACAAAAATGTTTTTTCTATTTACTAAAGAATTACCTTCATTAAATTTATCTATACTTACTGGTTTAGCCATGGTATTTATCCTTATAAAAAATTAAATTTAAAACGTTTATTTATAAATCTATTGCTTGCTTAATTTTTATATATATGATTTTACTCTCCTTATATAAACAACACAAGTGACAAAATTATCACCTATATTTAAGTGTTGGAACTGCAGAAAATGGATCATTCATTTGATTTTGTATCTGTATTTGATAAAGCTCTTTTTGCACTTTAGGTAATAAATGAATATTTTTTCCTATTACTTCTGCCACATATTTAATTAAATTATGAGAAAGTTCTTTTCCGATCTCCACCTCTTTATAAAGTTTTCGTGCTAAATATTTGTCATGAACAATTAAGACTCCATGTTTTTTTGCAAACTGAAATGTTAATTGTGCATACATCCCTTTAGCTTTAAATAAAATAAAAGGTAATTGATACTGAGATGGCTTATAAACAATAACTACTGCAATATGTGTAGGGTTTGCTAAAACCAAGGTTGCATCCATTACTCCATTTTCCATGTCATCTGAATCAGTAAGCTCTCTATGTAACTCTTTACGTCTACCTTTAATTTCTTGATTACCCTCAGTATTTTTATATTCCTGCTTAATTTCTTCCTTGGTCATCATAAGTTGTTTTCTTAAATTACGCTTTTGAATTAAATAATCAATTAAAGCAAAAAATAAATACATGGCTAATAAAACTAATAATATTTTGGTAATTAAATATACTACCAAAGTACTAGTAGCAGCAAATCCAGAATTAACTGCATATATTAAATCTTTCATTTTGCCCACTACTATATAAAAAGCTACAATAACCATTGCTGTAATTTGAAAACAATCTTTAATGAATTTTAATAAATTCTTTGAACTAAATAATTGCTTAAAATTATTAACTACATTAAACTTATCAAATTTAATTGCAATTGACTTAGGCGTAAATATAATTCCTCCAATTTGTATAAGATTAACCAATAATGAAGTAATTGCCGCCAATATAATAGGTATGATTATTAATTGAACTCCTATAGATAAAATGCTCTCACAAATACCAATTATATTGCTCATGCTTAATAGACTAGATTTTATATAAGCAAAAACCAAACTATAGCTATCATCTATTTTTACCATTAATCTACTTGATGTGCACCAAAAATAAATCACTATAGTAATAATTGCCATAAACATTGTAAGATCTTTACTCTGTGCTACCTGACCTTCTTTTTCCCGCGCATCACGGATTTTCTTCTGCGTTGGTTGTTGATCTTTTTCGCTTGTAGAACTCATATTTATTCAACTATTAAAATAACTCAACAAAACAGTTATAAACATAATTACTTTCGTTACTATCATTTTTATTAATAGCGCTTATATAACGACAAACTGTACTAGCATGTTGTGTAAATTTCGTACACGGACTACCATCTTCACCACAAATTTCTCTATTATTATCATTATCCCAATAAGTATATCCCGGAATCACTCCTGCATTAGCAGTACTAGATGGATTATAAAACTGCAAAGAATATGTTCCATACTTACAGTTATTATCCAAATCACATAAAGTCATATAATCCCAGTTTCCACCTCCATTGTTATCATAAATCGTTATTGTTTTAGTAGTTTTTTCATTTAAACAATCTGTGGTAGAGGGTATAGTAATACTATTTACATAATTATCATAATTTGAAGACCTTATATCATCAAACATACGCCATGGTCCACTTCCTGGCATCCACCACCACCAATCTGGCATGTTATCTTTATTAGCATATGTTGGTTGATGTGACGAAAGTGGTTTATATAGTGTTATATCCCTACCAGTTGTATTACATATCTTTGTTTGTATCCATACTCCTGCCTGTGATGTAATACTTACAATTGATAAAATAATCATTATTAAATATTTATTCATATTTTCAAACCTTACAATATAAATTATTTTATCTATAAATTGTTTGTACCAAAGAACCATACAGTTGAATACTTTTACTTGCTCCATCAAGAAATCCTTGCATCACTGTCAAGAAAGCATTCATTTTTACCTGAATCTGCGAAGATACACTATTAACTTCACTAATAGCCGAGCCAACATCATCGGTACATTTTTTGAGTGAGGTTGTAAAATTACTATCTGAAGAAGTAACATCATCAAATAAATTAAGATTTATTAAATTATCTTTAGTTGCATCAGGGTTACCATTACGATAAGCTTCATTTATAGATGAAAAAAAATCAGTTAATTGTTTCATTGGGTTGTCTGAATCTAGATTAAGATCACTACCACTATTTTTCTTAAAATCTTTTAGAAAAACGTTAACTTTATTATTTAACCCTTCTAGTTTCTTTTTATCATCACCCTGACTAGAATTATATCTATCTCTAATTGCTTTTAAAACTTCTGTTAAACTTTTCTTTCCTTTTGTTTTGTCGTCTGGAAATAGCATTTTATACATATCATCACTTAAAGGCAAAATGTCTGCCGCATCATCTAAAAGAGCTTTACCACCGCTTAGCTTTTGTGCTAAAGCTTTCTTTTTGCTAAATAATCTTGCAAGATCTGCGGCTTGATTAGTAGGGATATCTGCCATAGCTATAAATAACATAGTAATTAATAACATGATGTCATGTGTATTTTCTATAACACCCCAATTTAATGACATTACCCCTGCATTATTTAGATTAAAATCTTGTTCATTTGATGTTTGTTCTTTATCAGTACCGCCATTTAATTTAAAATTATTTTCAGGAGTAGTAGCTAAGAAACTTTTTTGTAAAAATTTTTCAGAATTAGAATAATCTAATAAATGCTGCATTAATTGCTCTTTTGTTAAATTATATAATTTAAGATTATCTTCCATATTATTACTAGATTCTTGCATTTTATTTGTAATTTTTTCTTGCAATTGCATTAATGCATCTTGTAAACTTTTCAAATCATTAACATCATTAGGATTTTGCTCTTTTATTTCTTCTATTAACTTATTTAATGTATCTTTCATAGAAAACAAATCTTTAATAGCTTTTGGATCATTTTCTAAAAATTCTTTTAAAGCCTCTTGCAAAGCAGAAACATTTTCCAGATTAAGTTTTGCTAACAGTTCTTTTGGAATATTAGGTAAAACTGCATCAATAATAGATGCAGACATATGTTTTACTGCTTCCTTATCTATATCCTGATGACTAGATTTGTTTAAAACCTTTTGATTTGAACACATACTTGAAGGAATAGCTATTTCAAAAGAATCTACATTGCGGTTGTGAATATAGCTACTAGGATTATCAATTTTACTCATAATATACAACTCCCTTTAAAATTAAAAATATTTACCTATTAAGTTCTTTAAAAATCTCAGAAATTTTATCAAAAAAATTTGCAACCACCTGCACATTTTGTTGACATAAATTTATTTGATTTGTTAACCCAGAACTAGCATCCTGAACTTGCTTACTTTTAGTTCCAATTGCAGGAAGCATATTAGTTATTATAGTTTGATCTTTCAATCCATTGCCATAAGTATCATATATAAAACCAAAAGCATTAGTCGAAGAATCAGGTAAAACTAGTGTTAATTGCTGTGATATGAATCTAACCATTGCATTTAAAAGCACATCATTAATAATACATTTTATTATTTTGCCATCTTTATCTTTTTCTACTTTAAAGAAATCTGCTGCCCCTTCTGGAAAATCCCCAGGTTTCAACTCTATCTCATAACTTATTTTATTAGTAGGGCCATATTTTTGTACATTTTGGAAATAATCATTACAAAGTTGATCTAAATTAGAAATATCATATAACCTACAATAATCTTTTAAAAATGTAATTAGAAGTTGCTTAGGATCTTGATTTGTTCCTATCCTATCACCTAAGAATTCAGAAAATTTCCCAGCAATTATTTTTATAGCTTCACTTTTTGACTTACCACGACAAAACATATTTGTAAGAGCCATTAAAATAGTGTTATTACTATTTAATAAGTCTTTAAATCCATTTATTAAGCTATCGCTTTTGTTACATGGATAACCACATTCATCACATAAAATTTTAAAATCTTTATCATCCATAGAGACCGTATTACCTGGATCTACAAAATCAGATATTTTCCAATCCTTATATTTGCCTCTTTTATTTTTGATATCACTTAGAATTTCTTGCCTTTTATTTGCTAATTTACTATAAAAATCAGCCATTTTTTGCGTCATTGCCTGCAATAAAGCAATAGCATTTGAAACTTTTTCATAAAGTTTTACACTATTTACATAAGAGTTTGAAGACATTAAATTAATTGCTAACATGTCTAATGCACAATTCATAATAATAACTAATAATGGTAACCCTACAAGATCTTGATATCCATTATTATCATTATTTTGTTTATTATAGCTATTAGTTAATTCTTTGCCATATTTATCTATAGTGTCTGAATATAATTTAGCAAAACTTTTATATTTTTCATTAATCATTGCTTCATTAAAAGGCAAAGATATAAATGAATCTATTGTCTCTGTAGCTTGTTGATTTATACAATTTAAAGTTTCTAAATGCTCAAGAGATAAGTATTTACTATATTGGTTAATATCATTTTTTAAATTTGTTAAAACATTATTTTTATCTGAAACAGCAAATAAATCTTCTTTAGCTTGCATTATTAAAGTAATACACTCTATTAATTTATTTTTAATCTTGTCATTATTAGGATTATAATGAGCAGGATTTATAGTAGATGCTCTATTAGCTAAGCTTATATTATTTAACATATTACCCTCTCTCTTTTATTTTTAAATGTTATTACATACCTATATTACTTACCACAGCCTTAATTGTATCAATTTGCACTTTTTGTATATTGCTATAAGCAATCAATTGGTTTTGATAGATACCCATCATAGTTTGCATAACAAGTTGTTCTGCTGCTGATGGTGGTTTTGCCTTAAATGCTTCTAAAGCTTGCTTGATTTGTTGTTCAATTTGAGCAACTCCATTCATTGCTCCATCAATTGTATCGATTGGATTAAGACCATTTTGTGAAAGATTGAAACTCATTATAATTACCTTTTTTAACAATCATTCTTATTTTAAAAAAACCTAAGCACCTATTATCAAGCAGTTTAACTTTACAAAACAAGTGACAAAAATATCACTTTTTTATTGCTTTCTTAAATAATAAGTGTTCTTTGAATTATTTGCTATTATCCACAACTAACATGCTACTTATCAAATTTATAATCTGCCATTTTTTATCAATAGTGAAATTTCACTATTGATAAAAAACTTGCAACACTGTTACAATTCGAACTATTGTGGTATAGTTACATCTAGTATTATTACTCAAAAACAAATAAAAAAACTAGTAACATTTTTGTCACTTAATTAGAGTTTAAATATATATTTCTTATTTATAAAGATGCATCATTTTGCTGAACAGTAATGATTTCCACCCTATCTGGCGTTAATCCTGGCACTGCGTTAGCGACTAAATTTTTCATACGTGCAAGATATAAATCTATGCGAGAGCCTGGTTTATATTTAATTAAAACTGAGGCTGAAGAATGTGGCAATTCTGTTTGCCACAAATTATCATTTGGCAATGGTAGACTTACCTGCGTTTTTACTTGAACAACTCCGCTAATACTCATTAACATATTATCAATTTCTTGATTAAAAGCATAAATTAAACGAGCATGTTCTTCTAATGGTGAAGAAATAAATCCTTCTTTTTTAAAAATAGTCCCTATTGATACATAATCACTAAATGGTTCTCCATTTTGCTTTAAAATTGCTAGGGCCTCCATTTGTTTATTCCTTGGTACTTGAATTGAGTATGTTCCATCTTTTGCCTGCAATTTTGTAGTATTAATATGGCTTTGCTCCAAATCTAAAATAATACTATTAGCACTCTTCTGATTAACTCCATTTACTATATCAACTCTTGATTCAGAGCAAGCAAATAAACATAAAATCAAAGCACTCAAACAACTACATTTTAATTTACCCATAAATCCCCCTTATTCCTGCAATAAACTTATCTAAAATATTATGATATAGAATAGATATATATAAAATTAAAATAAACATTCCTACAGCTGTTTTTAACGGCATAGAAATTACCGTTACATTTAACTGTGGAATAAATGAACTAATCAAACCTAAAACTAGTTCTAATAACAACATCACACCAATTATTGGCATAGTTAATAAAACTGCATAATTAAAATACGTAGAAAATAAGCCAATATAGACATCAGTATTTTGAAAATGAGAAAAATAATCAAATTCAGTTAATGGTAACACCATAAAACTATTAAATAGTATTGAAAAAATAAAAATAAAACCATTAGCTACAATAAAGTAAGTTGTAAAAGCTTGTATTAGAACTTTGCCAATTGATGAAGTTGAACTATTAGTTAATGGGTTAATTACTGCCCCCATCTGTTCTCCTCTTTGCCTATCAATTATATTACCAACTGTTTCAATTAACCAAAAGGGGAATGCTAATGCATAACCTACCATAAAACCAATAATTAGTTCTTTTATAATAAAAAATGACCTCGCTATTGTTGAAGCTGGCAATATTAATTGCTGGCCTATATAAGGCAGAACCATAATTCCAAAAATAAAAGCTAAGCATACTTTTAGCATTTTAGTAAGATAATTACTACTAAATACAGGACAAATTATCATAGCCCCATAAATTCTCGATGAAGATATCATTGCTCCCCAAAAAAAATCATACACTGAATTAAAATGATTGTTAATTATAAACATATTTAATCTAACTCTAACTGCATAAAATAAGAATCTTCAAGTTGATTAATATCTGTATCATAATAATTTTTACGCATACATAAAATTCTAAACCCCAATTTAGTATAAAGACTAACTGCTTTTAGGTTATTAACTCTAACATCTATCATTGCATACCTTAAATTATTATTTTTAGCATCTTTTAATGCTTCTATTAACAATTTTTTTCCATATCCTTTATTTTGAAATTCTTTAAGAACAGCTATATTTAGGATGCGTGCTTCTTCTAAGCATGCCAAATAAGTAACAAATCCTATTAAGTCATCATTCTTGGATAAACCAATTATAGGCAAATTATATTCAATTAACTGCTCAAACTTTTCCCAAGCCCATTTATCAACATGAACACTATTACTAATATTAAATAATTCAATCAAATGCTCTCTAGTACAACGAAAAAACTTGCAATCAGCTATTTGTGATATTATATTTTCATCAAAAACATTATTACTATTAACTATCATACTATAACTCTCAATAAAATTAGTTACCTATATACACTTTATGATACTTCAATTACTCCTAAAGTATGAATTTCTGCTAAATTACCTAACTCCTGAAAAGATAAAATTGGTAAAAAATTCATTTCTTTTTCTAACATTGATTTTACATAACGCCTTATATCCATCTGAGTAACAATAGCAGGAGATACCGTTAAATTATTATTTTCTTTAAGCACTTCTTTTACTTTCATAATGAAGCTATTTTGAATATCAGGATCTATTGCCAAATATCCACCACTATCAGTAACGCGAATACTATCTCGAACTGTATCTTCAAACTCCGAATCAAGAATAAATGCTGGAATAATATAAGTTCCATTACTAAATTTGTAACTAATATAACGCCCTAGAGACTTTCTCACATATTCAGTTATTATAATAATATCTCGCTCTCTTTGTCCCCATTCAAGCATTGCATCTAAAATTGTTTTAAAGTTTCTTAATGAAATATCTTCAGCAATTAATCTTTGTAATACCTCAGTAATTTTATTTAATGGTAGCATTCTTAGTAATTCGCGTATTAAATCTTGGTAATCCGTCATTTTGTCACACATATTTTTTACCTCTTGCATACCTAAGAAGCTTGAAATATACTGCTTTAATATAAATTGTAAATGCATCCCAATAAATTGATCACTATTTAAATACGCTAAATTATATTCATCACAATTATCTTTATACTTATCATCAATCCACACCCCTAAATTTTTCACGCCAAAATTTACTTGATTTAATACAGCATCTTTAATATTTAATGAATTAATAAGCATTTCTGCATCTTGAATTACCAAAATATTTTTTGGTATAATTAACCCAGTAGTTGCTGGTATCTCATAAACTAATAATTGATAAGTATTTTCTTCTAATTTATCGCTATAACGTAAAATTATGTTAGGAATCTCAACCCCTAAATCTAAAATTAACTCACTTTGTAAATTATGTAGGGCCTGCTTAATTTGTTTAATATAAGGACTATCTTTTAAATTAGTAGCTACATTTAAAATTAATGGTACTAATTCCCACTTTGGAACTTGAATCTCTACTTTATCTTTTTCTTCTTCTGCAATAAAATCTTTTCTATTCTGACCATCACTACCAACTCCTTTATTTTTCCTGATAATAAATAAGCCTATAAATATAAGCGCAAAAAATAATCCTATAAATACTGTACCTGGCATACCCGGGACTAAAGCAAATAAACCAAGTAAAATAGCAGCAGCAAATAATGCCTTGGGATAACTAAATATTTGCTGTAGCAATACCTGCCCTAAATTACCTTTACCTTTATCTTCTTCATCACTTACACGCGTAATCATCATACCAGCTGTTAATGACACTATTAATGCTGGAATTTGTTGAACCAATCCATCACCAATAGTTAAAATAGAATATGTTTTTATGGCTTCTCCAAAAGCCATTTCCCGTTGCACCATCCCTATAATCAAGCCGCCTACTAAATTAATTAAGATATCAATAATACTGGCAATTGCATCCCCTTTTACAAACTTCATGGCTCCATCCATAGCTCCATAAAGTTTACTTTCTAATCCTAACTCCTTCCGTTTAATATTTGCCTGCGTCATATCTATGTTACCAGCTCTTAAATCACTATCTATAGACATCTGCTTACCTGGCATAGCATCTAATGAAAATCTGGCTGCCACTTCAGCTACACGCTCTGAACCTTTTGTAATTACTATAAAATTAATAATTGTTATTATGACAAAAATAATTACTCCAACTATTAAATTACCTCCAACAACAAATTCACCAAAAGTTGAAATAATTTTTCCAGCATAACCATCTAATAATATTAACCTGCTAGTTGATACTGTAATACCGATCCTTAGCATGGCTAACATTAATAAAATTGTAGGAAAAGAAGTTAAATGAAGAGGTGAAGTCATATAAATAACAACCATTAATACAACTACCGTTAGACCTATGTTGAAAGCAATAATAAAATCTAGTAACTCATGCGGTAATGGAATTACCATCATGGATAAAACAAAAAGAATTAAAACCACAACTGAAAATTCACCATTTTTAGCAAAAAATTTCAGTATTTTATTAGTATCTATCATAATTTATAAGCTCATCTTTTTAATACTTTTATTCTCAAACCTCAAATAACACTTACTTTTCCAGTTATACATAAATGTTTCTAAGGATTTCTTGGCACCTTCAACAAAAGACAGATTATAAATTAATTTATCAGATAAAAGACAGTGACAATTTTGTCACTATCACATTTTATAAAATATTTTCTTTTATTATAATTAGACTAACATATTATTAAAATAAAAACAAGTGACAATATTGTTACTATATATTTATATTAAAAATGTATTAGAATTGGTTATTGCAAATTCCCATGAATCTATTTGCGGCATATAGAAAGATACAAATATGAATAAGCAAAATGAGAACTTTATCAAAAAATTTATAGTTCCTGCGTTCATGGGGTTAATGAAACAAAATATAATTCTTTGTATACAAGATTTAAGTGGCAAAATTATTTTGTCTTCACAAAAATATAAATTTTTATTCCTTAATAAATCTCCACTAAATACATCAATTAAAAAGGAAGAAATCAAATTACCACTTATTTATGGAAACCCCATATTTTCTAGTATTTTTGATAAACATATTAAAGATTCCAAAAAACCCATGGATTTCATATCCACAATAAATGAGCAATTATACCTTATAACTTGCGAACCACTCTTTAATAATAATAAGATTTTAGCTATAAAAAACTATTTACGCCCTTTTCGAATTATTTCACCTAAAGAAATTACATATATTCATTTTAACAAATTTAAAATAAACATGGCCACATTATCTGATATTCATAAACCAATATTAACAGAGAAAGAAAAGGTTGTTCTTTTTATGTTAATAACTGGATATAATCAAAAAGAAATTGCTACTTATATTCGCTCATCGCGAAGCCTAGTAGCAAAAATTATCTCGAACGGTTTATGCCCTAAATTTAATATAGCAGGCTCAGCTTCAAAAATACTAATTGATAAAGCTATTAGTCTAGGTCTAGCCTCATTTATACCAAAGGAGTTCATATATAATAACTTAATAAATAGCTAATATATTTTTGTTTAATATAACTTTTATAAAGAAGTAATAATAATGAAAAAATATAACGACAAAAAATTTTTAGAAGAAATAATAGTCCCATTATATTGGGGCATAGCCCATCAAGAGAATATTATATTTAATATTAGCGATATGGACGAAAAATTAATATTAACTTCAAAAAAATATGCTAATAGTATAGGGTTTAATTCAATTGAAGAAGCTCGAAATAAAAAGCCTGGAATTGATTATCCTCGCTGTATTATTTCAAAAGAACATTTTCTTGTGCAAAAAAAATTTTTAGAATCGGAAAAAAAAGCTTTTGATTATGTTTACAAAATGAATAATGGTGATAATAACCTATATTTATGCACTGTTGAACCAATAATCAGCCCATGTGGAACTTTAGTAGGAAAAAAAGAAATAGCACGTCCAATGAAATTGCTATCATGTAGAGATATTATAGAAAATCACTTTAATAATAAAATTAACTCTATATCTTCAAATCTCTCTAAAACAATTTTATTAACTGAAAAAGAAGAAATTGTTTTATTTATGTTAATAGCTGGTTATTCACAATTAGAGATTGCAAATTATTTTCATCAATCAAGAAGCAATATTGCCAAAATCATTGACGAACATTTATGCGTAAAGTTTGAAGTACCTACTTTTTGCACAAAATCCTTAATTGAAAAAGCAATTGCGATGGGATATTCTATGTTAATTCCTGATACGTTTTTAGCTGCATTGAATATGAATTTAAACATATGACATTAAATTTTTAAATTTCTTGTAGTGACAAAACTGTTACTATTATTAAGTGTGCATCTATTGTTATAATCTTTTCTTTGAAATTTTATTTGTTCGGATAATATTTAATGACATCAGATCCAATTGCAATAATTATTTTACTGGCAATAATGAGTTTAATGCCAATAATTTTTATATTAACAACATCATTTATTAAAATTGCTATGGTTTGTATTTTAACTCGTGAAAGCCTTGGAGTTCAACAAATACCTCCTAATATTGTTATTTATAGTTTAAGTTTAATTTTATCTTTTTATGTGATGGGGCCTGTTTATAATGCTTCTTTTCTAGCTATTCAAGATGATTTAAAGAGTGGTAAGCCTTTAACTTACAATGTGATAATAGATGATTTTCAAAAATCCAGTGAACCTATAAAGCAGTTTTTAATCAAGCATTCTGAAAGAAATGAACGAATATTTTTTTATCAATCATTAAATAAGTTTTGGTCAAAAGATATGATGAATGGGGTTAATCAAGATAATTTTATAGTTCTAATCCCTGCTTTTATGGTTTCAGAGTTAACTAAAGCTTTTAAAATTGGCTTTTTAATTTATTTACCTTCAGTAATTATAGATATAATAGTATCAAATATTTTAATGGCTATGGGTATGATGATGATGTCACCCGTTACAATTTCCTTACCAATAAAATTATTATTATTTATTGCTATTGATGGCTGGTCAAGATTATTACATGTACTAATAAGCAGTTATTAAATTAATATATCTTTAAAGGATCTTTATGCATTACGATGTGGTATATATATCTAAACAAGCCTTAATTTTATCTTTGGTTTTGTCTTTGCCTGTTATTGTTATTGCATCAGTTGTAGGTCTATTATTTAGTATGCTTCAAGCCTTGACACAAATACAAGATCAGACTTTATCATTTGCGATTAAATTGGTTTTTATTATAATAGCTTTATACTTAACTATAGATTGGGTATCTAGTGAAATTTATAGATATACTTTAATGCTTTATTCACAAATGGCATTTATTTAACTATAGTTTTGAGAATTTTTATGTTTATTAATAATTTACGACTACACCGAAATTTAAATTTATATCAGCAAATTTATAATTTTAATCATTTAACCTCTGTTATTGCTCACTCTAGCTGGTTAAATACTGATATAAACACTGAAAATGATATCTCTAATATTAAACAAACTGAATTTCTATTAAATACATATAACGTAAATAGTTTCTATCATGAACTAAAAGACATATGGTTAAAACTAATTAGTTTACCTGCAAAACAATTTAATCATTTACTGCAACAAACGCTTTTATTTTTAATAAGCCATGATAAATCTTTACCTCTTGACTCAAAAAAAAGATTATTAATCCAAGAAATTTTTGAATTATCATCTTTTAAAGATATATTTTCAAATAATAATATTTTAATTAAAATGAATATACCTTCATTAAAAATCTCACTATTAAATAATAAAAATTTTATTTCAATTAGTAGTAATGAAATTCTTACTTCTATTTATAAAACTAAAAATTTAGCTATGTTTGAACGTCTTAAATTTCGCTTTGAAAAAGATTTGCAATCTGATCCTGAAATTATTGATTTTTTCACCCAAATATCTAATGAAAACATAGAAAAAGCATTATTATTCACAGCTAAAAAGTATTTTGCTAATTTTTTCACCAATTAAAAAAGAATACTAATATGCCAAAAAAAACTTTTGATACCATAAATTCAGCTATGAATGAGCACTATGAAAAGCTGCAAAAAGAACTAAACGATTTTAAAAACCATTTTAAAAACACCCAAACTAAAACTATTTATGGAAAAGTCATTGCTGCTATCGGAACTACTATTCGTGCTAGCATCCCAAATCCAAAAATAGGCGATATGTGCCAATTAATAGATAAATCTATTAATTTACAGCTAACTGCCGAAATTATTGCTATTAACAATGATGAGGCTATTTTATTGCCTTTTGGCAGCATAGATAATATATCTAAAAATGCCTTAATCATAAAATCAGCTACTCATTTCAAAATCCAAGTAGGCGATTTTCTTATTGGAAAAGTTGTTGATGGCTTAGGTAATATAATTGATAATCTAATAGCAAATAATTCACCAGAAGATGAAGAAAAGCAAGCTTCATTTTCTTATCAAATTGTAAAATCAGCTCCTGACCCTTTAAAACGCCCTTTAGTAAATGAAAAACTACTAACCGGCATTACTGCTATTGATATGTTCTTAACCTGTGGAAAAGGACAGCGTTTAGCTATATTTGCAGGCCCAGGTATTGGTAAAACTGTTTTAATTGGGATGATTATAAGAAATACTGAAGCAGATGTTATTGTTATTGCTTTGGTCGGAGAACGTGGTCGGGAAGTTCGTGAATTTATTGATCTTGAGCTTAACGAATCAATGCGCAAAAAATGTGTTCTAGTGTATGCAACTTCAGATAAACCACCTGTTGAACAAATAAAATGTGCCTATACCGCTCACACAATTGCTGAATATTTCCGTGATCAAGGAAAAAATGTAATCATTTTTGTTGATTCAATTACAAGATTTGCAAGAGCGCAAAGAGAAATTGGCATATCTGCCGGCGAACCAATAGCTCGTGGTGGGTATCCTCCATCTGTATTTCAATCTTTTCCTAAACTATTAGAAAGAGCAGGAAATAATGAACACGGGTCAATAACAGCCTTCTATACAGTTTTAATGGAAGGAGAAAATACACAAAACGATCCTATTGCAGATGAAATAAGATCAATTGTTGACGGTCATATAATTTTATCCAAAAAATTAGCTGACCAAGGCCATTTTCCTGCAATCAATATATTATCTAGTTTAAGTAGAATTGCTGATAGATTAATCGATGAAGAACATATTAAAGCTGCAAGAAAAATTCGTTTACTTTTATCTAAATATGAAGAATTAGAATTTTTAATAAGAATTGGTGAATATCAAAAAGGTTCAGATAGTTTAGCAGATGAAGCAATTCTTAAAAATAATATTATTTTAAAATTTTTACAACAAGGTATTAATGAAAAAAGTAGCTTTGATATTCAACTAAAACAATTGATTAAATTAAGTAAATAAAAACTTAGTAACAAAACTGTCACTATTTTTTATTTTATTCATACACTATAATAATGTCCTATTGGGATATAAAAATTTTATTAAGAAAGTTAAATTTTGTTGCATTGTAATATTAATTGTGGCTTAACTAATCAAAACTATGATTTAGTTATTAAATTAGATGAACTAAAAAAACATTTGGTTTTAAATAATTTATCTACAGAAAATATGCCTTTTGCATATCAATTTATAGGCTACAAAATTTTAAATAAAATAAGTAAAGAGTTTTCTTCATTAGCATTAAACTTCTCTATTTTATCATCTGATGTATCATTAAATTCAATAAAATACGTGCAATCTATTGATTTAGAAGTTGAGGAAGTTAATTATTCATTATATATTGGTTCTAATAACCAAGATAAATTACAAACATTTACTCAACTAATTACTAACTACAAAAAACAATTAAAACTGCCTAAAATATTACCTTTAGGTGGAACTCAACATACAATAGAGTTTTTAGGACAAATTTATAATATTACTCTTAATGAATATATCACTTTTATTAAAGAACCTCAATCTTGTTTAGCTATTAAACTTAATGTAAACAATAATCCAATTACCATCTATTTATCTAGGAACTTATTACAAAATTTAATCCAATATTGTTTAAAAATAAACTACTTACACAAAATAGATTTTGATGATTTTCATATTGATCAAATTGCAACAATTATCTGTGGCTATTTAGTATTTAAAACAAATCTTACAATTAATTTAGTAAATTATTCTATGGCTAAAGTTAACAATAAAGAATTTGCTGTAGTTAGCATTAGTGATGAAAATCTATTAGGTGGTGAATTATTTATAGATAGTAGCTCTTTATCTAAATTTTTTCAATTAATTAATTATATTAAACCTCAAGTCAAAGAAAATTTTTCTAAAATACTACCGCTAAATTTAAAAACTCGATTTCCCCTAGAATTTGGGGTGAGTTATCTTCCTATTAAAGATGTTCAAAATATTGCTTGTGGCGATATTATATTCTTTGATAAATGTTGTTCAGAAAACATAAATTTAGAACATATAGTTTTAGCATTAAGTAATAATAATAATTTTACTTTAGATATAAAAAGCGGGAAAGTAATTAATTATAATTCTGATTGGTAAAAATGGTTGTGAAAATTGATTCAAGTGAATTAATTAAGTTAAAACAAGTAAATGATATGCGTAAGCAACGCAAAGAAATAGAACTTAGAAAATTAAATTTGAAGAAAAATAAATTAGTAAATAAAATTAAAGAAAAAAATAAAATTGAAGAACAAACTAAATTAAAACTTGAGGAATATAAGAAAAGTGCATTTAAAGAACTGGTCAACCAAAATATAACTCAAAATCATATTATTAAGATTGATCGGAATTTAGAATCTTTTGAAAAACAAATTGAAATAATTATTAATGAAAAAAATAAATTAATTGATAAGCTACAACTATTAAAGAGGGATATTTTAAAAATTCAAACCGCATTAAAAGAACTTAATATTAAGCAAGAAAAATATAAAATGCTTTCAATTTAATAAAAAATTTTAAGATAGGAATAAACATGGAATTAGACAATAAAGAAAAAGAGAACTTTCTTTTAAATTCAAAGAAAAAAAATTATTTTGATGATGACTTTGAAGATGATTTTGATATAGAAGAAGATGATGATGATGATGACTTTGAAGACGATAACCATTTTGATGATTATGAGGAAGATGGGGAGAATTTTAACCTAGAAGATAAATTTGAATCAGAAAATAAAGATGAAATAAATGAAAATTATAATACAAAAGATGACTTAGAAAGTGAATTAATTAATCAATCTTTAATTTCAAATAATAACTCTAATGATTTTAAAGATATAAAAGATACAAATAATGTATCTGTTAATTTAGATGATATAGCTTTAAGAATAGCCTGCAATGTTGGTGAAGTAAATCTTTCAATTAGTCAATTACAAAATTTAACTGTTGGTAGTTGCATAAATTTAGGTAGCTTATTACCTACAGTGAAACTTACTGCTAATGGTGTTAGCTTTGCTGAAGGATTGTTAGTTGAAGTAGATGGGCGAATTGGAGTAAAAGTTATTAATATTATTAAAACTGGATTAATGTGAACTATCAATTCAAAATATTAGAAGGTAATCATACTGGAGCTTCTATTGATTTAGATGAAAATCAACAATATTTAGCTGCCAATGATTATAACCATGATATTTATTTACCCATAGAAAGTGAAAATAAAATATCATTTGCTTTTACTATTCACAATGATAAAATCATAATTAGTGAAGCTTTAAATGATATTTATTGTAATAATGGTAAATTACTTATTAATGAAGAATATGCACTACCTCTATTTCTTGAAAGCCATAAATTAAAATTTGTTATTTATAATAATAAAGAACAAATCAATAATTGGGTAACTATAACTAATAAAGAACCGGTAATTAATGAATTAATAAATACTGAAACCATTTTACAGCATATGTTACCAGATAATGTGGTCTCTAAACCTAAAAATAAAATCCTATTTAAAATTAAAAATTATATTAAGGAAAAACAAAAAATTGTACTCGTATTTATTTTAGGTTTTTTTATTATAGTAGTTTTAATTATCGGCTTAATAAAATATTCTAATTTTACTACTAAACTACAAATAGAGCAAACAACCACATCAAGTTTAAATCAATCAATAAAAAAACAATTTATCTCTTTACCTAGCAAATATTTTGGTCTCAAATTATTAAATAATAATAATAAGTACACTTTATCTGGAATAGTTAATAATTCAGAAGATTTAATTTTTTTAAAAAATCATTTTGCTAAATATTCATCTCAAATTGAATTTTCAATATTACAAAGCGATAATGCCATTGAAAAAGTTTCACAGATTCTAATTAATCATCAATTAAAAACTATTAAAGTAAATTTTGATTCAATAAATCAGCAGATATGTTTATCCGGTGTTATAAATGGTTTAAGCGATATAAACGACATTGAGCTTGATATTAGTAATCAACTGCCTGAATTAAATAACTTAAATACTAGTAAAATTTTTC
>JACCDN011073229.1_pt1 | contig 23138 bp, 21 predicted proteins | sample 7441691 | NCBI WGS metagenome assembly JACCDN01 (sample SAMN15323439, study PRJNA562643) | freshwater metagenome | isolation source: river surface water | place: USA:Blue River Watershed | collected 2017-08-16 | reverse complement strand
TAAGTGCCACTTTATTGATCCTTTATTAACCGGTTTTGTCCTACAGAGCCAACCGTCGCTGCCTCTATATCCCTACTACGAATCCCAGTCTAGTTTGTCGTGGGAAGGGGACAAAACGGACATATCAACAATTTCCTAACCTTTTGTCCTCTAGGGGTCTCAGATTGGAGCAGAATCGCCTTGTGCAGAAGACAAATCCAGGTCCAAATTTGAGCAGGTTGGTGTCTATTGTTATTTCCGCAATTCCTTTTGGGTACTTCCTGCTTGTGCGGATTCTCCAGATTCCTAATTATGACTCAATAGGGATAGTTCCATATAAAGATGCTGCCGCTTGGCGACTTTGTGCCAAGGCTCTTTCTATTGCGGGATCGTTCCCGGACGGCACCGGGAATTGGTGTAATAGGAGACCCGTTTTTGCGGAGTTTGGTGGAGTGTTATTCAGGTTAACAGGATCAGACTTTGCCGTCTTGGCCATATTAGCTTTCGCGTTTTCAATTTCAGTATATTTCTTCATCCGGGAAGTTGATGGGTTTCTAAGTACAAAATCCATGACAGTAACATTGTTGATTACTCTCATTTTATGGGTTCTATTTGGCGCCAATCTTTTTCTCTCCGAAAGTCTAGCAATTCCTTTGGGGGTTGCATTCAGCACGTTTGTTTTGCGATTTCTAAAGACTCGAAGTCTAATCTCCTTAACTTTTTCCGCCTTTACTATTTCACTGCTGCAGAATACAAGGCCTTCAAATTTATTTTTAATTGGAATTCCTTTCTTACTATTAATCATTTACAAAAAACTTAAGAGTGGTTTTGTCCTAATAGTGGTAGCGACTTTGTCACCAATTATTCTGACTTACTTTCTAGGCAAAGTGATTCAAATTTCAGAATACAACAATGCCGGAAATGCCTGGGCAACTCTTTATGGGCTTTTCCATCAAAATGCGGATTGGAGCCTGGCATATAGTCGACTAGGGCCAATCTCGGACAGTAGCGACTTTGGAACTTCTGAAGGAATTAAGAGTCTAGTCCTATCCAATTTGCAAATTGATCCGTTTGGCTCAATAATCACTTTTCTTCAGAGTATCTTTTTAAATATTTTTGCAATTGCTACATCTAATCATCTATTTTTCTTACCCGATAATTTAAGTATCCCGATCGTCGGGAGTGTTTTATCAATATTGTTTGGCGTTGCAATTGTATGGAAGTTGGTTAAATTCAAACTGGATTCCTCGGATAATTCATTATTCTTCTTAATCCTTTACACAATAAGTACTACAGTTTTTTCATACGCAACTTACTGGAAAAGCGAAGCTCCAAGGGTGCTTTCCTCGGCTCTAATTTTTGCCCTTGTTATTTTGCTCCTCCCAGCTGATTTCTCCGTTAGCTCTATGTCCTCAAGTGTGTCAAGGAGATCATTACTCAGAATTTTTCTGGCACTAATCTGCGCCTTAACTGCTGGATATATTTCGGTAGCCACAAACCACTCTGCAACGGTATCTTCTAAAAATATAGGAAACCTTTCTTGCCCTAAAGGCGAGTTTTATTTCCTTAAAAATTCGATCATCTCCCAATCAGTTAAAGAAATTTCACTTCTAAATCTTTTTGAATGGGAAAAATCTGTCATGAAACTTCCTCACGGCTACTTAAGTGTCGGACTAGGTGCTCGCAATCAGGAAATTTACTCGGTTCAAACTTTCACAAGAACTAAACCTTCTGAAGCTAAGTGCTACAAGATTTCAACTGAGAAGAATGTGATTCCTGGCTTGTCAAAATTAGGTTACTCATACAGTTATTAACTGCGGCAGTTGATTTTCTCGATAACAACTATTTGGCGTGCTGCGATACAACGCATAACCGAGGTAGGAATTTTGTTTTCCAGCTTAATTGTCATCCTAACTATCTTTGGGCTTATTCTTAGTGGCCGATTTACGCCACCGGTCAAAAAAAATGAAAAGGGGGAAATTAGATGTCTCGTAATCCTTAAATTTTCTTTATGTGTAGCTCTTAAATAATTTTTGCCTGATTTGGAAAAAAACAATTTTTGGCAAATAATTTGATCTCCATCCGCGGATTTTTGCCCGACCATTGGTTCTTGTATAGAAAATTTCAGAAATATGGAAGTTTTCTCAGGGTGAAAAAGTTTATAAGCAAAAACTGAGAGTGCTGAAACAAATGGCTCAACAATAACTATTTTCCCTCTCTCATTCGTGACCCTGATTAGTTCATCCACTACCTTGTGCGGAAAAGGAACATGATGAATCATGTCAACTGCGAGAGCTGCGTCAAATTCTCCAGTTTTGAATGAAAGCATTTCTGCATTGACACCAGACTGAATCCCATTCACATTATGATCAAGCAAATCTGTTCTAAGCACATTTTCATTCTTCATAAACAGACTGCTCATCCCTGCTCCTGATCCAATTTCCAGCACTGAATCACTCTTAGAAATTACAGTCTCCACCTGCGAGTACATCCATCTGAAATATTCTGCGACTGCGGGCGTCCGAGCATTACTAAGTTGCTTCAAAAGCACTTTTCTATACTCGTCATCGTTCATAACCATTAAATTGTTTTTTTCTTTATCAGCTGCATGTAAACTAGGAGTGTTGTCTTAAGAAGTTGTATCCCCCCTGACCATCGATGAATGTTTGTTTCGCCGTAGGCGCGTGCCTTATAATTTACAACATAAGTGGACACCTCAAAACCCTGAAGCCGAGCAAAGCCAATTAAGGCAAAATCTCCATACGGATCACCGTCAATGAATTCTTGCGGGAGCTCCATAAAGATTTCCCTAGGTAGGACCTTAGTGCCACAGAGCATGTCTGTCGGTTTCTTTGCAAGAATCGGTGCCCAAAGAATCGCAAATGCCCAATTCCCTAACCAATTCATTGGTCTCATGGCGCCAGGTGATATGTGCCCACGCAACCTGTCACCCATTGTCGGCAATCCGCTTTCTGTACACATTCTTATGATGCTCGCGTTATCCTCTAGGGATACTGTTCCATCTGCATCCCATATTGCAATATATTTTCCTTTAGCAGCTCTTGCCCCATGCATTACCGCATCAAACTTTCCACGTCCAAGTTGTTTAAAAACTATTATCTTCTGTGATTGTTCCTTGGCGAGATCTTGGGCCACTTCCCAGGTATCGTCTGTAGAGCCACCTTCAACAATAATTATCTCTTGGATCTCTGGCACAGTTAAAACATGATCAATAACGGCCCTGAGGTGACCTGACTCGTTTCTAGCTGGGACTACACAGCTAACCAGAACAGAAATTTATTTTCCTCATTTCGCGATAGAATTTCTAAGTATAGGGTTAAAACCCCATCAACCCAGCCTGTTTGTCAAATGATGGAATCCGGACACGCAACTGTTCAAAAGTACCCGAATCTAAAACTCTACCGTTGTCCAAATAGATAATCTTGTCAGAATTCCTGACCGTCGAAAGCCTGTGTGCAATCATGACAATTGTCAACTGACCCCTTAGGCTTTGAATCGCCTTTGAAACCAAAAATTCTGTTTCTCCATCCAGCGCACTTGTAGCCTCGTCCAGCACCAAAAGTGATGGGCTGCTGAAAAGTGCCCTAGCAATACCTAGTCTCTGCTGCTCACCGCCACTAAGACTGATTCCAGATGCACGTAAATCTGTATTGATTCCTGAAGGTAATTTTGAAACAAGCGCAGTTAGTTGGGCAATCTCAATACACTCCAGTATTCGAGAAATTTCCTGGTCTGAAACCGTTGGAGTCAGAGAGATATTCTGCGCCAGACTACCTTCAAGAATTGATGATTGCTGAGGAACGTAACCAATAAATCCAGGAAACTTTTTTGATATTAACCCAGGTGTATCATTTTGAATAGTAATATCCCCATCATTTGGGATGAGAGATCCGACGATTAGGCTAGCCAAAGTTGATTTTCCAGAACCTGATGGACCTACAATTGATAGGACTTGGCCTTTTTCTAGCTCCAGATTAACTTTGTCTAAAGCGAAAAACCCATTAACCGGGTATGCGAACGTCAATTGATTTATCGAAAGAAACGGTTTTTCTGGAAAAGCCTTTACTACAGGGGATGATTCAGCAACTACTGACGAATCGGCGTTTTTCAAATCGGATATTAGCTCGAATACGTTCCCTGAAATAGCATTTGTTAACTTCAGCTTCATCGAACTTTGCTGAAGTCTAAGTAATGCGGGAGTTATTCTTGTCCCCGCTGTTAAAAACACAGCTAACGATGCTACAGCCGCCTGTGAATTCTTAAACATAAATTCTAATGCGCAGAGTAAAATCGCACCGAATACAACCCCCGTTTCGAGTACGTACTTTCCAATTAAGGGCAAGAACGCAATTTCTGCATCATTCCGTGATTTTGTTTTCTGCAAAATGTCGTACTCGTGAATGAATTGGCTTTCAAGGTTTCTAATTCTGACTTGTTCTAAAATTGATGTGAGGTCCATGAGAAAATTATTCGTTTTTATAGAAAGCATGGCTTCCTGCTGTCCCATTTGTCTAGCTTGTTTATGGAGTAAACCATATAAAGCCAAAGCAAGCGAAGCAAAGAGCAAAAAGGAAAAGATTGCCATCGTTGGATCGATAAGCATAAGTCCTGTTACTAGAATAATTAATAGACTTAAATCTGCGGTAATATTCAAGACAGAGCCAAGCAATCCCACTGATATTTCAGAAACGCCTCTCGCAAAAACAAATATCGTTTTTTGAGTATCAGGTAACGCAATTTTTATGTTTGGATGCTTAAGCACGCGCTCAAGCAGATCAATGGAGATCTGTCTCCCTTGATTGCTAAGAAATCCAAGGGTTCTCCTAGTAATCCACATGCTCATAAGAGTTTTAGTTATCAAGAATGCTGCCGAAAATAGTCCCAGAATTCCAATTTGTTTTTGGAAGGAGTAATCTGATATTTGGATTATTTGTGTGATGGTGGTGACTTGGCTTGGCGCTTCGAAACCAGATATTCCTGCCACCGCCAAACTCCCAATAACCCCAATAATGAGAATCGCTATCAGATCCAAGAAACCTAGCGCAACCTGCGCTAATCCAACCAGGATAAATGTCTTCTTGGCTCGATTCGAAAGTAACTGGAATGACCGAGATACCGAATGCATTCTTAATTTACCTGCATGTGTGGAGGCCAAAAGACTCATATGTTGCCGCTTATCGATTGCACCGCTCTTTGTACGATCTGTTCTTCATCGAAGTAATATAAATTTTCAAGAAACTTTGATGTGGGAGCGGGTGATTCCGCAATGCAGAATCTGCTGGGAGGCGACTTATATTTGACACCTTCCTCAGCCAAGGTGGCAATTATTTCTGAGCCAACTCCATAACTTTTCCACCCTCCATCAATAACAATTAGATTTCCAGTTTTTTTGACCGAGTCAATTATTGTCGTTGGGTTGAGAGGATTCAATACTCTCAAATCGATGATTTCAGCAGAAATGCCCAGACTCTGCAGTTTAAGCCCTGCGCTACTTGCAAGTGATGTTGTGTAGCCACTTCCTACAATCGTTATTTCACTCCCCACACTCAAAACTTGTGGTCCTTCTTCTGAAAGTGCCCGTAAATTAATACTTGGGTCAAAGTTTTCGGTCAGGTCATAACTCCACCTGTCTTCGATGAAAAGGACTGGATCAGGTGATTGGATGCTTTGGACTAATAACTGGTAGGCATCTCGAGGTGAACTTGGCATGACGACCCGTAAACCAGGAATATGCGAATACCAAGACTGTAGTGCCTGGGAGTGCTGCGCTCCTTGTTCGCCACCTCTATTTATAATTGATCGAATCGTAAGAGGTATTGGTCCTTGAAAGTCCAAGCTATACCGCCATTTTGCCGCAGAATTCACAATCGGATCCGAAGCCAAGATCATAAAATCCATTCGGGGATGAATTACTAGCGTTGGGGTACCCATAATTGCTGCACCGAGTGCCGCTGCCGTCACGGCATTCTCTGCAACCGGAGTATCGATGATTCGACTTCTCCCGAACTCTCTTTCTAAACCATCTAATGTGGATCCAACATAGAATGGACTCCATACCCCTTGGCCGAGAATCACAAGCGAGCTATCGGCACGGAGCGAATCTCGTTGAGCCATTCGGAGTGCCGAAGAAAACTTTATAGTTTCATTCAAAATACACCCCCTTCAGTAATTGCTTCGAGTCCGGAGATTCTTGGGAGATTGAGCGTGACCATGCAGCGTTCACCTCTTCTTGAATCTCTGCTTCTATTTCTTGTAAGTTAGTTACTGTTGTTTCAGCATTTGCTAAAATCAAGTCTCGAGAAATTACTAGCGGGTCCCGAGTCCGCCATATCTGTAATTCTGATTCACGATTAAGTCCTATCGATTCATCAACTTCGCCACCAACGTGCCCAAATAACCTATAAGTATTCGCCTCAAGAAAGACAGGGGTTCTTTTTGTCCGAGCAATTTCAATCAATTCTGCTGAAATTTTCTGGACCTCTGACACAGAGTTGCCATCGACTACCCGGAAAATGATGTCATTAGCGGCTGCGAATCTCGATAAATCCGCAGAACTTTGGCGCTCAGATATGTGAAGGTGTGAAGAAAATTGATTATTCTCGCATACAAACAAAATTGGCAAACTCAAATTACTCGCAAGATTAAGAGATTCATGGAAAACGCCTTCCTCTGTTGCTCCATCACCGAAAAAAGCAACGCTGATGTTATTGCTTGGTCTATTTTTAAGTGCAAGGGCAGCTCCCACTGCGATGGGGATAGTGCTTGAAACTATAGGCATGGTGCCAATTAACCCATTTTCGGGTGACTTGATATGCATCGACCCACCCTTACCACCAGAACATCCGTTGGCTTTCCCAAGAATTTCGGAAAAGAGTTTTTCGAGACCTCCGCCAAGGGCCAAATAGTGGCCGTGAGATCGATGATTTCCAAATACCGCGTCCGATTTCTTCAGATTGTGTGCCACTCCAACTGAGATTGCTTCCTGGCCAATCGCTAAATGAATAGGGGTCTGGAATGTTTTTTTCCTAAACTCATTTGCAATCCTCAGTTCAGCTTCTCGTATCAAATACATTTCCGAATAAAACTGTATGTTCTTTGAATTGGTAAACAAAATTGCATTTTTCATTATGATCTCGAATAATACTCAAGAATCGTGTTTGCCACGTAAATGGCATCGGATTCTGTCAAATATTGATTCATGGGAAGCAAAAGCATTTTGCTAACAATTCTTTCCGCATTAGAAACATCACGAACTACCAAGCCCGGCAATCCAAATTGATGGACCATTTTCCCGCCCCACTGGATAATTGTCCCTACGCCTTTATTTGCCAAATACGACCTAAGGTTCTCGCGATCTTCTGCTTCAATTTCATAATTTTGAAAACTGTCAAATCTTCGTGTTGATTTCTCATTAAGTTCCGGTAGGCGAACCTGATCACAGTCCGAAAGTAGATCTTGATAAATTCTGGCTACCATCCGCCTTTGATTAATATCTCTGTCCAAATGCTTCAACTTTGCTCCGAGAACGGCTGCTTGCATGTTATCTAAACGTGAATTGAATCCCCACTCGACCACTAAATTGTCATGATCCCTACCGTGGCTTCTAAGCCGAAAGATTCTTTCATAGATTTCCTGGCTGTCGGTAACTACTCCACCACCATCTCCAAGTCCGCCTAGAATTTTTGCTGGGTAAAAACTTAACGATGAGGCGGTTCCAAAGGTGCCGGCACTTTTTCCATCTATTTTTGCGCCCACTCCTTGAGCATTATCTTCTATAAGAACCAAATTATTCTGAGCGCAGATAGCTTGTATCTGCGATAATTCACACGCTCTTCCATTCAAATTGACCGCAATCACAGCCGTGGTTTTCTCTGATATCGCATCAACTATTGCAGATGGGGATATTGAATGGTCATCGAGAATATCAACGAGTACTGGTGTCGCCCCAATAGCCCAGATTGCGTCTGCGGTGGCCACATATGTATGAGTTGGAATAATTACCTCATCGCCACGATTAATTCCCGCTGCGATTAAGGAAAGCCAGATTGCATCCGTTCCGTTGCCAACACCTAAGCAGTATCGGGCCCCCATATAATTCGCCATGTCTTTCTCAAATTCTTCAAGATCTGAGCGAAGAATGAAATCTGCTCGTTCCAAAACAGAATGAAGTGCATCCTTATAAATCGGATAATCTTGTTTGTATATCTGCGTATAATCAAAAAAAGGTACCTTACTCAATTTTTAAACCCTCTCGGTAAGAATGGCATTTGTTCAAGTAAATCGGAGAACTGTAAATTTGCTTTTTCATAGTCTGCATGGGTCCCAATGTCGATCCAGAAATAAGGACCATCACTCCTAAAGGCTTTGACTTTCTCACCGGCTTCAATTAATCGGTGAATCAAAACATTAACATCGATTCTTTCTTCATCCTTTATGTACTTCAAAACTTTCTGTGAATAAACGTATGCGCCGATATTGTCAAAGAGCGTATAAGTTGGTTTTTCTTGAAAATCGATTACCTCTAATTCTGAATTCAGAATTAACGATCCAAGAGGCAGCGTGTAATCGGTTGTTCGAGTAGCCACTGTCATCACTGCACCAGAATTTTCATGCTCCATGAACATTTTATCCATGTCCAGAGTGGTAAGAATGTCGCCGTTGATAACCATAAAGTTTTCTTGCTTAGGATTGATTGCTTTGACTGGTCCGCTAGTCCCAAGTGGTTGCTTTTCACTAAAAAAGCTAAAGCTAGGCAAATTCTCATCAGGGGGCAAGGTTTCCAAGAAAAGTTCAATCATTCCCGAAAGGTGACCTAAAGATATTGTTACATCAGTAAAGCCATGATGCTTGAGTTGACGAGCAATTATTTCGATAATTGGTAGGTCACCGATTGGAAGCATGGGTTTCGGGATAACCACGGTATAAGGTAAGAGTCTAGTTCCTTTGCCTCCAGCTAAAATTAAGGCTTTTCTACAATCCTCTTTGCTAGACATGATAGCTACCAGATTTCTCCAAGTAGGATCCTTGAGTTTTCATCCACTCGGAAGTCGTGATTAATCCTTCCTTGAGACTGACTTCCGACTCCCAATTTAAGAGATTCTTAGCCTTTGCCGGGTCAGAATGAAGAATCATGACCTCACTTCTGGATGGTCTTTTACGTTGATCTTGGACCTGGATTTCAAATGATCTGTTGAATATCTCTTTGCAATAATTAAGCAATTCTCCAATAGAGACTGACTCTCCTGTTCCTAAATGAATCGTTTCGCCTGATATGCCCATTTGAAGTCCAGCAAGTCGGAGGGCTTTAACCGTATCGCTTACAAAAGTGAAATCCCGCACTGGTTCAAGTGACCCTACATTGATGAATTCATGCCCGGCAAGTAATTGGGAAAGTATGGTTGGAATGATTGCCCGAGTAGATTGTCTAGGCCCATAGGTATTAAATGGTCGAATAATTGTTACATCAAGATCGAAAGATTGAGAATATGAGTAGCACAAGTTATCTGCAGCTGCTTTTGAAGCTGCATACGGAGACTGCGGTTTTATCGCGTGAGTTTCAAGGATTGGCACGTTTTCTGGAGTTCCGTAAACCTCACTTGTCGACATATGAATAACTCTCGAACCAGATTTTTTTGCGCCTTCAAGTACATTCATGGTTCCAAGAACATTAGTATTAAAATAAAGGCGCGGGGACTTAAAACTAAATGGGATTGCTATAAGAGCTGCTAGATTGAAAACTATCTCTTGCTGACTTATCTGATCGGCAACAAATTCAGAATCGGTAACATCACCCATCACTGGATTCAACTCATTTTGAATTTTGGTAGGCAGCTTTGAAATCCAACCCGTGCTACCGCTTCCATTATAATGAGCCAACGCCGTAACAGAGGCTCCTGCATGAACCAAACTCTCAACTAAGTGACTGCCAATAAAGCCTCCTCCACCCGTGACGAGCACACGTTTTCCGTGATAATTTGAGCCGGCCATCATGGCAACAGTATATCGGATTGTGCTTGAACGAATAGAATCTCTAGGTGAGCCACACCTTTAAATCTATGACGCATGCACTCGCAAAGGCATTTCGACTAATCACTCAAAAGTCCGCACTTAAGACTCAGTGGGAAAAAAGAAATTCACAAGATTCAATTGTTGGCTATCTCAGTCAGATTGAAAGCGAAGGTTCAAAATTTTTGGCTAACCATTTAGATCTATCTGGGATAAGAACTTTTCTCGAGCTTGGTAGTAATTGCGGCAATAGATTACTGCCACTTGCCTTGAAGTTTCCGAACACTCAATTTACAGCCATAGATATTAATTCCGCCGCCATAGAGTTGGGAAGAGAGCAGACTAAGAAATTAGGGTTGCAGAACGTAACTATGTTAACTATGGACATAACATCAAATGAATTCTTTGAATTCTTGGAGAAAAACACCTGGGACATGGTTTTTTCCTGGGCTACATTTATGTATCTTCATCCGAGAGATCTGAGAAAATTGGTGCGCGTTCTCTCAGAGTCTTCAAAAAAGTTCGTACTTATCGAACAGTGTATAAGTAGAGCTAGCGGATACGGGTTCAATTCTTTTCCTGCGAGAAATCTCATGCAATGGAAGCACAACTACATCGCAATCTTTACGAGTTGTAAACCTCCAGAATCCGAGATTCGCTTTGAACTTGGAAATTTACCTCTAGGACTATGGGAGCCCGGTGGGGGGGGCGGAAAAATAGTTAGCATTCAACTTTCCTAGGCAGAATCCAGAGAAGTCGCTTTTTCATACAATTTTAGAATTTTCGAGACTTCAACTCTAGAGTTATTCCTTCGAGAAATGATTTCTCTTCCTGACTTTCCCATAGATACACGAAGGTCCTCGTTTGAAGCCAATTTTATAATTTGTGAGGCAAGTTCAAGGTGATTGCCAATTTGAAATGATAGACCAGCGGAACCGTTTTCCAGCCAATCCGAATTGTCGCCAAATTCTGAGATGATTACCGGTTTTTCGCAAGCCATTGCCTCAGCAACACTTGCAGCCAGCCCGCCGTCAGAAGTTGATGTTGAAACATAGATATCAGCGTTTCCTGTAGCGAGGTTAAACTCCTCATCATTCAGTCGCCCTAAGAATTTTACATGGCTTGCAATACCGAGTTGATTACTGAGTGCCTTAAGCTCTTCGAGAAGTGGACCACCTCCCGCAACAACAAAAGTGATATCTGGCTTTGTCCTAAGCACATGGCTAGCTGCCATGATGAATGTTTTGACATCGTAAATTTCTGACAAGCCGCGGTTCGATAAGACAACAACATGATCTTTTGGGATGTTGAGTTCTTCTCGATAATTTTTAGTCCTCAGATTAGGAGAAAAGACCTCTATGTCTGTTCCAAAATAGATAATTTCTACTCTGTCAGCTGGCGCAGAAAGCCGAGTAAGACGTAATTGTAGGTGTAAAGCGTCACAGCAGAAGTAATCTGAATTCTTAATAATAGTCTTGGTTACTAGATGATTCACTAGAAATTTATGGAAAGTCTTAATCTTGGGTCTGGAATACAGCAGTAGATCTGATCCATAAGGTGTTGCGACAACCGGTTTTTTAGAAATTTTTGCTCCTGCTAGTTGGGGTAGATCAAACAGCCAGTGCAAGTGCAGTAAATCAGGATTTTCTTCCTCTATTACCTTCACGATTGCTCTTCTAAAGTTTCTATACCGTTTGTAGCTCGCCCATGGGCTTGATGCGAGTCGAGATTCAGGCAAAAACAATGAGTCTTCTATATTTAGAACTCGGGCCCGTGTTGGAATCAGCTCATGGTTAGGAATGGAATTAAGCAGTATGCAATCAATTCCTTGTTCGGAAATTCTATCTATCCATCGAATAGCATGTATGTCATTTCCTGGCGCAATGAATAGTACCTTCATTCAATCCCTCCCCAGAACTCTTCTTTTAATTTTAGCTGCTATACGCCAATATTTAGCGTTGTTTGCAAAATCAGAGTGGGCTCTCGGTGCTCTTTCCAAATACTCATTTAATTGCTTTTCGCTCCACTTTAGTTTTTTTAGGAAGAATCTAATGTCGTTTCTCAGTTCCTTCTCACTTGGATAAGCATCCGTCTCCAGAAGTGCTAAGCCTTCTGAACGTGTTAACTGACCGCTCATTATGAGATTGCTCAAGTGAACTTTCCGCTTGTCAATACCAAATTTTGTGGGCAGCAAAAATCCTTGGTAGAACCGTGTAAATACAGACTCATAGTGCTTGTATGGGTAAGGCTTAAAACTAAAATCCTCTACAAGGTGACTCGTCGCATCTCTTTTGTCGTAATGCATGTAGTCCAGTAATGAAACCCATTTTATTCGTCTAAAAAATTTATACCATACGTATTCAATGATACCTATGGATGGGAATGTCCTTGCCGACAATCGGTTTGGATTTCTCCTATGAATCGACTTGATATTCCGTTTATCGTACTTTAGCCAACTCCAGTTATTTGGCATACGAAATCCCTCTGTCGCAGTATTCGTTCCTCCAATTATGAATTTAATTCCGTATTGTTTAGCTAGCCTGTAATTAACAGCCAGCATAGCGTTGTCATACAGCAGTTCGATGTCGACGACGTCAGCCGCAAAAAAGGACTCCATTAATGATCGATACTCGGGCCAGTAAATTACATGGGATATGTAATCAACATTCAATTTGGTTATAATCTGTGAAATATTGTTCTGAGCAATTTCTGAATTCCATCCATTATCCATATGGACTACTAGAGGAGTAAGGCCCAAATCAACCACTTGTGTAAGTAGAAATGAACTATCCACACCGCCAGACACTCCCACAATACAGTTGTAGCCAAACTTTCCAGTCCTTTTCTTGATCCGGCTGAGCAGTTCTCCCAACTTTTTTTCTAATTCATGACCGTTTGGGAACTCAGAATCCGATTGCTTCTCAAATTCTGAGCAATATGAACACGTGCCAGATAAATCAAAAGTAATGTCTGCGGCTGTGTCATCCATTAGGCATCGGGCACAAGTGGTCATTTCTCTATTTTCCATCTACCTATAGCCATAGTCGGGATAAGTAATTAATACGGATTTGAACTTCCCATAGAAGCTAAATAGTGATCCCACGCCAACGGCTGAAAGCCCGTTCGCAAAACCAAGTTCGATGTCTTCTAGTGAATTAAAGCCGCCGGCCCAAATAACTGGTAAGACGCTGGAATTACAGGAGTTACTTATCACGCCCTGTTGCGCCCCGGATAAAGTTCCATCTCTGGTCATATCATTAATAAAAACTTCTCCAACTCCCATTTGAGCAATCGAATTGATAGCTAACTTGAGGCCGTGAGAAATCTCCTCTTGGCTCAAGTTTCCTTCCAAATCTAGATCTATACCACCAATTAAACTTTGACGACCATACACTGATGTTATTTCTTCACATAGTGCAGGGTTAGAGTGAATTCCATTCCTTATTAAAATTTTTTCAAATCCTAGATTGAAAATTTGCTTAGCTTGATAAAAATATTTAATTCCACCCCCGTACGTCAAGGGCATATTGCATTCTTCTGCAAGGCTTTCGATAAGCTGAAAATTAATTTCTTCGTCTGGCTTCAAACCAATATCAAGTAGAATGATTTCATCCACTTGTTTACTATTAAAAATTTTGAGAACATTCAGTGGGTCACCTACATAGCGAGGATTTGCAAATTTAGTTGTCTTGACTAAATCTTCACCTTTTATAGTCAAAATTGGAATTATGCGGTTCTCAGTCATTTAATCCTGCAAAATTTATAAGGATACGAATTCCTTGACCATGGCTTTTTTCTGGATGAAACTGTACCCCGTAACAGTTCTTATACTGCACAATTGAGGTAAAGTGTTGGTTGTAATCTGTAGTACCAATGGTTAAAGTTTGATCTTCGGTGGTCATGTAGAAGCTGTGGGCAAAGTAAAATCTTTCCTGGTCTTGGATATTGAGAAACAACTTCGATTGTGAAGCCTGTCTTACTTTGTTCCAACCCATGTGGGGTACTCTGAACTCGCGCGAGGCTACAAATTCTTTAGAGATTCCCTTAATAAATCCTAGGCCAGGTTTCTTGCCCTCTTCGCTTCGAGTTAAAAGCATCTGCGCACCCAAACAAATTCCAAGTATCGGCGTGCCAATTTGATTAGCCTTTTTTATGGCAGTCGAAAACCCCGTTTCTTCGAGTCGGGATATATTGGCGTCAAAGGACCCAACTCCAGGCAAAATCAATTTCTCCACATCCTGAATTTCGCTTGGGTTCTTAATAATCTTGAAATTTAAGCCTTCGCGAGTCATTACATTTGCAATTGATTTGGCATTTCCAATGCCTACATCGATGATTCCAATATTCATTTTGTCAGAGTCGCACTAATTTTACTTGCTCGGAAATGTCACTTGGAATGATCAAGCCCCGTCCATCAAATAGTCCTATGCACGAAGGGAATCGGTGAGAAATTTGTTCCACTGCCTCCTTGTAGTGGGTGTGGAGAATCACTAACTCTACGCTTGTGTCTACATCGTTTGTTGCCTCAAATCCTAATTGTTCGAGTTCATCATTGGTATAGAGTGGATCGTAGAAAACCGGTCTTGCATTCAAGGTTTCTAGAATTGATTGCAGGGCATAGGCACCCGAAAATGCAGTTTCTTTGACTCCAGTTCTATAACTTACTCCAATCACTGCAATTGTTTTTCCTGATAACTGCCCAAACTCCTGTTGCAATCTTAAGACTGCTCGCATGGGCATTTCAGCATTCAAATTACGGGCTACTTTCACAATCTCTGAATCAGGGTTGGTGCTCAAATACAAAAGAGGATAAACAGGTATGCAATGTCCCCCAACAGAAATTCCGGGCGTATGAATTCTGGAATACGGCTGTGAATTGGCGGCAGAAATGATGCTATCTATGTCTAAATTGGCGCGAGAGGCATCAAGAGCGAATTGATTTGCGAGTGCGATATTTACATCTCGGTATGTAGTTTCAGCTAGTTTCACAAATTCAGCAGCTTCTGTAGATTGGAGCGCCCAGACACCATTCTCTTTATCCAAATCTTCACGATTATCGAAATCTAAGACTGATACATAGAAATCCATACCGCGTTTTGTACAAGTTTGGCCAATTCCGCCTACAAGTTTTGGGTATTTGCGTAAATCTTGAAATACGCGTCCGGTCAAAACACGCTCTGGTGAGAAAACAAGCGAAAAATCCTCTGGGCATTTTAAGCCTGACAAATTCTCTAATACCGGTAAGAATCTGTTTCGAGTTGTACCAATCGGCAACGTGGTTTCATAAATAACTAGATCATTCTTCTTGAGATTTCTCCCAATTACGTCTGTTACTGCATCCAGGGCGGAGAAATCTGGTTCTGAGTCTTGGTTGACTATCAAAGGAACCGCAACAACCATATTCTGGGATTCTCGAACCGCAAATTCAGCATCGGTTGTAGCACGGAATAATCCTGAATCTAAAACCTTTCCCAAAAAGCTTAAAAGGTCTTTCTCCCCAGGGAATGGTTCGAATCCTTGATTTATCTCAAGAACACGATTTTCTTCAATGTCTACACCGTGCACTTCGTGACCTTTTAGGGCATATTGAACAGCAAGCGGCAACCCAATTTTGCCCATCCCAAAAACACAAATTTGCATTTAATCTTCCTCTCTCGGGGAGTTATATTTCCTCCCATGGAATGAATCTAAAATCGCTCTAACTGTGCGGACAGGCTCTCTGCGTCAAACAACATTGCTAATTAATTCCCAGAAGATCACGTAGTCGTTTCCCACCACTTTCCTCACTTGCATTTGCTATAGCCCAATCATAGCCTTTTGAAGCTTGAGTCTCGATAAGCTTAGGATTCACAAGTAGGTTTCGAAGTTCACGGTACAGTGTTCCTGGAGTAATGCTAATCCATGCTTCTTTGGCGCTCTCCCCAAAGCTCTCGTATCTCTCATCAGCGCTTGTAAGAACCGCACATCGATGGGCTAAGGCCTCAATTGTCAGTATTCCTGGAATAAGCGAATATAGCTGATTAATGACTATATGCGCCGTTTCAAGATTATTCATGACCTCACTGTTTGCAGAGTTAATTAATTCGATGTAGTCAAAATCAAATCCTTCGATTTTCAACATCTCAATTACCGCACGAACCACTGCTGTACCCTTAATTATCGGGTCGGATGGAGCATGTACGACCTTCAACTTGACTGTCTTTTCAAACTTACCTGTAAGGTCTTTCATGAAATAAGAGCTCTGGCAAAGATAAGGTAGGTTAAAAGTAGGCTTCGTTAGATATGAAATTTGATCAAATTTCCAGTTGAATGTTATGTCGGAATACTCATCAATTACTTTCGCATACTTCTCCTTCGTTTCTTCATAGCTGAGCCTCATCATGGCCGGATCTTTCCAAACCTGGTATGCCGCGAAAGTATCTTTTCCGATTGATTTGCTTAATTCTAAACTCTTTTTCGGACTCCGAATATCTGTACCTGTCAAAACACAGACTATCTCCTTCTGGCGTTTCTTCAAGAAGGAGAATTCAAATTCGCGTTGATCAATAGTCGAAATTAAGAATCCTTCTATTCCTACATAAATGAATCTCAAGGACTTCGAGGCTAACCATCCAAGAATTATTGGTCCCTCAACCAGCTTTACGAAGTATTTACCGGTTCTTTTGTTGGCATTTAGGGATGTGTAGTCGTACTCCTCATTGAAAAACGCTGAGTTGCCAAGATTGACTGTAAAGCTATCTGGAATCACCTTTCCTAATCTTTCAACCAGGTTCACTACGTCTTGCGGTCCAATAACCCAATCAAAATCCGTACGGTGGCTCTTTTTCACTTTCGCCTGAAACAAAAAGGCAAAATAAGCAGCCCTCAGTAAGAATTTCTGGAAAAAAAATAGAAAGTATATTTTGTGGTCTTTAGTCATGCACTCTCATCATCTTGGCTTCCTTAGGAACTTCCTTCAAAATAATTTTAGCAAGACTGTCTCACTAATGACATCGCCCATCTAATCAACTGCTAAATTGTAGGGCCAACAGGACGTCATGCCTCGTATTTATTTAGTTGAATTGAGATCAAGAATTTCCCTTATGAATTTGAGCCTTTCTCTTTCAATTTCATAAATATCTATCTTTCGCAATTCCTCTTTTCCGATTGAATTCTTTAACCAGAATGCGATGAATTCCTTTAATTCTGTTAAGTTAGATAATTTTCCATGATCGCCAAACTGCAATCGAAAGTACTCTTTTGATCCGATTGGGAAAGCTGAATCTGGGTACCTAGCAATGATTGGGAGTCCATTAATCAGGTATGTCCTATTTTTGAGCGGTGCTGCCTCCGTTAGTCCTACGTTTTCAAGCATCAAACTCGAAATGCCAAATGAAAATTGCTTTAAGTGATTCGCTAATTCTTTCCTTGGTACAAAAGGATTCACCCTTATGTTTGCATTAATCGGTTCATATTGTAAATTTCCAGTAATTTCAAACTGATACTCGGGTAGCTGTTCCGCTAACTTTTCTAGCAGCTCAATTCCATTCCATTCAAAATCGTCTCCCAGGAGAAATAGTATTTTGATAGGTTCGGAAATAGCATGAATCTTCTTGGTCGAATTTGGAACTCGGGTACCATTTGTGAATACCCTGATATCTTCAAAGTGTTTCGCGTGAATTTCCGCAATTTCTTTAGTCACCGCGCAAGCGCCTATCGCTAATTTTCCAATAATCTTCCGTTGATAAGTATTCCAAATCTTTTGAAATACGTTGCGATGTGAATAAAAATAGTCATTGTTGGTATTTAGCTCGATGATTGTCTTGCGCTGAGCTAAGGCCATAATTTCGAATGGGAGGAGCAGTCCATACCTTCTAAAAACCAAATCCGTCGAGGATTCTTTAGTAAGATACCGGAAAGCCTTCCATCTTGCCCAATATCTGCTGTGACCACCTCGATGAACAAAATGCTTAGCTGTGAATTCTCTATCTGCGATTCTTGATTCGGCAGTGCATATGTTTATCAGCTCAACCTCAACACCAAAATGTATCCATGCGCTGATTTGCGACTCCACTTTTGTGACCACTCCTGCATCGGGTGATCCATTCCAGTCAAAAACATATTGGATTTTCATATCGGGGATAAAATCTCAGGTTGGAAAATTAACGGTTGAGCTTTCACGTGCGCTTTTAAGAATCGCCTCAGCAACCTTGACGGTTTCAGTTCCTTCTTCTAGAGAGATGAAATTCTCTTGGGTTCCTTTGACGTAGTCCCTAAATGCCTCATGTTCCGTGAGTAGAGGTTCAGGCTTTTCAAACGAATATTTAATGACTTGGCCTTGAGTTACCCCAGAGAAGTGTTGCATTTTTTCCTGCAGCACGCGAATCGTTCCGTTTTCAAAAAAAGTCAAGTCGGAGCTTAATGTGTCAATATGCAAAACTCCGCGCTCTCCAAGAATACTGATGGCGCGAGTCTTCATAGGTGACAACCAATTCACTTGATGGCTAATCAAAACCCCAGAATTTAGAGAACCATTTACGTGAATTAGATCTTCGGTCACTCTGCCCGTGTGATGAGCGGCTTGTGAAGAAATATTCTTGTAGTTTGATTCCGTCAGCCAAGCTGTGATGTCGATGTCGTGTGTCGCCAAATCGAAAGTTACACCCACATCAGAGATTCTCTGTGGGAATGGTCCCTGTCTCACGGTAGTAATTTGGAAAATTTCGCCAATTTGCCCAGTCTTAATTCTGGCTTTGGCTTGAATCACCGCCGCATTAAATCTTTCTATATGTCCGACCCCACACCGTAGATTCTTTTCTCTTGCCCGGATGGCTATATCTATCGCACTCTTGGAGTCTCCAGCCAACGGTTTCTCAATTAGGAAGGGGGTCGAACTCTGAATTAGCTCTAGTGCAATTTCATGATGTTTGGATGTTGGAGCCGCGATTACTGCGTAATCTATCTGAGATAAGTCCACCTGCCCCAAAGTGCCGACTATTTCACAATTGAACAAAGATTCTTCTTTTGCATAATTAGGATCTACAATTTTGATTAATTGAACTCCTGGTAAATTACTTAAAACTCTGGCATGGTTTTTTCCCATGCTCCCCAACCCAATTAGTAAAACCCTCAGCACTCAGAATGCCTCAAGAAATCTATTAATTGTTGATGAAATAATTTTCAAGTCACGCTTCGTCAATTTCGGATGCACAGGAATTGAAAGCAGTTCTTGAGTAGCTTTCTGAGTTTCAGGAAGCTGCAGATTATGTCCAAAGGATGGAAGGCTGTGAACTTGTGTTGGGTAGTAAACGGCGTTTCCAATTCCATGCTCTGTCAAAGATTTCGAGAGGTGATCACGAATTTTTTCTACTCTAATCGTATATTGGTGAAAGACATGGTTAAAATCCGAAGGCACACTTGGAATTATAGCTTCGTCTAGATTCTGAGAGTAGAAGGCGGCGTTCGCTTGTCTCATATGAGTCCATTTCTCCAAATTTTTAAGTTGCGCAATTCCAATCGCTGCGTGTATGTCTGTCATTCTAAGATTAAAGCCCACAATTTCATTCTGATATCGAGTTTCCATGCCTTGGTTTCTCAGTAACCTGCAATGACGGGTTTGATCCGGATTAGATGAGACAATAATTCCACCTTCACCGCTTGTCATATTCTTTGTTGGGTAAAAAGAAAAAATTGCAGCATCGCCGAAGGTTCCAACGCGTTGATTTCCAATTGCTCCTAGGTGCGCCTGTGCTGCATCTTCTATAATTTTCAAATTGTATCTTCTTGCTATTCTTAATATCTGGGGCATATCGGCTGGTAGTCCATAAAGATGTACAACCATGATTGCCTTAGTTTTTTTTGTGATCGCAACTTCAATTAATTCTGGGTTCAAGTTGTAGCTCTTGGGATCAATATCAACAAATATTGGAGTTGCCCCAGTGAGCGCGATGGCATTGGCTGAGGCAGCGAAGGTAAATGAAGGAACAATTACCTCATCCCCGATACCAATACCTAGCGAAAGTATTGCGACATGCAGGGCCGAAGTCCCTGAGTTGACTGCAATACAGTCACGATCACCTACAAGTTTAGAAAATTCGTCTTCGAACCGTTTAACCTCCGGTCCCTGCGCTAAAGACCCGGAGCGTAATACTTTTCTTACAGCACGGAATTCTGGTCTTCCAATTATTGGTTTGGCTAGAGGAATCTGCCTTCTAGCTAATCTCATTGATTTCCCCGTCTTGAAGATTGTAAAGTTTTTTTGTCGCTGGACAGACCAATAAACCAGAGCCATCCTCAGCTGGCTGCAATCTTAATCCCGCTTCCCCAACCCATCCTACCTGCTTAGCTGGAATTCCAACCACTAATGCATAATTCTTAACGTCACTTGCAACAACTGCTCCGGCAGCCACCATTGCCCACTTCCCGATTTTCACCGGTGAAACACAAATCGCCCCCGCGCCAATAGAGGCACCTGTTTCCACAATTACGCCTTCACTTTCCCAATCAGAATTTTTTTTCAGCGTTCCGTCAATGTTTACTGCTCGTGGATGATGGTCATTTGTGAAAATTACGCCGGGTCCAATGAAAACTCCATCCCCTAATCTAGCTGGGGAATACAGCGTGGCATTATTCTGAATCTTGCAACTATGTCCAATTGTGACTTCGTTGTCTATATAAACGTAACGGCCAATTCTACAATTTTCACCAATTCTTGTTTTATTCAATATCTGTGAATAGTTCCAAACCCATGTTCCAACTCCAATTTCAGAATCTCCCGCAATCTCGGCCGTTGGGTGGATTTTTGTTAGGGCAAGAGGCCTTGATTTTATTGAGTAGAGTTTCTTCCAATTAATTGTGAGTTTCATTTATTGAGTCCTCGGACTTCCTCTAACACGGCTCGAAGATTGGCGGCCTGGGTTTTGTAGCTGAACTCTGCGACATAATCGTCATTTCTTGTCAGACCATAACGTCCATTGTAAATTATCTCATTGATAACTCTTGAGGTCTGGGAAACTTCTGTAGACACGAACCCACAACCACTCATACGCAGCATTTCACAGAGTTCATCCCTGCCAGAGCCTCCAGTAGCCATAATTGGAACGGAAGATCTGAAGTACTCGTATATTTTTGTTCCGAGTGCCCCATCACGCGTTTGGTCCTCCCAGTTCAACACAAGAAGGAGGTCGGCTTCTTCTTGTCTCTTGAATGAGTAATCCCGGTCTTTCTCATTGATCAAGTTAACAAATCTTTTATAGTTCCGGTGTTCTTTAAGAAAGGATTTGATTAAATGGTTGCTTGGACCTATAAAATCAATCCGCGCCAATAATTCTCCATCTCTATTCACTTGATCAAGCGCCATAATGATGTGCCTAAAATCGCGGAATTGATCGTAAATGGAACCTGTGTAACAGATTGTTAGTGGCTTCCCGGGATATTCCTTTAGATCTCTTATCGGCGCATATGAAGCGTTTTTTACGACACCAATTGGTCCCTTAAAGATTTTGTGGAGTAGTTCCTTGCATTCCGATGAAACCGTTGAAATCGCAGAAGCTGATGAAATAATTGACTTCTCAAATTCAGCGAGTTCTTGATTCGCATCATCTGCATCTGTGTGGTTTTGAGACCACAAATCGCGATAATCTGCCACCCACGGGATATCGTATTTTGCACTTAAACTTGCCGCAATACCAAAAAGTTCAAAAGGAGTCCCTGAAGCAAGAATCACATCGATTTGATGTTTTTGAAGTAACTTAGAAATTTCTTCATCGACTGCATTAAGCCAGTCTGTGTGGTTCTTTACTTTTGAGGCGAGCAATTTAGATAGTAGGTTGGCGTGGGTGCTTAAATAGTGCTTCGCAATTCCGCGCAATTTTGCATACACTCTTTGTGGAAATCTTCCGAGATAAGAGAATCTCTTATACTCCATGACGAAGGTGGGAGTTTCGATTAACTGCCAGCCATTTACCTGGTTAATTCCAAAATACTTTCTTTGTCCTTTTCTCATTTGAGGAGAAATTACTTGTACGTTTATTCCTTGCCTGGCAAGCTCTTCAGATAATCCGGGAATGCGATGCGAACAATGTCCTAAATCGCAAATAATCACTAGGTTCTTCATGATTCATCACCCTGGGAGACCAATGATTTGTGCAATTCCGCCAAATTTCTGGTTATGTTATCGGCAATATTTCCTTCTCCGAATAGAGAAGGGTCCTTTTTCACTGGATTATCTCTGTTAATCAGGTTTTCAAGATTTTCTAGGTTTGGACACAGTAGGTTCCAACCGTCTTTGAGCGTCTCTGGCCATTCCGTTTCATTGCGCAATGTCGTGCACATTTTATCGGCAAACCAGGCGTCTTTTTGAAGTCCACCCGAATCGGTGATGACAGATTTGCAACTGATTAGAGCGTGAACTGTTTCTAGATAGCTTAAAGGTTCGATGAGCTGGATGTTGGGCCAAGCCATATAATTTTGCAGTTGCTGGAGCCTTTTTTTCAATCGTGGGTGTACTGCTAATACGATCGTTGTATCTAGGCGTGAAAGGGATTCCATAATTGAAACGAGTCTTTCCTGATCATCCGTGTTTTCCGCTCTATGGATAGTGCAAAGGACGGAATTCGAGTAATCTCGCTTAAAGCTTCTCTTTTCAATTTTCTTTTTGGCAAACTCAAAGGAATCTTTCATAATGTCGCCCGTGAGAATTGAATTCTCGCTCAAATTTTCTAGTGACAAGTTTCTTAGTGATTCCTCAGTCGGGCAAAAACGTACGTCACTTAAGTGATCTACTGCAACCCGATTAAGTTCTTCTTGCATAATTCGGTTATATGAGCGTAACCCCGCTTCTACATGTCCTAGATTCACCCCTAGTGATTTTGTGGCAATAGCTCCCCCCATAGTGGTGTTGGTGTCGCCATAAACCAAGACTAAAGAGGGTTTTTCAGATTCAAGTATTGATTCGCATCCACGAATTACTTCAGAGATTTGAACGGCTGTACTCTCCCCGCCGACTTTGAGTTGGTAATCAGGTACTTCTATTTCTAAATCAGAGAAAAAAATGTTACTCATGTTTTTATCAAAGTGTTGGCCTGAGTGGATTACTTTGTGTTCAATACCAAATTTCGCAAAACTCCTACCCATTGGTGCCAACTTGATGAATT
>JACCDN011111321.1_pt1 | contig 23139 bp, 22 predicted proteins | sample 7441691 | NCBI WGS metagenome assembly JACCDN01 (sample SAMN15323439, study PRJNA562643) | freshwater metagenome | isolation source: river surface water | place: USA:Blue River Watershed | collected 2017-08-16 | reverse complement strand
TGATGTCGTGATGACCCTCAGAATCCAAAAAGAACGCATGGAAGCTGGTCAAGTGCCTGAAGGTGATGCCTTTTTCAAGCAGTGGGGTCTTACTCAAGCCAGACTTAAATTAGCCAAGCCTGATGCGATTGTGATGCACCCAGGCCCAATGAATCGTGAAGTAGAGATTGCCAGTGATGTGGCTGATGGCCCTCAGTCAGTAATCCTCAAGCAAGTGACCTTTGGTATTGCGGTGCGCATGGCAGTAATGTCAATTGTGGCGGGGAATTAATTTTTTAATTTAAACAATTAAGCTGTGATTTAAAAAGCCAGTTCAAATTTTTGAACTGGCTTTTTGTTAATGAGGTAACTAAGACAAGAATCGGTCAGGCAATCAGCAGGGATCAATTTTGATCGTGCCAAACGGAAAGTTTATGGCTCAAATGATATCTTCACTTCATATCCAATCATGGTGATGGCATGCAGTAGTCTTAAGAATTCAACATGCCTATGATCGCCATTGAAAAACTGCATTGATTTTTGAGAGTTCGGACCCAGGCTTCCCATGCAAGTAATGGCGTTTAAATTCTTGAGCTTTGCTTTCTGGATAAAGAATTCACAGGTGCGATTCTTTGCGGCAATTATTGAAGCGGGTTTTACATCTTGCGCTAATTCGGTGAACAGTGCTGCGTTCATCGGAGCTATTTGCTCATGGTTAAGGCCAGTTTATCTTGGAAAATACTTCATACGAATACCAATCATGACTTCTCTTACTCTTAATTGGTTAGAAGAAAGAGCGTAACAAGTTGTTGAATACTTGTATGTGGCTAGTTCAGATTCTGTTGTAGAAAATTTCTTACAACACTATACATGTTGCTAGTAAATTTGGTATGTGCCACGAGCAAGAACCATTTTTGAAAAACATTACATCAATGTTTTGCATGTTTCAATGGGTTTTTATCAAAAAACAACCCATATGACCTTAGGACTTTATCCAAGTAGTGGGGGTGGGGGAACAAGGTGGATATGGACAAAACCCATGATAATGTCTAGGTTAAGTTAAAATTATAACAATAAAAAGTTTGCGTATTTTGAATAAATCCCTCTGATCTATATTTTAGAAGTTCAATGACCTCATTCTTAGTTGCTTTCGTAGTTTCCCTGATGGTCAATTTATTGATATTGCGCTACCAGCATTTGCACAATCATGTTACGGCAGATTATGATCTGGATAGCATTCAAAAATTCCATCTCAAACCCGTTCCTAGAGTAGGGGGTGTCGGGGTTATAGTTGGCTTCGTATGTGGTGAAATTACAAATATCTTTTTGGATTTAGACGTGGCTGGCTTCGGATTTTTAGTGATATTTGCCGCTATTCCAGCATTTGCTGCAGGGTTGTTTGAAGATCTGACCAAGCGCGTCAGTATAGCCAAACGCTTGCTGGCGACAGCTTTTTCAGCTGCTATTGGTGGGGTTGTGATGGGAGCCTGGCTAAGTCGATTAGGTATTCCAGGTTTAGATTATTTGATGGCTTTTGGTGTTGTTTACGTCTTGGTGACCTGTTTCGCAGTTGCGGGTGTTGCTAATGCTTTTAATTTGATTGATGGATTTAACGGCCTAGCCAGTATGGTAGCTGTGATTATTCTTAGTGGACTGGCTTTTCTGGCAAATCAAGTCGGAGATCGAGAAATCATGGTTACAGCATTTGTAAGTGCTGGTGCAATCTTGGGGTTTCTGATTTGGAATTATCCTAGGGGCTTAATCTTTCTCGGAGATGGTGGAGCCTATCTAATTGGATTTTTGGTAGCTGAACTATCTGTACTTTTGGTGGTGAGAAATCCACAAGTTTCTCCGTGGTTCCCCTTCATCCTCGTTTTTTACCCTATCTTTGAGACTTTATTTACAATTTTCCGCCGTGTCGTGATCGGCAAAACTCATCCAGGTCGGCCCGATGCCGCTCACTTGCATCAGCTTATCTATCGCCGAGTTGTACGCTGGTCTACGGCAGATGATTGCCCTAAGAAAAAAATGCAACGCAATGCGCTGACTTCAATTTATCTATGGGTGATGGCGTCATTAACCGTTATTCCTGCTATCTTGTTCTGGAATAATACGTTTGCATTACAAATCATCGCCCTGTTATTTGCGGGGTTCTATGTTTATGTTTATCGTGCGATTTACAAAGCTCGTTTCCCAAAATGCTTATCAATCAACAAAAGGTAATGATGATAAAAGGAGTTAGGGTTGCCGTTGTCATGTCGGGAGGGCTAGAGTCTGATGGCACATTACCTAAGCATGTACGCGATAGGTGTGACTATGTTGTGAATAATAACGCCTTTGATTTTGTGATTATTTCATCAAGCTTTACATTGAATGTTCCACCCAAGAGAGATGCTGATGGCTTTTTAATTTCTGAAGCATCGATAGGTTTTGATTACATGGTTGCAAAGGGTTTTAGTGGAGAATTATTTGTTGAGCAATTCTCGCATGACACTATAGGAAGTATTTTCTTTTGTTTAGAATTGATTTCTAAATCTCTGCGCGCCTCAGAAGTTTTGTTTGTAACTAGTGATTTTCATGTTGAGCGGGTTAAGGTAATTGCCGAATATTTGAATGACTTATGTGGAAATGGATATAAATTGAGTTTTATTGGATGCGTTTCCGATAATGGCAAAGAAATATCGGAACGCTCGAACCGCGAAAAAAAATCAATCTTAGACTTTGTTAATGAATATAAAAAAATTAAAACTAGAGAGGATTTTTTGATGCACATAATTAAAAATCACAATAATTACAACTATAAATATTGCGGTGATAAGTTGCCGCCAGGAAAGTTTTGCTACTAAGATGAAGATAGCTATTGTCGGCACCGGCTACGTAGGTTTATCAAATGGTGTTTTACTCTCTCAGCGCCATGAAGTTATCGCTCTGGACATTATTCCGGAGCGGGTTGAACTAATCAATCGTAAAGAGTCCCCAATCAAAGACAAAGAGCTTCAAGATTACCTTAAGAACAGGCCTTTGAACCTCTGCGCAACACTGGACAAGAAGGAGGCTTATGAGGGCGCCGATTATGTCATTATAGCCACCCCTACCGACTATGATCCGAAAAACAATACCTTCAATACCAAATCTATTGAAACTGTTGTTCGAGATGTTATGTCCATAAATTCAAATGCTATCATGGTTATCAAATCCACCATCCCGGTGGGTTATACCCAAAGAATTAGCGAAATACTAGGCACGCAGAATCTTATATTTTCTCCAGAGTTCTTGCGCGAATGTCACGCACTTTACGATAATCTCCACCCATCTCGTATTGTCGTTGGTGAACGCTCCAAGCGCGCTGAAATTTTTGCTGGCTTACTCCAGGAATGTGCTATCAAAAAGGATATTCCTATTCTTTTTACCGACGCTACTGAAGCTGAAGCCATCAAACTCTTCGCCAATACATATTTAGCTATGAGGGTCTCCTACTTCAACGAACTCGATACCTATGCCGCTACACATAACCTAGACAGCAAACAGATCATCGACGGAGTTGGTCTCGACCCCCGTATCGGTACTCACTATAATAATCCCAGCTTTGGATATGGTGGCTACTGTTTGCCTAAAGATACTAAGCAGTTACTAGCTAACTATCGGGATGTACCTCAGAATCTTATTCATGCCATCGTGGAGTCTAACTCTACGCGTAAGGACTTCATTGCTGACGATATCATTCGCCTTAAGCCCAAAGTTGTAGGTGTCTACCGCCTCATCATGAAGAGTGGCTCAGATAACTTCAGATCATCTTCTATTCAGGGGATTATGAAGCGTATAAAAGCCAGAGGTATTGAGCTTGTCATTTTTGAGCCTGAAATGCTCGAGCATGAATTCTTCAGTTCTCGTGTCATTACTGATTTGAGTGAATTTAAGCGCATATCAGATCTCATCATCTGTAACCGCATGTCTGTTGCACTTGAAGACGTTGCTGCAAAAATTTATACAAGAGACATATATGGTGAAGATTTATGACTAGATGTTTAGCATGTAATTCGGAGCAATCCCTAAGTAACTTCAGGGTTCAGAGTGCCATAAAAACTATTTCTTATGGCAGCATGGTTGAATGTGTTCAATGCGGGAGCGTGAATTCAACTATTAATCATAGCGAATTAGACAAGTTGTATTCAGATAGGGAATCATCAAATTATCCAAGTTCGAGTAAGTTTTTTCTCTTCTTGAAAAGACTATCTTTTAAATTAATGGCTAAAAAGTATTTTGGTGCAATCAAGGGTCAGGTAATAGTTGATTACGGCTGTGGCGGCGGCGAATTTTTAAATGCACTGTCAATATCATTAAAAGAAAATAGATACTTGGCTGTAGATTTACAAGATAACAGACCTAAAACATTGTTACCCAATATAGAATACATTTCAGTTAAAGACTTTCAAAAGCATGGTCAGGTTGATTTTATAATTTTGAGGCATGTGATTGAGCATTTTTCTGATCCTGTTGATGAATTACTAAAAATTAAGAATAAACTAAGCAAATCTGGACAGATTTTGATTGAATGTCCAGTTATAGAAAGTGCATGGCGAGGGATTATGAAAGACAAATGGCCTGGGTATTTTTACCCATTTCACACTTTTGTCCCATCAACAGCTGGTCTTGGTATGTTGGTAAAGCGTGCCGGACTAAAAATAGTTCAGCTAAATAAAGTTGAGCCACCAGTATTCGGCGTATATTTTATGTACCTCAAGCTGCCTAGGGCATTAGCAAGATTTATGTCAATTGTTTTTTATCCATTACAATGGATCGTGAGTTTAGTTTGTGTAAAATCTGAAGCAATTCTGGTAAGGACGATTCCAATTGTTGAGTAGCTACATTTTATTTGTGGCTTCAAATATATTATTTATTTATTTGTTGCCGTTAAATGTTGCACCAGATTTTTTGACTTTATATCCATTAATATCAGCTATTTTTGGTATTTTAACAATATATTTTGGCGCAAGAGGATCTCTTAAGGCTTTTGGTCTGTACTCTGCATTTATTGTGATTCCAATTGCAGTGTTAATGCTAGAGTTTAGCTTGATAGTAGCGATATCCATTTTTTACGTATGGGTGATTTATATGGCTGATTATTTATCTAGCCAGTCTTTTCAAAAAAGAGGACTCATCTCATATCGCTGCTTGAACTCATTGTGTATATTCCCATTAATTCTTAATTATGAATCAATGGATGGATTTTATATCTCAATTGGATTCCGTATTGCAATTTCATTATTTGTAATTGGATTCACGGTATCAAAAAAGATAAATTCACAAAAGTTAAATATAATTTCTCCAATTCAGTATATCATTACTACACATGTAGCATATTTTCTTCCATTATTTCTCGTTACTCAAGTAACAAGTTTAGAAGGTATTAAGACGTGGTACATTTTTAATCAAATTATATTGGGGATTTATTTAAAATATTTTGACTATCGTATTCGTTCAAATGAAACCATAAAAATATTTGAACAGTATAGATGCATATTTCTACTGATAATTTTAATTTCTCTTTTTTGCATTAATATCATATCATTTAACGTTATAAATACAATTATAATAATTTCTTCATTATGTGCATTGCGCCTAGTAAGTCTAAAGTATTTTAGTTTAAAATGATGATAATAATATTTTTTATTTCTATCGCTTTTGCAATTTTAGCTAAGTATATCCAGTTGCAAATGGGTATTGGCAATGATTATCATCCTGATAGTATCTATTATATTAATAGTGAAGTTAACTTAACTGATATTTGGGATGAAAATAACTTAATTGATGTATTTGTTGGATTTATAACGGGCTTTTTCCCCTTATTTGTGAAATTTACATCGCAAGGATTTGGGATTAGCGGTTTTTTGGTAATTAATTTTTTAATCTATGCTTTGACAAATTGCATGGCATATAAAATTTGTAGGGCTTCGTCTTGCAAGCAGGGGCTATTTCTGTTTTGTCTATTTTTTCTTGAGCCCTATAGGCTTCATCTTGCGATCCATGTTCTTAAGGAAACACAAATAATTTTTTTATTGCTGTTAGTAACTACTCTAAAATTTAAATGGAAGTTTTTACTTATTGGGGTAGGTACATTATTTCGACCAATATTTTATTCGTATCTTTATCCGTTATTTAATCATAAAATTTCCATTATATTATTTCTTATATTTATAATAATGAGTATTTTTTTTAATCCCTTAAATGACTTTCTTATGCATCGTTCAGTGGTAGATATGGGAGGTAGAGAATTTTTAACTTTACCCCACCAAATTGATTATTCAGATCCCAAAAATATATATGAATTATTACTGAAATCAGTATTGTGGTCTTTAAGTGCAGTTTTTGGTTTATTTACAATATTTACTGTTAGTCCTATTTTTATGCTTTTAGGATTAGAACAGTTCTTTCAAAAATCTTTAATTCTTATGTTGCGAATTAATCCGGTCATATTCATCTCCATAATTTTGTTTGGAATAATATTGGCTAGTGGATTAAGTTCTTTTGGTGCATTTTACAGATATTTTTATCCAGTTCTTGCACTATTTCCTGTTTGGGTTGCATTAAAAAATGAATGATAAAAAAATTGGCATATTGTGTATTCAAGGATTACCTGCTCGATATGGTGCATTTGAACAAACTGTCAGTCAGTTAGTGGAATATTCTGAAAAATCTTATCCAAATATTATTTTTTATGTAGGAAGCTCTAGAGCATTAATAGATACTGAATTTAATAAAAGAAATGTAATTAGAGTATTTAGTTCTCGTACTAAAGGATTCGGGATTATAAAGTATGGTATTTTATCCTTTCTTAAAATCTACTTCAGAGGTGTTAGAGAGTATTTTCTGTTTGGGTATGGTTTATCACCATTTTTCCCTATTATGCGTTTAATGGGGTGTCGAATAGTATGCAATGTAGATGGATTTGAGTGGAGGAGGCAAAAGTGGGGCTCTTTGCATAAGCTCTATTTTAAAATTTGTGAGTCTATGGCGGCGAAATTTGCTAATGTGTTAATATTTGATTCAGAGTGCATACAAAGGTATTACAGGTTAAATCATAAGGTAAGTGGTGTTCTTGCTTTTTATGGAGCAGAAACTTTTTCTTGCAATATAAATTCAGATATATTGCCCCCTACACTCAGTGATAAGACATATTTTGTTGTGGTCATGAGACTTGAGCCAGAAAATAACATAAAGAAAATCGTAGATGGTTTTATGGCATCAAAAAGTCCACATTTACTAGTGATAGTGGGGCCAGAAACAGATTATTTTAATTTGAATGTACTTCCGATTGTTAATGCTTCCGATAGGATCATTTGGTTGGGCCCTATATATAATCGTGAATTTTTATGGTTGATCAGGATGAATGCTGTTGGGTATATACACGGTCACTCAGTAGGTGGAACCAATCCAACACTAGTTGAAGCATGTAAAATAGGTAGACCGATTATTGCTTATCGAACCTCATTTAATCGAGAGGTGTTGGGAGATTGCGCGCGTTACTTTAATAGCTCGACTGATTTGACAAATGTCTTGGAAAGTTTTGATTGTGAGTCGATAGAGCCCCCCATCTTGTCCGCTGATTATGAGTGGTCAGATGTTTGTGAAAAGTATATGAAAATTATTTGTTAAAGGGTAGCACATGAAGAAAATTTTTATCACAGGAATTGCAGGATTCTTAGGAAGTCATTTGGCAGATGCTTTTCTGAAACTTGGCCACGAGGTTTCTGGAATTGATAACTTAATTGGTGGTTATAGGGACAATATACCGACTGAGGCTAAATTTCACCATGCTGATTTAATGGATTTTGGAAGTCTTCGTTCAATGATGGAGGGTTATGACATTGTTTATCACACAGCTTGTACCGCATACGAAGGTTTATCAGTTTTTTCGCCCTCACTGGTCTGCCAAAATACTTCACAAATCTCTGTAAATGCATTTACCGCAGCAATACAGGCAAATGTTTCTAAATTCGTTCATTGTTCTTCAATGGCTAGATACGGAACACAAGAGACTACTCCATTTACAGAGGATATGCGATGTAAGCCACAAGACCCCTATGGAATCGCAAAATATTCCGCAGAATTACTTCTCCGCAATTTGTCTGATATTCATGGGCTTGAACTCGTGATTGCGGTGCCACATAATATAATTGGACCACGTCAGAAGTACGATGACCCATATCGAAATGTTGCCAGCATCATGATAAACCTCATGCTTCAAGGGAGACAACCTGTTATATATGGCGATGGAAAACAAGTTAGATGTTTTTCTGATATTGAAGATGATATAGATTGTCTAGTTGAGTTTGCAACTAATGATAAAGCGATTGGCGAGATACTGAATATTGGCCCAGATGAAAACCCAGTAACCATAAATGAGTTAGCCATACTAATTGCCGATGTCATTGGTTTTGAGCTTGATCCAATATACATGCCTGGCCGCCCCCAAGAAGTTAAGCATGCAACATGCTCAGCAAATAAAATTCGTAACCTCTTTGGTTATGAAACAAAAGTAACGCTAAGAGAATCCATAATCAAATTAGTAGATTTTATTAGTGTGAGAGGGGTTAGGCCATTTACATATCATTTACCAATTGAAATAGTCAGTGATATAACCCCTCAAACGTGGAAAAATAAACTATTTTAAAGGGAGACCTTATCCAGGGGATACAGTTGATTTCGTTCTTTAAAAGTCTAATCTTAAATACAAAAGTAATTGAATAAAAATTCCATAAAAGACTTTTCGCTTAGCAGAAGACTGCTGAATTCTATTTCTGTTTTGTTTTGTCTAATACTTGCTATTGTTGGGTGTAGCGGCGCCACCTTCGATAACCAAGAATTGCTTAGGCTTTCGATTGAAAGTCGTGAGGTGACAAATTGGCATTCTCCATATTACGTTGTAATAGTGCGCGCCCTAAATCATTTTGGGTATCAAACACAGTTCTATGTTCAGCTTGTTATTTATTTACTTTTTTTATTGTTGGTTGTAAGAAATGGCCCATTTAAGCTTTTGGGGGGAGCATTATTTTTTTTACTAGCATCGCCGCTAACTTTTTATTTTTTTCAGCAAATGGGGAAAGATCAATTGGTGGTTGCATTGTTCCTGTATTCAACTGCTGGAATTATTAACTTAATTAATGGAAACTTTAGGCTTAGGGTTGGTGAATTATTTCTAATAGGATGTGGATTATTTATCGTAATTTTAATTAGACCAAATCTCGGGCTATTTTTTTTGCCAGCATTGATAGTTATGTTTTGGAGTCCAGCCTCAAGGAAACATCTTTTTGTGTTAATAGTGTTTGCAATCGCTGGATATGTGTTCTATTCATTTTCATGGGGTTTTTTTAAAAAAATTGGGTTTACGCTTCATGAGCAATACTTTTTACAATACGTTTTTTACTCAGATTTGATAAATCTATCAATTAGAGATGGTGTTCTCCATCATGGTATTCAAAATATCTCAAATTTAATGGGGTGTCAAAAGCAACTCTATTTAGATAAAGTCATAGAGATGAAGATGGCAAATACCGTAAATCTCAATGGTATATGGAATATAGATAACATTTTAAATGATCCGGATTTTGGGGTTTGTAGGGTAACAAATCCTGAGATTTATGAAGCTCTTAAAAATTATTGGATAACTGAAGTCACGGGCAATCCCTTGCCTTATATTGAAATTAGGTTAGCTGGATTTACACAATTGTTTTTACATGATACTAATACTCTTGTCGGCAAAATTGGATCTGCTCTGTATTCTCCAATTTGGCTAGTAATTTTAATTATGTATTTTGTCTTAATGACATCGAATGTTAAATATAATTTTATATATTATGGAATGGGGTTGGGCCTGGCATTATATTTGATGTCACTCTTTATCTTTGCGCCGGGTTATGATTTAAGATACTGCCTTCCAATATCATTGGGGTCAATTGCAATAATTTTGATATCTCAGAAAAATCATAAAATATGATGATATTCCTTAGAAAATTATATAGGCATTCACACGTATCGATCTTGTGTGGATTAATTGACTTTTGCTTATTTGCTTTACTTTATGAAAAACTTGGTTTGCCAATTTATTTTTCATACTTGTTATCATTTTCAATTGCAACTTTATGCGGTTATTTATTCCATAACTTTTATACTTTTAAATACTGCGTTATCAATCGACGCTCTTCTACGCTGTTTTTATTACAAGTTACCTGTGTATTGATTATTGGTTATTTTTTGATCGATCTCTACATAGCAATCGGGTTTTCACCTCTTGTAGCAAAGTTAACTCAGATGTGTTCAACATTTTTCCTAAATTTTTTATTTGCCAATATCGTGGTGTTTAAAAAATGAGAATTTTGATTATTGGAAAAAGTCAACATTTCATTGAGGTTGTTAATAAAAATTTTACCCAAGCATCTATTAAAGTCATAGCTTGGCGTTCTCTGGCGATTGATTCCTGTATTAGTTCTTGTGATGGCCATTTTGATATTGTTTTTATTGCTGGGTTTAATTATTCTAGTTACAACATTTTTTATAAAAATTACTATAAATCAAATGTGGAGTCTGTGTTCAATTTTATGAGCGGCCTATCATTTTCCAGTTGTGTTTACATTGATACATTGACCTCAATAATTCCTACTACTTATTCGCGTTATTATTTCGCAAAGAAAGTACTTCGAAATTTATTAATTAAAAAATATGCAACTTCACATAATATTATTGTGTATGAGATGCCTTCACTAACACATAATGGTAGAATTTGTATGAATGCAGGTTTGATTGACAAGTTATTCGCTAAAGCTTTAGTCTTAACTGGGATTATTAAAGCTAGGTGTTTAGATGATTGTATGCGAGAAATTGTTAAATTAATCTCATCTGCTAGTAACAAGCAAACTACTGTTGTAGAAATTCAGCCTAAATTTCTTTTTGTACCGCGTACTCGATTAATTGACAGGATACTTAGAGTACTTCATGGATAAGGAAATCATTGTTGGGGGTGGATTTACTGCGCTAATTGCAAAAATCTATTTTGTGGATGCATTGCTACTTACGCTGAAAGATAACGCACACGATTATATAAATGATAGTTTGATGCGACGCAAAACGCTAGAGCTAAATAAGTTTTTTTCGCCTAAGGCCATTTCTATAGGTGCCCTTAGATTTTCTCCTAAAATTAATTTACATGATAGAGTTAGGTTGGGGGGTAATTCTGAGATATGGGGAGGTTTTGTAAATATTGAATTGTTAAGCGGCACGGTCTTAAAAAGGTTGATGGCAAGTCGTATATCCATTCAAGCTCTCGCATACGATACCAATAACGCGTATTCAAATTCTAAATATGCCCAATTTGAGTCATACTCAAATACCAGGCTAAATGCTGCGGACTACTTAACTCCTGATATCTCTGGATATCTTAGCAAAATTGAATCAGTAAATGCCTACCCCAGATTACACTATAAACAACCAAAGAGTTCTAAATATCAAGGCTCTGTCATCAATTACATTGACTGCGAAAAAGTTTTATTATGTATAGGTGTGGTTCAAATATTGGACCTTCTTCATGCCTCGAGCATATTAAAAAATGGGGATGTGATTGAGCTTGATGAATTTATGATTAGCTACTCTTTCGGATTTCAATCTGAATCCAAAAATTGTATAAATTATAATTTTTTTGGAGTTATGCTTCATCTACTTGGGGTGAAAAGAAAAATACAAACACCACTTTTTATTTCCAGATTTCTACCCAAACTTAGGCAAAAATTTACATATAAAAAAACGGCACTAGAATTAATTTTTTCTGATGGAAATATTGTGCCCACCGTAAATTCAAGAAAATTTGGGCGGTCCATTCACTATTGCAATCTAAGAATTAATGGCCAAGCAATTAATGAGTATATTTCTAAGTACGTTGATAAGGTTTATTTCTTTGGGATGGCGGCTTTGCAGCAGGAAGAGCCTGGTCCAATATCAAATGACATTATTAATCAAATAGCTAAATTTTATGAAGCCAAAAAACAAAATTAAATTACTATTATTTTTTGATAGCATGTTAGTAGTATTTGCATGGCCTGTTACATTGTTCATGAAAGTTTTTCGCACATTGCGACCGGCAAGTCAAAAAAATAGCAATGGGCGTGTGCTAGTCATAAAGTTTATGGGGGCAGGAAATCTTGTTGCAATCTCAACTAAATTAAATAAACATCCCTTAGACTTTTTGACCACAAATCAAACGGTAATTGCTAGGAGGTTTTTTAACGGCCGTGACTCAAATTTCTATGCTATTAGCTTAAATTCTCCCTTTGCTCTTTTTTTTAGTTTTATCAGAATTTTAAGGATATATTTTGGCGGTCAATACTTAAGAATTGTAAATCTTGAAAGCGAATCTGTTTTAGCTAAATTATTTGTTTGTACGATTCCTGCTCAAACTCGAGTGGGATTAACTAATACTTATCGATCTTGGCTCGATTACCTTATTTATGACAAGTATTTGGTTTCAGGCCCTGCTGAAAAAATCAATATGTATGATTTTTTGATTGGAGAAAGCTTTCAACAGATAATAAATCCACATTGCCATTCTTCCGTTGAGTCTTTGCAAAATAAGTTTCTTATGAGGCATTTGACCCAGGACAAGTTGTTGAAAATAATTGTTGCACCTACTTGTAGTGAGCTTGACAACGATAGAAGGGTAAATATTTCTGAGTGGCAGAAATTATTTCGTATTTTAGAGTTTCGCCAGCATGATTACAAAATTATTTTTCCGAATACTCAAGATATTCAGTATGAAGAATTCAAGAAAATCACTTCTGAGTTTAGTAACTTTGAAATTTTCATTACCTCATATGAGGATTTTGTAGTTAACATTAAAAATGCTGATTTAGTTTTAACCATTGACTCTCAAGCATTGCATGTTTCGCAAGTCTTCTCTAGACCAACGATAGCTTTTTACGGTCCCACATCTCCGTTTGGTATCATGATAAATGAGGATGTATTCCCACTATACAAGGGTCTAGTTTGCAGTCCATGTACTCATAAATATTTTGAAAAGCCTTGTATGGGCCAATCATTTTGTACAAATGATTATTCTTTAAAGAGACTCAATGAACATTTTTCTGCGCTTGAGCGCTTAACTCGGATTTTATAATTTCTTCAATTCGTCGGGCAATCATTATATTTCCTGCCGAGTTTACATGACACCAATCCGTAAATGTCTTTTCAGTGGCCTCATTTAGAACACTCGTCAAGTCGTAAATTTTAAGCTCAAAGAATCTTGGGTCTACGATAAGCTTTGAGTAAACTTCTTTTGCAATTTTAGGTGCAATAGTACGATCTGACTCTAAAAGAATTACCTCTTCCTTCGTTAGTTTTTTATTGGTTGTGAATAGCATTGGCTGAAATATAAACACTGGCGTTATGTTTAATGCAGAGCTGATTGATTTTATGGTTTGTAAATTTTGAAAATATAACTCCAATATGTCATTCGACAAGGAGTTTATGTTTATTTCATATTCTAGAGTTCGTGGTTGTGCAATATTTAAGATTTTTTTAACTGCTCTTTGAATATAAAATCCACGCCAATAAAATCCATTTGGATTGAGTTCTTCAATTGAATACTCAATAAGTGGTTTGTAGTAATACCCAACCTGTTTAAAAAGCCCGGTTTTTTTATCCTGGGCAGCTTCAATACCTCGTGCTATTTCGTTCACGCCATCATAAAAAATTGCCATTTTCAAATTCGGATATTTTCTTGAGGCTTCAATTAATGTTGGTATTTCAGCTGTTGTTGAATAACCTCCAATCCCAAAATTTAAACTATCTGTACCATGAATGCTTACTTGGTTAGGAATTGTGTGAGCTTGGTCAGTTGCCACGGAAAACATCGTAGACCCACCAAAAAATCCAATTGATGCAGCATTTTTTAAATCTGACTTTTTAATTCTGAAGCCAGATTCATCGGTCGTGACGTATTTGCCATTGAAGTTTGGACTATTTGTGTACCATCTAGTTGGATAGAGCACACTCTCTTTTTGCACCTTTTTTAGTTCTGCTAGCATTTCATGATTTAGCTCATTTGTATTACTATTTTCCAAAATGAGGTAATAAATTTTTTCGGAGCACCATAAAGTAACTTCAATACATAAAAGTATCCATACTAAATACTTAAAAATCCTGAACCAGCGATCAAATCTAATCAAGTTCATATAAATTTTTATAGTCTGTTAACAAATTAAAATCCTGGCTTTCTTTTCGTAGGATGCAGTTGCCCACCACTAGAAAATCCAACTCGGTACCCATTAGGCAATAAAATGCTTCTTCTGGCGTATTCACAATTGGTTCCCCGCGCACATTAAATGAAGTATTCACGAGTACTGGGCAACCAGTAAGTTCATAAAATTTAGATATCAACTTATAATACTTGGGATTTGTTAATTCTTGTACTGTCTGGATTCTCGCTGAATAATCTACGTGTGTCACTGCCGGAATTTCAGACCGTGGCACGTTCAATTTGTCTATGCCAAATAGCATTAACTGCTCTTGACTCATCGCTTTCTGCTTGTTTTTGTGTACATCTGCTACCAACAGCATATAAGGGCTATCCTTGTCTAAGTCAAACCAGTCTTTCACATGTTCTCTTAGCACGCTGGGTGCAAAAGGCCGAAAAGATTCACGATACTTAACCTTTAGATTAAGTTGCTTCTGAACACTCGGCGAACGAGGGTCGGCAATTATTGAGCGACAGCCTAGAGCGCGAGGACCAAATTCCATCCTACCCTGGTGCCATCCAACAGCTTTACCTGCAGTTAGTGCCAGGGCAGTCTCATTAATCATCTTATCTTCACTGACAACCGTAAAGACTGCGCCAATATTTTTCAAGCGCTCCTCAATATCATTTTGAGTATAAGCTGGACCTAAATATGAGCCTTTCATGGCATCACATGCATTCACCACCCGCGGTTTATTTAACATTAGATGGTAGGCTCCAAGTGCAGCACCAATTGCTCCGCCTGCATCACCTGAGGCTGGTTGAATCCAAATATCTTCAAAGATATTCTCGCGTAGCAGTTTACCGTTTGCGACGCAATTGAGTGCGACACCACCAGCCAAGCATAGTTTTTTTTGCTTTGTAGACTTACGAAGACTTTTGGCGAGTTTAATTAAAATTTCTTCAGTTACTGCCTGAACGGAGGCTGCCAGATCCATTTCTCGCTGGGTTAAAATACCTTCCGACTTTCGCGGTGGGCCGCCAAATAGACTCGAAAATTTATCGTTTGTCATTGTCAAATCGGTGCAATAGTTGAAGTAGCTCATATTGAGGTGAAAAGAGCCATCTTCTTTAATGTCGACCAAATAGTCTTTGATAATCTGGGCATACTTTGGTTCACCGTATGGGGCGAGTCCCATAACTTTATATTCCCCAGAGTTCACCTTAAAGCCAATGTAATAAGTAAATGCTGAGTATAGTAGTCCCAGAGAATGTGGAAAATTAATCTCCTTGTGAACCAATAGATTGTTGTCTGAACCAATAGCTAGGGAAGTTGTTGTCCACTCGCCAACACCGTCCATTGTTAGTACGGCAGCTTCCTTAAATGGGGATGGAAAGAAAGCGGAAGCGGCATGGCTTAAATGGTGTTCAGAAAAAAGAAGCTTTGAGGTCCAGTCTATCTCTTTGCCAAAAGAATCCTTGAAGGCGTTAGCAATCATCATTTTTTGGAATAGCTTGTCATTGAGCCAGACTGGTAGGGAGGTCGCAAAATTTCTGAATCCCTTGGGTGCAAATGCTAGGTAAGTTTCGAACAAGCGTTCAAACTTTAGGAAGGGTTTATCGTAAAAAACAATATGATCCAAATCCTTTGGAAAAATTTTTGCAGCTTCCAAACAATATTTGATGCTGTGAGCTGGAAATGCACTGTCATGCTTCTTACGCGAAAAGCGCTCCTCTTGCGCAGCTGCAATAATATTCCCATCAATGACTAAACAGGCTGCAGAATCGTGATAATAGGCCGAAAGCCCCAGAATTTTCATGAAATTAGAAAAGCGTGTAAACAAACGGGGCAATTACAGAACCCTGAGCTGCAATGAGGGTGGCGCCAAGTATTACTATCAAGAAGATAATTGGTGCTAGCCACAGTTTTTTTCGAACACGCAGAAACGTCCACAGTTCCTTGATAAAATTGATAAGCATCTTAAAACTGATTCTTATAAGAATCGGCAGTTGGCCCCGGGGGTGTTCTGTCAATCCAATAGGTATTAATCTTGGGTTTTTTAAGTCTTAATTCATCGCGACCAAAGATTCGAGTGATAAGTGCCAGTGGTGTAATCAGTACAAAAAATATCATGCCCAATACTAAGGGGCTAATGACCTTCCCCATTAAGTCACCAAGCAGCATCCAAGCCTTATTAAATGGGCTAAGTAGGGCGGGGGCTGAAACAGAAACCAGCCCAACCATAGCTGAAATAATTAACCACCCAAAGACCTGATAAACACTAAAACCTATAAAGGCCACATATCCAGAAATTAATGCGAATACGCTAGCAAAAAAAAGCCCAAATTTACGATTTGTTGGGGTTTTTGAAGGGCGATGCATAAATCCTCTTTGTAAAATTAACACTGTAGATTATAGACAATAAATATAGAAATTTAAAAGTTTGTTTTAACACTTGATATGCGCTTGAAGCAAACATTAGTTGATTGTTGTAAAAATATGAATTAATTAAGGTAATAGTCTTAGATAATTAATTGCGGTTTCTTTCGGCTAACCTTCAGGTAGAAGTATGTCAGTTAAATCGTCCTTGCATAGAGTACTTTTTTATCCAAGATAATCAATTCAGTGGTCATAACGACGAATGCTCTCTTTCTGGTGTCGATGAAGTCTGGCAAAAAACTACCGAGAGTGGTTTTTACCAATAAAGAGTTAACGAATTCTGCATAAAAATATTGAAAATAAAAGTAGATTAAATTATTGATAGTTCGTGCGTATTATTGAGCGATAAAATAGGAAAATTTTTCCAGTTAACTTCAGCAAAGAAACAATGATTTTAGTCTCAGGTGGTGCAGGTTTTATCGGGGGTAATTTTGTCTTGGATTGGCTAAAAAATCCAAGAGCTGAGGGTATTGTCAATCTAGACAAGTTGACTTACGCTGGTAACTTAATCACTCTAAAATCTTTATTATCAGATAGTCGCCATGTCTTCATTCAGGGAGACATCGCAGATTATGACCTAGTTGTTTGCATACTCAAAAAATATAAAATCCGTGCAGTTGTAAACTTTGCCGCTGAATCACATGTTGATCGTTCAATTGATGGCCCCGGCGACTTTATTCAAACTAATGTGGTTGGAACTTTCACTTTATTGGAGGCAGTTAGGTTCTATTGGGCTAATTTATCAAAATCTCAAAAGCAAAACTTCCGTTTCTTGCATGTCTCAACAGATGAGGTTTACGGTTCACTATCCCCAACCGCCGAACCTTTCTTGGAAACTAATCCTTACAAACCTACTAGTCCTTATTCTGCTTCAAAGGCGGCCTCTGATCATTTTGTAAAAGCTTGGCACAGTACCTATGGTTTACCGATTTTAATAACTAATTCCTCTAATAATTATGGTCCATATCACTACCCAGAAAAGTTAATACCTTTGGTAATTATTAATGCCCTTGCTGGTAAATTTTTGCCTATTTATGGTGATGGCCAACAGGTCCGCGATTGGTTGCATGTGAAGGATCATTGCTCGGCGATTCGATGTGTATTGAAAATCGGTCGGTTGGGTGAGGCCTATAACGTTGGGGGTATGAATGAAAAGTCAAATATCGATGTGGTCAACACCATATGTTCAATTCTGGATGATTTGCATCCAAAAAGTGACGGTACTTCATATGCTTCACAAGTCAGATATGTTAAGGATCGTCCAGGGCATGACCGTCGTTATGCGATTGATGCTAGTAAGTTGGAGCGTGAGCTAGGGTGGAGGCCTGCGGAAACCTTTGAATCTGGAATACGAAAAACAGTGCGATGGTATTTAGATAATCAAGAGTGGACTAATACTGTTCTGAGTCATTATCCCCCACATCTTAGTAAAAAAGAAACATAACAGAACGCTAGCTTTATATGCCTTCTTCATCCTCTAAGCTCTTAGATCACAGTGGACGCATTCTAGTATTTGGTCGTGATGGTCAAGTGGGGCGGGCTTTGCAATTATCTTTAAAGAATTTAAAGGCGCCAATTGTTTTTTTGGGTCGTTCTGACTGTAATTTAACAAGCGAAAGATGTGTCGCGGAAGTACTCAATTATTATCAACCCCAAGTCATCATCAATGCCGCTGCTTATACAGCAGTTGATAAAGCGGAAAGCGAAAGAGAGATAGCTTTTGCAATTAATGCAAAAGCGCCGGAGTTAATGGCTCGTTATATTGTTAAAGTTGTTAATGGTATTTTAGTTCACTATTCAACAGACTATGTATTCGCTGATCTTAAAAAAGATGCATATCTAGAAAGTGATTCTGTTGGACCGATTCAACAATTAAACGTTTATGGTCAGAGTAAGGCAGCTGGTGAGTTACTAATTCAAAATATTTTTAACATATCCCATGGTGATAACTACGCAAGTTATACCGCTAATTTTGCTAGATATTTTATCTTAAGAGCATCCTGGATTTATGGTGATGGTAATAATTTTATTAGTACGATATTGGGACTAGCCCGTGAATCTGATCAATTAAAACTGGTTGCAGACCAGGTGGGTACTCCGACATCGGCGCAATGGTTAGCTGAGATTAGTATGCAAATAATCTATTCCGAATTGAAGTCTGGAACTTATCACGTAGTGCCTGATGGTGAAACTTCATGGTATGAATTGGCAATGTTTGTAATTGAAACTGCATCAAATTATGGTTGGGTTTTTAAGGTAAAGTCTGAGAATATCTTTCCAATCCTAGCAGCTGACCGCCCAATGCCTGCCAGAAGACCTTATAACTCTCGCTTGAATAATGAAAAGTTAAAGAGAGCCTTATTACAAATGATGTGTATTGGCCAATACCCTAATTGGCGGAAGCAGGTGAAAGAGTATGTGTTGGCCTGTAGAAGTATTAATTAAATTTTATTACATAAATCAGTTCGAGAATATTTGTAAGAAGATTAGTAAACAATCAGCAGAATGATGCCATTTCACAAAATTCTGCAGGTTGCTTGTATTTGGTTAGGTAGGGTATTTAAAAGTAATTGATGGCAATGTGCCGTAAGCATGCTAAGAATTAGCTAATTACGAAAAAATGTTGATTGGCGTGAAATATATCAAGATTCAGGTACTTTTTAAGTCATAGCTCTTTTTGGAGAGTCTTTATCATTTTTGATGAGTTCTGTTTAGATGTTATGTTATCACTCGTACTTGACGAGTATATTCTCTAGGGTGATGACTTGGGAAAATAATTTGAAACTCCGAATAAAAGAGTTAGTGATGCAACAATTTCTGCTTATCATATTAATACTCATGCTCATCAAAAGATAAGCTTTCAAAGTCAAAAGACATATGCATGTAAAGAGCATTATATTTTCACAATCAACGCGTGCTTGAATTTCTTGAGCTTATTTGCCTAGGTTATGCTTGTTTAGATGCCGTAGATTTATTTCAACCTCAAAAAGATGTTAGATATTTTTTTGATACGATTGTCTAAGGAAAAATTTTTATGGGGTTGGCTTGCTATAGATTATTTATTAAAGTCGGTTGAGTCACCAAAGAAAAATGCTTATAAATGATATCTTTAAAAAATTAACTAAGAGAATCTAATGACAATTATTGCAACGCCAACAGCTATACCTGATGTCTTGATAATTAAGCCTAAAGTATTTTTTGATAATCGAGGATTTTTTTTTGAGTCATTTAATGAAAATGATTTTTCTAAGGTGGTAGGTCAACAAGTTACATTTGTGCAAGAAAACCATTCGCTATCTACTAAAGGAGTTTTGAGGGGGTTGCATTATCAGATTCGGCAAGCGCAAGGAAAGTTGGTCCGCGTTAGTAGTGGAGTTGTTTTTGATGTGGTAGTTGATCTTCGGCAATCATCCCAATCATATGGTCAGTGGGTGGGGGTTGAGTTATCAGCTGATAATAAGCAGCAGTTATGGATTCCCCCCGGTTTGGCCCATGGATTTTTAGTTCTATCTGAGACTGCTGAATTTTTATACAAAACAACTGATTACTGGCATGTTGGCAGTGAAAAATGTATTGCTTGGAATGATCCAACTTTAAACATTCAATGGCCTGATATTGGCATGCGCCCTGTTTTAAGTGCCAAAGATGCTAATGGTTTAAAATTTGAAAAGTAATTTTTCTCTAATGTTTAAATATAGATAATTTGAATTTAATCGAATATTTTTGAGCCTTACAAAAAGATAAGTTCGATTTTTTTAGTAGCACACACGAATAAAAAATTTCAGTTAATCAATTGGGTCGAAAAAATCAAGTTATTTTGCTGTAGTGAGCGAACGAGAAGAATGATTTGATTCTACTCTGATGAATTTGACCAATCCAGCTAGCAAGAGACAACATAACCAAGATGGTAAATGATTGATTAGAAGCATTAACTCAAATCTTTACCAAAATCTTAGATGAAAATCTTTTTTAATTCAAGTTGAGTTGCTCATTATTGATGTTGAGGGTGTAGATTTTGAGGTTTTAAAGGGACTCAACTTAAAGATTTATCAGCTAGAAATCTTTGCATAGGAAATTGGATGACCTTATCGGGCCTCTAAGCGTTATTGGGTAGTGAAACCCGTAAATATCTCATTAAACAACACAATTAATTGGGTGTACTAATCGCCCTATCAACACTTTTTAAGTTGAGTTAACTGTGGGTTAATTTGGTTTTTATGATTATTGGAAGACCCTCGGACGCTAAAAGGCTTCCAGCGAAAATCCAAATGAATTGCCCCTCATTAAATGTTGAAAAGTGAGAATTCATAGTGCTGGTAGTGCAGATGGCAAGAAGTATCGCTATACCAATTGGTCGGAATGGGCTGCTACATTTCTGTCGTAAAAGTAAAAAAATGATTAGCAGAAAAATCAATAATCCAAAAACTCCATGCTCGATCAATAACTTCAAGTATTGATTGTGAGGGTCTACAGTAATAATTCTTTCTGCTCCTTTTTTTTCTTGTACTTGTTTGGCATATGCTCTTTCAAACCCACCTGTGCCTGTACCTAATATTGCATACTTAGGGAGCATTTCAGTTGTGTTCTTCCAAAAGGTCAGTCGAGTTCCAATAGATGTTTGTTCGGCCACCCTACTGCCAGATATAAATTCTGTTTTCGCCAGCTCAATACGGTTCAGAGATGTCGAATTGGTTGCAAGAACACAAAGCAATACTGTAGCCGTCGCTATGCAAAGTATGAACCTTTTTGAAATTGATATTCTATTAAAATATAGAAATAAAAAGCTGATGAACATCGTAATCAGGGCGATATATCCGCTTCTGCCGATTGCGACTTCGGCAATATTCCATATAAACAATGGAATAGTTAGAAGGCTAAGTATTCTAAGCCATTTTGGATTGGTATGGTTTAATGTATTTGCTAATGCAATGATGCTAGCTGCGGAGAAAAATAAACCTTGCGTCATATAGTTTCTAACAACAACGCCAGCTGAGTGTTTGTCTGATAGTTGCATTGCTGGGCTCATTAATGCGGCAAATGAATAAACAACCAATATTAAACAAATAAGCCAGAATGAGTTGATTAGATTCTGTTTTGCCTGAGGGGCATTCATGAATATGGCTGCCGCAATTGGAAGCATCAGGAATTTTCTCCAGCCCCAAATCGACGATGCAATAACACTATTACTTTCAATGCCGTATAAAAGTCCTGAAAATAGAACTGCTATAAAAGCAATGCATGCATAGCCTAATTTTGTTTTGAAGAAATCAATGAGTTGATTTCTGATGGTTGAAACAGATAGTGTTGCTATGAGCGAAAGGGCAATGAAGATGTTGGCAAGGGGTGGTGATATGGCGATTGATGCCAGGCCGCCAATGACAAGATATTGGGCAATGGTTAGAGGGTTTAATTTTTTAATTAAAAAATTCATGAGTCATCTCTTCTTATCAAAATCTTGAGCCTGTGATCAGATTTAACAAGCGATAGTAAAAGCTGGGCAGTATTCTGCGTGTAAAAATTTTAAAGCGATATCTCAGTAAGTTGTACAAGTTTGATTGCTGTTTTCTTTTGCCATCGAGTGTGCTTGCGAACATTCCAAACACACTACCTTGTTGAACCAGGGGCTTATAAGACCAATACTGTGTGATGCCTTTTTGTTGGTCAATGACTTTTAAAAGATGGTCGGCAGGTAGAATTGCATAGTTATCCTCTAGCCATACCAAGCGTTTTTGACATGCGGCGTAATCAGTAATGTAGCCATCTGCTGTTGCTATTGGGTTAGTGATAATTTTCTCTTTGCTTAAGAAGTATTCTTTTGGCACACGTGTATCTGCTCCGCCAAGGAAAATTAAATAAGATTTATCTTTTTTGGCGACGTCGTCCATGATCAGTTTGATTTCCTGACCAAAACTTTGGTGCAAGATCACGTCGTCTTCAAATACTAAAATATTGTTATATTTATTTTCAACACATTTTTTCCAGGCGCTGATGTGTTTTAAAACCAAAGATCTTTGGGGTGGCTCAATTTTGGGTTGTGAGCCAAAGGTCTTTTCTTCTAGTATTGCGTCAATACTGCCCAAGTCATGCTCAAAGATGAACTCAAAAGAAATAGATTGCTTTGCGAGTTCTTTTTCAATATGAGCAACCCTATCTGTGAATTCTTTAACAGATAAGACATAAACTGCATCAATATTCTGTTCTGCAAATGGAGAATTCATCTTATCTAAGCTTTCTTCATGTACTCAGATTTAAGTAGCATGCTCTGACCATCAACCTTACAGTCGATGTCATGGTCGCTACCAACCAAGCGGATGTTTTTGATCTTGGTGCTACCTTTGATCACCAATGATGCGACTTTGACTTTTAGGTCCTTGATGAGGGTAACAGTATCGCCATCATTCAAGACATTGCCGCGGGCATCTTTGTGAACCCTTATTTCTTCAGATTCTTCTTTAAATGCTATTGCTGACCATTCGTGGGTGCAATCAGGGCAAATAAAGTG
>JACCDN010341746.1_pt1 | contig 23158 bp, 25 predicted proteins | sample 7441691 | NCBI WGS metagenome assembly JACCDN01 (sample SAMN15323439, study PRJNA562643) | freshwater metagenome | isolation source: river surface water | place: USA:Blue River Watershed | collected 2017-08-16 | reverse complement strand
TTCATTCCGCGCTCTAGACCGCGGCGGGCTTCTTCATTAAAGGCAATCTGCTTTGCCATAGTTGTTAGCTCCTATTTGTTTACCTATTCGGATCAGCCGGGCTTTAGTTAACGTGCCCCGAGGGGCAGTTATCACTCTCGGCCTGCGAGTGCTAACGCCAAATCTAGGGGGTGTTATTCCCAGGCGCAAAATGAAGTATCGGCCGATGGGACCTTGAGGGTCTTGGGCTGAGCGCTACTTGGCGACGCGTGCTGCCATGCGGGCTTCACGGAGCCTGCGCAGGCGTTTGACCAGCATTGGAGAGGCCTCGAGGGCGTCATCCCGGTCGATCAAATCATTGAGGAGTTGGTAATAACGAGGCGCGGTCAGATCGAAGAGGTCTTTGATGGCAGTCTCTTTCGCACCAGCAAAGCGCCACCAATTGCGCTCGAACTCAAGAATGCGGGTCTCCAGATCGGTCAAGGTTGAGCCTTGTGTCTCTGGATTTTCTAACGCAGACATGGCTCCAATCTTAGGTTGGAAAGCGAGCCAAATGTGGGATTTACGAAGACTTTATGACTTTCGCGCAGCCTTTTCGATATTTCGCAACATGGTAGGAAAGATGAAGAAATGAAATGGCGAAACTAGGTACCAATAAATCTGACCACCCAATCCGCGCGGTTCAAAGAGCGCATCTTGTGTCACAACAGTCTTGCCATCAACAGTCTTGAGATTAAATTCCAGCCACGCTTTTCCAGGAAGAATCATTTCGGCATAGAGGCGAAGCTTCTCTTCTTTCACTACATTCTCTACTCTCCAGAAATCAACGCTGTCGCCGATACGTAAATGGAGCGGATCTCGCCTTCCACGTCGTAGACCTACGCCACCGACCATGCGATCGATTAATCCGCGCAGATACCAAAGCCAACCTGAACCAAACCATCCATGTTCACCACCGATTCCTTCAATCTGTTGCCATATCTTCGTTAGTGCAACATCGGTTGTAATTTCGCGATGATCTTTCAGCGTCAATTCACCAGCCCAATCCGGATCACTTTGCGCCTTCTGCCATGGTGCAGTTGGAAATGCTGCATCTGACCACCGTGTATCTACATGGTTTTCCGCTGTGCGAGTTAGCGCCAACTGAATTGCTTGCGAAACAGTAAGTAAACCTTCTGGAGGAAGTGGAATTATCTCGCTCACACTCTTTTTGGGATCTGCAACAACTTCACTAATCAGCGATTCAACTAATGGACGCGCCAAAGAAGTTGGTACGGGCGTTACAAAACCAATCCACAAACTTGAAAGTTTTGGAGTCAACACGGGTACTTGAATAATCATTCTCTTGCGCAACCCTGACAGCGCCGCAAATTTCTGCATCATCTCTGCGTATGTGACTACTTCAGGCCCACCGATATCGCAGATGCGATTCTCTGGATGGGGCAAATTTGCAGTTTTACGTAAGTAATAGAGCACATCTCTGATTGCTATTGGTTGCGTCCGGTTTGAAACCCACTTCGGGGTCGTCATGATGGGCAAGCGATGCGTGAGATGGCGCAACATTTCAAAAGAGGCCGAACCTGAGCCAATAATAATTCCCGCGCGGAGTTCAAGAACCGGCACCGAAGTTGAAGCTAAATGGGTTCCAGTGTTCATTCTGGAAGTCAGGTGACGACTGCGGTTCTCATCATTTGCAATGCCACCCAAATAAACAATCTGTGAAACTCTTGCCTTTTCTGAGGCGAGCGCAAATCCTCTCGCCATCGCAGCTTCAATATCTCCAAAATCTGCAGCAGCATTGATGGAATGAAGTAAGTAATAGGCGGTGTGAACACCAGCAAGTGCGCGATCTAAATCTGCAGGATTGCTGGCATTACCTTCGACAATTTCGACTTCTTGCGACCAGCTCTGTCCTTGAATTTTTTTTGCATCACGAACAAAGACGCGAACTCTTTTCTTATCACTCAATAAATCGCGAACAAGGCGGCCACCAACGTAACCCGAAGCACCTGTAACAAGGAATAACTTGCCTTGATTCTGCGTATTCACACCCAAGAGCCTAGACTTACCCAGTGGCGACTTCTACTTTAAATGCGGCCAAGCCTCGCGTAGTAATTCTTGGAGCAGGCTTTGGTGGGCTTACTGCTGCGCGTGCTCTAGCCAAGAGCGCTGAAGTCACCTTGGTTGACCGCCACAACTTTCAGACTTTCTTACCTCTTCTGTATCAAGTATCGACGGCTGGCTTAGCTGCAGATCACGTCGTTCACCCAATTCGTGGTGCCCTCCGAAAATCTGGAGTCAAATTTCGAATGGGGTCACCGATTTCTGTTGACCATAAGAACAAGACTGTAAAACTCGATTCATCTGAAGTTTTGGAGTTTGATCATCTGGTCGTTGCGCTTGGTTCCTCAACTGCAGACTTCGGAGTTCCTGGGGTAGCCGAATACGGCATGGGAATGAAGAGCGTAAATGAAGCAATCAATATTCGCGCTGCAGTGATGCGTCGCTTTGAAGATTTATGTCGCTTTGAAGATGACACACGACTTTCTATAGCTGTAGTCGGTGGTGGGCCTACCGGAGTTGAAATGGCGGGTGCACTTGCAGAACTAAAACGAGGTCCGCTGAAAAACGATATGGAGCATGCTGCAAAGCACATCGATATCTATTTAATTGAAGCTGGGCCTCGAATTCTGCCGATGTTTAGCGAGAAACTTTCTGCACGAGCAGAGGCAGATCTACACAAACTTGGAGTGATTGTTCGAACCAAGACCGCTGTTCGCGAAGTTCAATCACGGAAAATCATTACTAAAGATGGAGATCCAATTCCGGCCGAAATTACTATTTGGGCTGCTGGCGTGAAGGGTGAACCAACCGCTTTAAATCTCAACCTACCGATCGTTGGCTCACGTATTGATGTAGAAGAATCGCTTCGCGTTAACCACTATCCACATGTTTGGGCGATTGGTGATATCGCCGGCGCAAAAGGTGAAGATGGCCGCTTCTTACCTATGGTTGCACCAGTTGCGATGCAACAGGGGCGTTTCGTTGCGAAGCAGATATTGCGAGCCCACAAAAATCAAACTTTGCAAGCGTTTAAATACTTAGATAAAGGCTCAATGGCAACAATTGGACGACACAAAGCTGTTGTAGAAGTAAAGAATTTCCGAATGGCTGGTGCGCCAGCATGGTTTGCTTGGTTGTGGCTCCACCTTTTCTATCTTTTAGGTGGACGAAACAAAGTGGGCACTATGGCGGACTGGACTTGGAATTACCTCACCTTCGATCGAGGCAACCGCCACATAATGGATTCGCTCTAAAAGATGCCTGAATATCGTGAGGTCGATGGACATCAGCTCTACTGTTATGAATGGGATAACAACGGCGAAGCCTTGGTTTTACTGCATGGAGGGTTAAGTCAGACTTCGCACTGGGAGCAACAAATCCTTCCTGCTGTCGAGGATCAATTTCACGTCTTTGCCTACGATCGCACAGCCCACGGTTTTAGTGGTGACCGTGAGGGAAGCATGCACTTTGACTTTCAACTCAAGGAAGCAATTGCCTATCTTGAAACAGTTGTCAAAGAGCCAGCACACATAATTGGCTACAGCGACGGTGGCATTATCGCCATTTTATTGGCGATGAAGCGTCCAGATTTGGTGCGCTCGGTAGTTACTTTAGGGGCGAATTTCCACCACAGTGGCACTCTCCCGTTGCCTGACTTTGATGGAAACATTTCTGCCGAAGATCAGGATGAGTACAACCAAACCTCTCCTGATGCGCCCGAAACTTTGCGCAAAAAAATAATCCGAATGATTGAAATCTGGCAAAGCGAGCCAAATTTGAGCCGCACTGAATTGCTTGAAATACAGTGCCCTGTACTAGTTATGGCCGGGGATGACGATGTGATTGCACATAATCACACCATCGAACTCTTTGAAAATATTCCACTGGGTCAGTTAGCGATTATTCCTGGAACCTCTCATCAATTTGTGAAGGAAAAGCCTGCTCTCACACAGTTATTGATTAGAGAATTTCTGGAAGATTTAAGTTACCCAGTAACAAAGATGCCTATTCGCAGAACTAATCCGCCAGTTTCCAATTAACCTTCAAAAGGTTGGATTGACCCAGTCTTAACATCGTAGATAGCGCCAGCTACTGCAACACCTTCTCGTAAAAGCGGATAGGAACGTATCCGATTGAGGTCAACAGCGAGCGCGCCTTTCTGATCTCGGGTTGTCCGAAATTCCAAGCTGGAAGTATTCACTCCATACTTTTCGTCAATAATTTTGTGGAAATCTGCCTCATCATTTTCCGCCATCTTGCAATCTGTGTGAGGCATTACCAAAATTCTGTTTACATTGAGAAGATAAGTCGCCAACACCAAGGTTCGCAAAACATCTTCTGTTACTCGGGCACCGGCATTACGCAAAATTTTTACATCTCCAGATTTCATGCCCATCACAGAAAGCGGGTTAATACGCGAATCCATGCATGTAACTATGGCTAGTCCACGTGCTGCCGCACCAGTTAAATCTGAATATTTGAATGTTTTTTGATATTCAGCATTCGCAGCCAAGATGTCGCTAAATGATTCGTGAGGGAAAGAGTTGCTATTCATATTCAACTCCTCCTGTTGCATATCGGAGTAATTCTGGAGCCCCCCATCCGGATTGAACGGATGACCTGCGCATTACAAGTGCGCTGCTCTACCACTGAGCTAGGGAGGCGTACTGCGGGCGTAATTATGACAGTTATCCGCAGATTGTAAAAATCGCAGCTTTTCACCCTGAAAAACAACTCTTTTGAGGTCATCTCCACCGTAGTTATTGCGCCGTGTTGATGAGAGGATTATCGCCATGTTGCCAAACTATTGGATGAGCCCAGAAACAAACTCAATCAACCGTTTGCCGATGCTCAATATTGAGCATTTCGAAACAATCTCCTTAGACGGTACTTGGCGCTTCCAATTATTGCGTTCTCCAAATGATCAATCGCGCAAAAAATGGACAGCAATTCCTGTTCCCGGATTGTGGACGATGCAACCAACAAGTGAAACTTTCTTTGATAAGCCGATCTATACCAACGTACAAATGCCTTGGGATCATGTAGCGCCTGATGTTCCTGCCGAAAATCCAACCGGAATTTATGAACGTGACTTTGACATTCCACAATCATGGGATGGAAAACGAATTGTTCTGCACTTAGGTGGGTATGAATCTGTAGCAGTGATTTATGTCAACGGTGATGAGGTTGGTTTAACAAAAGATTCACGTCTTGCTGCTGAATTTGATATTACTTCCTTTATCAAGCATGGCAAAAATACAGTTCGTATATCAGTAACAAAATGGTCTGATGCCACATACATTGAAGACCAAGATCAATGGTGGCATGGAGGAATCACTCGCTCCGTTAAGTTGTATGCAACCGATTACGTTTACATTGAAAAATTTGCAACAACAGCAGGGTTGCAATCAGACGGCACGACTGGAACCTTAAAGATTGATGCCATCGTTGGTTCGATCAATGGAAAGAGCGTTGATGGCTACTCGTTGCGCGCTTCGATTGAGGAGCTACCGAAGATTAAGAGCGCTCAATTATCTGGAACCTACAAATCTCATGTGACCCCGTTGTGGACCGAGATGTCTGCTGAGTTGCAAGAGGCCAATCGCAAACATTTTGCAGGCGAATATTGGGATGGCTCAATGCCGGAATCCGCTAAGCGCCTGCGTGAGCCTTTGCAATCACCATGGCCCGGACATATCGTGCTTGAAACGAGCATTCCGAAAGTAGCTGCTTGGAGCGCTGAAACCCCATCGCTTTACACGTTACGGATTGAGTTGATTAACCCATCTGGGCAGGTTGTTGAAATTTCACAACAGAGAATTGGTTTCCGCAGCGTTGCAATCAAGGGACGTGATTTACTCGTCAACGGCCAGCGCGTCTTTATCTACGGCGTAAATCGCCATGACTTCAATCGACATACTGGACGAGTATTAACTCGCGAGGATATGCGCCAAGACTTACTCGAGATGAAGCGTTGGAATTTCAATGCGGTCCGTACATCGCACTATCCAAACGATGCAGCATTCCTAGAACTCTGCGATGAACTTGGCTTCTACGTCATTGACGAGGCAAACATTGAATCTCATGCTTTCTATGACTCAATCTCTAACGATCCACGTTACGCGTCTGCTTTTGTTGAAAGAGTTGGCCGCATGGTGCAGCGCGATATGCACCATCCATCCGTAATTTTCTGGTCGCTCGGCAATGAATCAGGAGTTGGCACCAACCATCATGCCGCTGCAGCGTTCGCTCGTTCGCTGGATTCATCTCGCCCGCTTCACTATGAAGGTGCAATAAATGGAGACTGGCGAGGTGGCCATACTCTTACTGACGTAATTTGTCCTATGTATCCATCGATCAAGGCGATTGTTAGCCATGCAAAGTCGGGTAAACAAGATCGACCATTAATTATGTGCGAGTACTCGCATGCTATGGGAAATTCCAATGGAACTCTTAAGGAGTATTGGGACGCAATACATTCACTGCCTGGATTGCAAGGTGGATTTATTTGGGAGTTTTGGGACCACGGAATTGAACAAACTTTGGCAGATGGAACAAAGCGTTCTGCATATGGTGGAGATTTTGGAGAAACTCGCCACGATGGAAACTTTGTCTGCGACGGAATGGTTTTTCCTGACCGAACTCCAAAACCTGCAATGCATGAATTTAAGGCCATTGCAGCTCCTATAGCTTTTACTTCTACCGCTCCAACATCTGGAAACTTCACTATCTCCAATCGCCAATTCTTCAAGGATTTCAGCGATTTTGGCTGTACATGGAGCATCACAAGAGATGGCGAAGTTGTAGATAGCGGAACTATCAAGCTTCCAAAACTTGCACCGCGCAAGAGTGCCAAGATTCGGGTTGATTCAAAGCTGCTATCAAAGATTGATGGCCCAGGAGAAAGATTCATTAATTTCTCAGTATTCAATCTGCACCGTACAGATTGGGCGCCAGCTGGGCACGAGGTAGCGTGGCAACAATTTCCAATTTCATCTCGCAAAAAGTCATTACCTGCTGCAAAGACCAGTGAGCTCTTTGAAATTGCAGTAAACGATTCAGGAGAAATACAACTGCCTTTTGGAGTAATCGCTCCGCAGCCAACGCTCTGGCGAGCACCGACAGATAATGATCGAATTGCTCACTTTGCCGAAAAATGGAGCCAATACGGCGTACGTGATTTGGAGCGCGTTGATTGCACAATTACTGAATCCGCCAAGTCATATAAAGTCACAAGTATCTGGCAGACGAGTACAGGCTTTAAGGTAAAGCAGGTTCAACTTGTAACACCGATTGCAGATGGCTACTCAGTAAAAGAAACCATCACAACTCCGAAGCAATTTGATGATTTGGCTCGAGTTGGAATTAACTTTGAACTCGATGGCTCTCTCGCCAATTTCACTTATCTTGGCATTGGTCCACATGAGACTTACCCTGATCGCAAAATTGGACGTGTAGGTAAGTGGACATCAACAGTCCTGGAGCAATACGTGCCTTATGTTCGCCCACAAGAAAACGGTGGACACGCAGGTGTTCGCTGGTTTACTGTGACAAATAGTTCAGGCCAAGGAATTAGAATAGATCTTGATAAACCACGTCAGGTGAGTGTAAATCCATTCCGTGCAACTGAACTTGCAGATGCCACGCATGATGTTGAACTTCGACCATCGGGAAATACGATTGTGACTATAGATGGAGCACATCGCGGTGTTGGTACCGCATCGTGCGGACCAGATACGTTGCCGCAATACCTAGTAACCGGCGGTGTTTTTAGCTTTACCTGGAGCGTACGTTCACTGTAAAACTAACGAGCAATCGGCCACTTCGTAGGGATTGGATACTTCGCGGCTCTGCCGTCGCCAGAAGATTTACCTTGAATACGGCGCAGAATCCATGGAAGTGCAAAGACAAAGAACCATGCAACGGTTACCGCTTTCTCAACTAGCCACGGAGTTTTCTTCGCTGGCGGCAAAGGAGTGCGCCAAGCAGGATCAAAGGGAAGCTCCAATTTTTCAAGAACAGCATCAGCACAGCGCTTATGTCCTTCTGCATTGAGGTGAAGTCGATCAAAAGCCAGGAATCTACGATCGCTTAAGAAATTTTCTTCGTTGGCATCGACGACGATGGCCCCAACTTCTTTTCCTACAGCACGGACTCCTTTATTGAATTCAGAGAATCTCTTTTCCCAAATCTCTGATCCTTTGCCCTTATTGCCAGTTTTTTCAAGAACAGTAAAGAGCATCAGCGTGGCGCCAGATTGTGCAATCAGGCGAACTGCCTCTTGATAAAGTGGAATTGCAACTGATGCTTGATATCCAGGGCGCAGCGCATCGTTTGCTCCAGCATGGAATGAAACTAAGGTATCTTGACCTGTAACAAACGCGAGAGCGGTTGGAACTTGATCTTCTACTACTTGGCCGATCAATTTTCCACGTACAGCCAAATTCATATAGGTGAAGTCAGCATGTGCTTGTGCCATGACATCTGCAACACGATCAGCCCATCCACGGTATTTGCCGTCGATGATTTCATCTGACATGCCTTCAGAGTAGGAATCACCACAAACAATAAATCTTTGAAATGCCATGCCTTAACCCTTACGTCGCGCCTCATCTACTGCATAAAGTGCAATGGAAGTTGCCACGGAAGCATTGAGGGATTCAGTGGATGCACTTATAGGAATAGAAACAACTAGATCGCACTTTTCACGCGTTAAACGCGCTAAACCCTTACCTTCAGAGCCAACAATCAGCATCAGCGGTTCAGTTGCCACCTTCATATCGGCAATCTTCACATCTGATTCACCATCTAAGCCAACGACAAAACAGCCCATTTTCTTAGCCTCATCAATGGTGCGAGCAAGATTTGTTACTTGTGCGATTGGCAGGCGAGCTGCTGCTCCAGCTGATGATTTCCACGCTGATGCCGTCATTCCAGCAGCGCGTCGCTCAGTCATGAGAACTCCAGATGCACCGAAAGCTGCAGCGGATCGAACAATCGCGCCCAAGTTACGTGGATCAGTCACGCCATCAAGAGCGACCAATAGCATGGGATTTTTAGCTCGCTGAGTGATCTCTTCAAAAGACGAATATTGAAAGGGTTTGATTGCCAAGATAATTCCTTGGCTATTTGGTGAAATACCTTCAACCTCTGCGCGATGCGCTTCGCGGATAGAAAGACCATGATTGAGAGCAATTTGCAGCGATTCTGCAACGCGATCATCGACATCAATACTGCGTGCAACTAATAACTCTGTTGCGGGAACTGATTCGCGAAGGGCTTCAAGAACTGCATTTCGACCAGCCACGATTTCACCACGAGGTGCATCTCCCTTGGCGAATTTACGTACTGCAGTTGCCGGCTTCTTAGCAGCAGCCGAACTCTTAGATGAGGCTCGCTCTGCCGCTTTCTTTCGCTTCGCAGCAGCATGGTATGGACGATCCTCAGCTTTCGGAGTTGGACCTTTTCCAGCTAGTCGTCGTTTATTGTTGCCACCAGTACCTGCTGATGGACCTTTCTTTGATTTGCGTACTGCGCCTCGTGGTTTTGAATTTCCGGCCATTTTTTATTGTCCATCTCTAGAAATAGACCAACGTGGCCCTTGTGCAGTGTCTTCAATCGTAATTCCCAGAGCAGCTAATCCATCACGTATTGCATCAGATGCAGCAAAATCTTTTCTTTCGCGCGCCGCTGCACGTTGGGCGAGCGCCAATTTAATGACTCCATCTAGCGCCGCAGTAAGGTCCTCGCCTGCGCCGCTAATTGCAAAAGCTGGATCAAATGGATCGCATCCTAAAACTTCTAACGCACCACGGATTTCATTGGCAGCAGATGCAATGATCGCCTTATCCCCTGCGGTAATTGCGCTATTACCTGTCTTTAGCGCTTCTGAAATCGAAGCGAGCGCTGTTGGTACAGCCAAATCATCATTCATCGCATCCTGGAATGCTTGGCTAATGACAGGCGTAGGTAATGATCCCAAAATCTCGACCGAGCGAGTTAAGAAACCTTCAATACGGCGAAATGCGGTTGCAGATTCGGCAAGTGCCTCATGTGAAAATTCGAGCATTGAGCGATAGTGAGCAGAACCTAAGTACCAACGAAGTTCAATTCCTCTAACTGTTTTCAACAGCTCATGTACTTGCAAAGAATTACCAAGCGACTTCGACATCTTTTCACCGGCTGCAGTCACCCACGCGTTATGAAGCCAACGCTTTGCAAATGCATATCCAGCAGCCTCTGATTGCGCAATCTCATTTTCATGATGCGGGAAGATGAGATCTAAGCCGCCACCATGAATATCAAAAGCTTCACCTAGATATGAATGAGCCATGGCAGAGCATTCGAGGTGCCATCCCGGGCGACCTGGTCCCCACGGTGTTGGCCATGAAGGATCTCCTGGCTTAGCAGCTTTCCAGAGCGCGAAATCGCGTGGATCTTTTTTATAAGTTTCATCGGCATCTGCAGCTGGTTGTAGATCATCTAGCTTCTGGCGCGAAAGAGTGAGATACGAAGTCAGCTTACGCACTTCTAAATACACATCACCATTGCCTGGAGCGTACGCAGCACCTTTTGCAATTAACTTCTCCATAAGTTCAATCATCTGTGTGACATGCCCAGTAGCGCGAGGTTCATACGTTGGAGGTAACACATTGAGCGCTGCATAGGCTTCGGTAAATGCTCGTTCGTACTTCATAGCGACTGCCCACCAAGGGGATTCTTCATGAACTGCCTTGTGCAAGATCTTGTCATCAATATCGGTAACGTTGCGAATAAAAGTGACGTTGTAACCACTCTTCGTTAGCCAACGGCGCAAAATGTCGAAGTTAACTCCAGAACGAACATGGCCAATATGAGGAGGCGCTTGCACGGTTGCGCCACATAAATAGATTCCGACTTCACCCTTTTTCAAGGGTACAAACTCTGAGGTGGTTCGCGTCAGGGTGTCATAAAGATGTAGCGAACTCATTAGGCAATTCTATCGCTTGATTACGAGCGCAGATGCAATGGCTGCGATGCCCTTACCTTCACCTGTAAGGCCCATGCCATCTGTGGTTGTAGCAAGAATTGCAACATCGGCTCCGCCAAGAGCTGCAGAGATGGTTGCAATTGCTTCTGTTCTGCGAGCACCAATGCGTGGACGGTTTCCAATAATCTGAACGGAGACATGCGAAATTGAATATCCGCCCTTTGTGATTATTTCTAAAGTCTCCTTGAGCAAAGTAGTGCCCGATGCACCTTGGTATTCAGGACGTGATGTGCCGAAGTTGCTACCCAAATCTCCTAAACCAGTTGCCGCAAAGAGCGCATCGCAAATTGCATGCGCTGCAACATCGCCATCAGAGTGACCTTCAACGCCGACTTCATTTGGCCAATGCAGCCCTGCTAACCAGAGTTCACGCCCTTCGCCGAAGGCGTGTGCATCAACTCCGACTCCTGTGCTGAAAGATGCGGAGTTACCTAGAAATGTAAGTGCAGTTGCCAGATCAGATGGAGTTGTAATCTTCAATGCGCGTTCTTCGCCGGCAACCGTTTTGACTGCATAACCTGCATTGAGAGCGAGCGTGGAGTCATCCGTTGCATCTTCAGCGCTTTGGTGAATTTCTTTAAGAATTGAGAGAGTGAAACCTTGTGGAGTTTGTACCCGACGGAGTTCGTTCCGATCTATCGCTGCAGTTACAAATCCATCTGCTGCGACTTTTTGCAATGTATCTATTACAGGCAGAACTGGCACCACGGCCACATCACCTGATTCAAGTTGTGCAGCAACACGCTTTACCAAGTCCACGCTTGCAAGCGAACGAGCTGCATCGTGCACCAGAACAAAATCAGCGCCCGATATTGCGGCAAGACCGGCGCGAACAGAATCAGAGCGAGTTTTTCCTCCAGTTACAACTGTGATGTCGTCACCGACAATCGCTTTGATCTGCTTTTCATAACCTGAAGGGGCTGTTACAACAATCTGATCTGCAACTGCCGAAATTGCTGCAACTGCATGCTCTAAGAGAGTGCGATCACCTAGTTGGATGAGTGCTTTAGGGATTGGGGCGCCAAATCGTTCGCCGCTGCCGGCGGCAGCAATAATTGCGGCGATCATGAGAAATTAAGGGCTAGGAAGCAAGAACCTCGTCAAGGAGAGTTGCAGCTTTTTCTTCATCAGTGCGCTCGGCAAGTGCGAGTTCTGAGACGAGAATCTGCTTCGCCTTGGCGAGCATACGCTTTTCACCAGCTGAGAGGCCACGATCGAGATCGCGACGATAGAGATCGCGAACAACTTCTGCGACCTTAATGACATCGCCTGATGCAAGCTTTTCGAGGTTTGCCTTGTAACGACGGGACCAGTTTGTTGGTTCTTCGGTGTATGGCTGGCGAAGCACGTTAAATACGCGGTCAAGGCCTGCTGAATCTACGACATCGCGTACGCCGACGAGATCAACATTATCTGCAGGAACGCGGACTGTGAGGTCGCCTTGTGCAACCTTAAGTACTAGGTAGGTCTTCTCTTCGCCCTTAATTGTTCGAGTTTCAATCGCCTCGATAAGAGCTGCTCCGTGATGGGGATAAACAACGGTTTCGCCGACCTTGAATGTCATGTATTGCCCTTCGTTAGACGTCCAATTCTACCAGCCAACACCGACATAGAAAAGTCGGTTAAATCTCACATAAGAGCCGTCAAATAGGCGTGAAATAAGGCTTATTTGACATGCGATAATTCGACCCATGCGCCGCCCTGATAAAAAGAAAATTGCAATCACATTCACAATTGCATCTCTTGCACTTTCACTTTCATCATGTGCAGGAGCCGGCCCAAACGCTGCTACTCGTGTAATTAAGCAAGTCACCGATGGCGCGGAAGCAAAGATTAAATCTGATGGAAACGATATTTTTGTGGCAAACATGTTGTTGGTTGCCACTGATGATGGTTCTGCAGTTGTTGTTGGAACCATCGTGAATTACCTCGAAACTCCTGATACCTTGCTGGGAATCAGCGCTGGCGGCGTGCAGGCAAATATCACGGGTGAAAAAGAACTTCGCCAAAATCAGCCAATCCGTTTTGAAGGCGAGATGGCTACAACTAAAGCGGTCTTTCCAGCAGTCGGCGCTGAACCAGGCAAGTATGTAACAGTGAATTTGGCATTCGCTCGCGCCGGTATCGTGACGCTTAATGCAATCATTCGCGATCAACGTGATGACTACGCCAATATCTCAACTGGTGCAAAGCTCACAACTGATTCAACAGCTGCGGCTGAATAAGAACTGCTGACTTACTTCTTTCCTTGATTTGCAACAGCTTGGATTGCTTCAGCAGCGGCTTGCGGATCTAAATATTCGCCGCCCTTTTTCACAGGAGTAAAATCAGAGTTAAGTTCATAGAGCAGCGGAATTCCAGTTGGGATATTTAGCCCTGCAATATCAGAGTCTGAAATGCCATCAAGATGCTTCACCAGGGCGCGGAGTGAATTTCCATGTGCTGTCACCAATACCACTTTGCCACTGGATAAATCAGGCTTAATGTCGCTTTCCCAATAAGGAATCATGCGAACAACAACATCTTTGAGGCATTCAGTCAGCGGCAAATCGGCACCTAAATCACTGTAACGTGGATCAGCATCCTGTGAGAATTCCGAACCTCTTTCGATCGCAGGAGGCGGAACATCGTAAGAACGCCGCCACAACATAAATTGCTCTTCTCCATACGCGGCAAGAGTCTGCGCCTTATCTTTTCCTTGAAGTGCACCGTAATGGCGTTCATTAAGGCGCCATGATCGCTTAACCGGAATCCAGTGGCGATCGCATGCATCAAGGGCGAGTTGCGAAGTATGGATTGCGCGTCGTAAAAGTGATGTATGAACTACATCGGGAAGAAGTCCGCGTTCTGTCAACATCCTTCCACTTCGCGCAGCTTCGCCTTCGCCAGTTGCAGATAGACGAACATCAACCCAACCTGTAAATAGGTTTAGTGCGTTCCATTCAGATTCACCATGGCGTAAGAGGATGAGCTTTAACGTCGACATGAGGCGAATCTTCTCATGAAGTTTGAGTTGGGTCAGCGCCTTCGCTACTGTTCGTTTACTCCCCGTCAACTATCCCTCGAGCAGCACTTAGGAGTCTCCGTTGGCCTTCACCCCAAAAGATGCAGTCCTTTTCGACCTATACACATCGCTAGCTGAACGAATTGCAGCTGGGTCACGCACCGCTCTTGAGATGATGCATTGCACCCACGATCAACGCAAGGAACTTGCGAAGAGAGTTGGTGCGATAGAAACTGAAGCAGATGATTTGCTCGGAAAAATTATCCGTCGTATTGATGACATGTTTGTCACTCCTTATGACCGGGGAGATTTGCAGGAACTTGCGAACAGTCTTGATGACGCCATGGATGAAATCGAAGAAGCAACAGACTTAATTATTTTGCACGATGTCCAGGATTTCCCACAAGGTTTAGTTGATTTGGTTGATGCAGTTCGCCGTTTAGCAGAATTAACTGCTAGCAGCATTCCGCGATTGAAATCTCTCAAAGAGCTTGATCACTACTACCTCGAGGCTGATCGAATAGAAACTGAGGGTGATCGCATACACCGACGTGTCACGGCTCACCTTTTCAGTGGAAATTTTGATGCTCTTACAATTTTGAGAGTTAATGGGGTTATCGATGCCTTCGAGGAGTCTCTCGATGAGATGGCGCGTGTTGCTCGCATCATTCGCACAATTTCACTTAAAGAATCCTAAGAGCAGGGCATTCTCTAAGAAATGGATACAACTCTTCTTCTTGTCTCAATAATCATCATTGTTGCCCTGGTCTTTGATTACACCAATGGTTTTCATGATGCGGCAAATGCGATTGCAACTTCAGTCGAAACGAAGGCCCTTCGACCAAAGCAGGCGCTTGCCTTAGCCGCAATCGGAAATCTCGTTGGAGCTTTTATATCTGAGGGTGTTGCAAAAACCGTAGGTAAAGGCATCATCGAAGTCGAGCAGAGCACACAAGGTTTATACGTGGTTCTTGGCGGTGTCTTGGGTGCTATCGCTTGGAACTTATTCACTTGGTGGTTTGGAATTCCTTCCTCTTCTTCTCATGCACTGATCGGCGGACTTGTCGGTGCAGCAATAGCATCACGCGAATTGGTTTTCTGGGATGGGATTATTGCCAAGGTTGCAATTCCTATGGTGCTCTCACCTCTGATTGGATTCTCTTTAGCATTTGGACTCACTCTGCTTCTACAACGCATCTTTCGAAATTCGAAGCGTTCTGCCGTAAGTAAATATTTTCGTGGTGCTCAAATATGTTCAGCAACAGCTATGTCTGTTGGACATGGCTTGCAAGATGCACAAAAGACCATGGGAGTTATGACGCTCGCGTTAATCGTCGGTGGAATGCACTCGGGGGATTCAATTCCAACTTGGGTAAAAATATCTGCAGCTACCGCTATTGCAGCTGGAACATATGCCGGCGGATGGCGAATTATGAAAACTCTTGGAAAGCGCATGACAAATATTGATCAATTAAGAGGCGTAGCGTCTGAAACAGTTGCTTCAAGTATTCTCTTTGTTCTAGCGATTGGATTTAAAGCTCCAATTTCTACAACTCACACAATTACTTCAGCGATCATCGGGGCCGGAGCTACACGTGGGAAGAGAGCAGTAAGTTGGAATGTGATTAAAAATATCCTTCTTGCTTGGGTACTAACTGTGCCTGCTGCAGGAGCTTGCGCAGCAGCGGTTGTTGGCCTCCTGCATCTTGCACACTTAGGTATTTGAGGCTTAATTAACTAAGTGTTTAAAGGCCTCTAGGTTTTTAAGTGACTCACCCCGACTAACTCGCCATGCCCATTCACGACGAATTGCATCCGCAAATCCAAGTTCCAAAAGTGGGTTAAAGGATGAATCTGAATATTGCAGAACTGAGCCGATCAATCGATCTAACTCTTGTGCCGTTACTGCGGGCAGAGGCAATCGACCTACTAGATAAATATCGCCGAGTTCATTGATTGCAAAGGCAACTCCATACATTGCAGCATTCTTAGCCATGCACCATTTATGGACCGCATCTTCATGTGTATCTGGTTTACGAATTACAAAAGCGTTGATGCTCAATGAATGATCGCCTACAACTAGAGCACAGTGAGTTTGTAGTTTCTTTTCTCCCGGCAGGGTCACCATAAAGGTGTTGGAATCTTTTCTCTCAAAATCTAAATCGTGGGATTGCAGAAAATCTTCAATTACCTCACGTGGATCAAGGGCCATCTATCCAATACTTTTCTGAGACTTTGCTTGAAGAGAGAGAACGCGATCATAGATATCAAGCGTTCCGCGCGAAGTAGCGCCCCATCCAAAGTGCGATGCATGTTCGACGGCTCCCATTGAGAGCAGCACTCGTCGTTGCGGCTCTTGGAGCAAACGAGCTAAAACTGATGACCACGCACGTGGATTGTGGCCATCAACGAGAACACCGGAAATACCATCGGCAACTGCGGTGCGTAATCCTCCGACGGCGGTGGCAACAACCGGAGTTCCGCATGCTTGGGCCTCGAGTGCAACTAATCCGAAACTTTCAGAGTAGCTAGGAACACAGACCAAATCTGAAGCGCGATACCACTGCGGAAGTTCGTGACGTGCAACAGGCAAAGAAAAATGCATAACTTCATCAATCCCAAGCCAGGCTGACAACTCTTTCATACGTTCAACTTCACTCTGGTTAGCCCCGGATGCACCACCCATAATGTTTACAACCAACTTGCTTCGTAAATGGGGTGAATGCTGAATCATTTCAGCAACGGCGCGAATCAAAACCTCTGGACCCTTATGAGGCTGGATCCGCCCAACAAAAGTCAAAACATGCGCATCTTCTTTGATTCCTAAGAATTGGCGAGCTGGCGCTTTTCCAGATCCAGGTGTAAATACTTTGAGGTTAACACCAGGGCTTACAACAGAGACTTTGTCTGGGCATGCTTCATAGAGTGAAACTAAACTGGCAGCTTCGGCATCAGTATTTGCAACCAGCGCATCTGCTGCCGCAACGACTTGAACCTCGCCCTGAACACGAATCATTGGTTCTGGTGATTCACCTTCAGCCAAATTGAGGTTCTTGACACGTGCCATGGTGTGCATTGTGTGCACCAACGGAATTCCAAATTCTTTTGCAACCGGCATCGCAACTTTTCCGCTAATCCAATAATGAGAGTGAATTACGTCGTAGTTTCTTTTTGCGATTTCGTCACGAAAAGCCTGCGACATGTGTGGGATTAAGGTCGGCAATTGTTCTTTGGAGACTCCATCAATGGGTCCCACGTTCAACTGAATTACTCGGACCCCGGGTGATATTTCGACGATGTCAGCAACATCGGCGTTTGTGCGCCTGGTAAAAATATCTACTTCCATGCCTTGCTGTGCCATATTTTGTGCCGCTTCGCAGACATAGATATTCATTCCGCCAGCATCACCGATTCCTGCTTGGTCAAGCGGTGAGGTATGCACCATTAATGTGGCGATACGGCGGGAAGTCATAGTCAAAGGATACGGGAGTATGCCGACCATTGAAATGGCGGCTGCGCTCGATTAAAAGGTTGCGCGAATACTTCCGATAACTCGATCTCCGCCAAGCACATTTTCAGGCTCATAAGGGCTATCTACACCCAACTTTTTCAAACCAGCATGCACTAAGACTCTGAAAGGACGCAGTGATCCGTCTGAGACTTTAAAGACGAGTGTTCTTCCATCAGTCATCGATGCAACTTCAACAGCTTCAGCCCCATCTTTCATATACAAACCAGGAACAGCTTCCATCATCTGCGTCGTCAATCTACCCTTTCCTGCAACCATCTCGGGAAATGCTCGCGATGCAGCTAAGACTTGCTGATGGATTGGATCCGAAGAAATTGTTACATTGCGAATCGCTTGCGCTAATCCAGCAACCGAGATTAGGAATAACGGCGCCCCACATCCATCGGTCGATGTCAGGGTTATTTTTTCGCCCGCTAAAGTTTCTAATTCACTTTTAATTGCTACTTGCAAAGGATGGTTTTGATCTAAGTAATTAGCAATCGGCCAGCCATTAATGACACAGGTCAACAACATCGCCGCATGTTTACCGCTGCAGTTCATTGAGATTCGGGTTGCCGCCTTTTCGCCCCATTCTCGACGCTCGGCATCGCCCAGCGGCTTATCGAGCATGCATTGCAGTGCGCTTTCATCCAACTTTGCCAGCGCCAAAATTTCGCGCACCGCAGAAAGATGCGCATCAGAACCAGAGTGGCTTGAGCAACCAAGCGCTAGCAACCTTGGCTCTAGTTGCAATCCAGCACGGACCATTGCCGAACCTTGAATGGATTTCACAGTCGAACGCGGAAAGATCAATGTAGAACAATCACCTAGTTCGAGAGCAGTGCTGCCATCTGCATTTAAAGCTAAGAGGTAACCTCGGTGCACGGACTCAACAAATCCATCACGTACATATTCGGCAAGAACTGCATCTTTCATAATCAATACCTACTCTGATTGACGTTCTAAAGTCGACCAAATATGAGCTTGCAGCTCTTGCCCTTCAGCCGCCATGTCATATGCAAAGAAGAGCTCGCCGGCAACTAATCCGTATAGGCGAACTCCAGCTGTCACGATTTTTGCAGATGGAGCTGAATAACCTTGATCCATAACAAGTTGAATCTTGGGTCCGTCGAATTGCCCGACCCATCCCTCAGAGATTCCAGTGTTATGTGAAATCACAACTTCTAAGACATTATTTGGTTTAACTCTCCAGAAACCTGCTTCAGATGCACCTGGGCGAATGATTTCGCCATCACTATCGATAATCCAAGAACGAGAGTAGTAATTCATAAAAGGTCGTCCGTCATGATTGAAGACAACTTCATGCGCGTATTCAAAGCCTTCAATCGTCGGATATTCACCGCGACCTTTTCCGCGCCAGGTGCCGATCATCCATGCAAGTGGATTGAGATCAGGATGAAGTCCTTCTGGAATTGTGAAGGCCATTAGAGCCTGCCTCTCTTATATGTGCGACCATCGCGCGCCTTGGATTCGCGGGTGCCACGAATTCCATAAATAAGGAGCCCCACCCCCAACCCCAGTGATGTAATCACTAGAAGTACAGTTGTAAAGAGCTCCACAGGCTAAGAGTATCGGCTTAAAGCTTTCGCACTGCCAAGATGATGGCATAGCAAGCGAGGAGAACAACAAATAACTGCCCGATGAACTTCATCCTTAAGCCTCCACAATAATCTGCTGTGACGCTGCAACTCCATCAACCATCAATTGTGCGTCCACTGGTGTACTCCGCTTCACCACTGCCAGAGCAATTGGTCCTAATTCATGATGTCTGGCCACGGTGCCAAGAAGGCCAACCTGTACATCGCCGTTCATCACAGGAGTTCCCGAAGGTGGCATAACAACTGCATGTCCATCCAAATGCAACATAACTAAACGACGAGGTGGTTTACCTAAGTTGTAAATCTTGGCAACAGTTTCTTGTCCGCGGTAGCACCCTTTATTCATATGCACTGCGTTGTTGAGCACACCTAACTCATTTGGGATTGATTTAAAGTCGGTATCTATTCCATGGCGGGGACGTCCAGCAGCAACGCGCTCTGCATCGAGCGCCCAAGTACCAACTTGCATTGCTGTTGTGGCAAATGCCTCTTCCATTTCTGCAATCTCTGAACGAGGCACGAGCGCATATGGACCGCCAATGTTGGTAGGTGTTCCAGGCGCTCGAAGTACTGCGTATTCACTGGACGCATTGCGAACATCTACGCGCAACATAAATCTCATCTTGTTGAGATATTCAAGAAGTCCTTGGAGATATGGTGGATCAATCACAATCCACGTTGTGCTCCCGTCATCTACCAAGACAAATTGATATTCAACGTGGCCTTGTGGATCTAAGACCATAGCGGAAGTCCAGGTACCTGCCTGAAAATCCAACAAATATTGTGTCGTTAAATCATGTAACCACTTCAAACGATCTTCGCCACTGACGGCGATTATTGAAAGATGAGATAAATCGGCCCAGGCTTTACCTTCTTGTAACGCCTTCTGCTCTTTGTTGGGTTCACCAAAATGCCAAATGGCTCCTTGATCGGGACCATCTTCAACGTAAACAGCAGTCACGGCAAATTATTTTACGCATGTGGCACAAGTGCCATAGATTGCAAAGTGAGTGACATCGGTTTTAAATCCGTAGTCATCAGATAGGTTCTGTACAAAATTTGCAGCAACATCAATAGGCGCATCGCCTACTGAGCCACATGTTCCACAGACAAGATGTAAGTGGGTGAGCTCTTCGGCTGCATGGTAGGTAGCTCCACCGTGTCCAAGATGTGTGTGCTGAACTAGCCCAACATTTTCGAGTGTTTCAAGATTGCGATAGACGGTAGATAAATTAATTCCAGGATGGGTTTGGCGGACTTTTTCTGCAACCTCTTCAGGAGTCGCATGGCCAAGCGAGCGCACAGCGGAGAGCACTAGCTCGCGTTGCGGAGTCAGGCGTAAGCCCTTTTCATGAAGTTCGTGTTTTCCGGCCATGTGGTGAGTCTACTTCACTAATTTGAGTTACTTGGAGGCAAAACGTAGGCCTAAGAGGTACATCTCGCAGCCTAAGCAATAATTGAATGCAGAGTTTAAGAAAGCTGCAGCGAGCGCGAATCCAACTGCAACAGTAAAGATCACTTCTGAACCAGCGAATGAGCCGACAACTCCTACGAGAGCGAAGATGAATCCGACTGCTTGAGCAAATTTGGGTGGACGTACATCTTCTGTTGGCGCCTCTTTCTTTAGACGAGGCTTTACAAACTTCTTAAAGATTAATCCATATGGAGTGAATTGGGGTCCCCGGACTGCGCCGAGCAAAAAGACTAAACCTTGTGCAACAAGCACCCAAACATTTTGACTCACTAATGCAATCGCAAGCACCGTTGCGGTGATGGTTGCAGCAAATCGTGGACCCCGTGCGTCAATATAAATCTTTGCTACTTCTGGCTTATTGAGAATCTCAGACATTTAACTTCCTTTTTTGTGTGAATGCGGATGACTAATGAAATGAATTAGCGCGGCATTCGACACAAGGAACCAGCTAAACGGCCGTAATCAATTACACGGCGCTTTGTGAAGTAATTAGCTGGAACTGCGAACATGAGTAAATAGTAAATAGGAATATTGATTAGCGCCATTTGCGAACTGTTTGCAGGTTTTTATTCGATTGCAGCCAGCGCTGCCAATACCTGCTCACGCTTTGGGGTGCCAGCAGCTCGACCGACTTCGATGCCATCTTTATTAATGAATATGGTTGTGGGGGTCGAGCGAATATCTAATTCACGCACTAGTTCAAGATGTGACTCGGCATCAATATGAATGTGCTTTACATCGTTCATTGACTGCACCATCTGAGACAGAAGTGAATGTGTGGCGCGGCAGGGAGTGCAGAAAGCTGATGAGAACTGAACCATAGTCGCCCGCGATCCGAGCGGTTCGCCCAAAACGTCTGCGCTGAGGCGGTGGCCTGGAATGGCCTTATTGGAGCGGATAGCGCCCTCACGCTTCTTCCACCAAAAACCATACGCACTGGCGAGCACCAACACGATTGCAAGTGGAAGATAACTTTTCACAAGAGTATTCTCACACAATGGCCAAAGTGTTGCTACTTACAAATTCGCAAGGAGCGAGCGCAGAAGTTCTGCCTGCGCTTGCGTTGTTGCAACACACTTGCAAAGTCGCACCTCTTGAAGCATCAGTTCTTATTGATACTCCAGTGATGGATATTGTTTTTGTTGATGCGCGTCGTGATTTTCCAACCGCAAAATCACTTACACGTTTACTGTCAACAACTGGGGTTGGTGCGCCAATCATCGCAATCACAACTGAAGGCGGACTTTCAGCGCTTTCTGCAGATTGGGGAGTAAACGATGTCATCCTCGACACCGCTGGCCCTGCAGAAGTTGATGCACGTATTCGTATTGCAGTAGGTGCTCATGCTGCTCAACTAGAAGCGCTAGATCCAACTTCTACCGAGATTCGTCAAGGTGATGTAGTTATTGATGAAAACACGTACACCGCAAAGATCAAGGGCACCTCTCTTGATCTAACATTTAAAGAGTTTGAACTTCTCAAGTACCTTGCTCAACACCCAGGTCGCGTCTTTACTCGCGCACAACTTTTGCAAGAGATTTGGGGCTACGACTATTTCGGTGGTACCCGTACAGTGGATGTACATATCCGTCGACTTCGCTCCAAACTTGGTCCAGAATTTGAATCTATTATTGGCACAGTACGCAATGTTGGTTATCGCTTCACCGTTCAAAACGGTGGCAAGGAATCCACTATTTCAGAGCTCGTGTAATTGTGCGACATATTCTTAAACTTCATCGCTCTTTGCTCCAACCAATAGAACATATTCCACATAACTACCAATTCATTACCTTCGATCCAGAAATACATGCAGAGGCTTGGCTTGAGCTGAACAACTTCATCTTTGCCCACCATCCCGACCAAGGAAACTGGGCCATGGCAGATCTCGAGAACAGAATGCACGAACCTTGGTTTGATCCTTCAGGGTTCTTCCTCTGCGTCCATAACGGGAAGATTGTTGGATTCTGCTGGACCAAGATTCATCATGATTTTGTAAATCAAGATCCCATCGGCGAACTTTATGTAATTGGTGTTGACCCTAATGAATCCGGTAAAGGGATTGGGAAAGCAGTCTGTACTGAGGGGTTGATTTATCTGAAAGACAAGGGAATCAAGCAAGCGATGCTCTATGTTGATGAAGATAATGAAGCTGGAAAAGGGCTCTATAAAACCCTTGGTTTTAACTAAATTCTCTTACTGATTTAATACGCTCGGAGGATTCGCATAGCGGCCGAGTGCGCGCGTCTCGAACACGCGTAGACGAAAGTCTCGAGGGTTCAAATCCCTCATCCTCCGCTCGTTTTAAGTGCTAAATCTCGACTCCGATGTATTTGGTCTGCAAGAACTCGTGAACGCCATCGAATCCACCCTCGCGACCAAGGCCTGATTGCTTTACGCCACCGAAAGGAGCTGCTGGATCTGACAATAAGCCGCGATTGATTCCGACCATGCCGGCTTGAAGTCCTTCAGCAAAACGAATTGC
>JACCDN010508029.1_pt1 | contig 23159 bp, 21 predicted proteins | sample 7441691 | NCBI WGS metagenome assembly JACCDN01 (sample SAMN15323439, study PRJNA562643) | freshwater metagenome | isolation source: river surface water | place: USA:Blue River Watershed | collected 2017-08-16 | reverse complement strand
GTGGCCACCCTGCCGGTGACCGCAACCGTGGCCGGCACCAAGGGTCACATGACTATGGGCCCGGCGTTCCCGGTGCCATCGCAGATCAGCATCAGCGACAACCAGTTTTATTACGACACCCAAACCTGGCACGACCAAGGCCCAGCGGTTGGCCACAACGGCCTGGGTTATCAAGCAACCTATTTGGCCAAGTTTGTCGGCGAGGGTCTAGTTGAAAGCCCGTATGAATCGCATGCCGACTCGGTGGCCAACATTCGCACCGCACTCAAAATCATGGAGATTATTGGCGTCGAGCCGTTCTAAGCTCTGAAAAGTGGCAATCAAAAAGATCAGCAAGCCGGTGTGGCTCACGCGCAACGTGAGCGCAATCAGCTGGGTTTCGCTGCTGCAAGATGCGGCCAGCGAGATGCTTTATCCGATCATGCCGATTCTGCTCAACAGCGTGCTCGGTGCACCGGCGGCAATCATCGGTGCCATTGAGGGCGCAGCCGAAGGCGCGATGGCGGCCACCAAACTGCTCAGCGCAAAAATCAATCAATACATTCCGCGCAAATGGATGGTGTTCTTCGGCTACTCCGGGGCCGCACTCGGCAAGGTTCTAATCGCCCTTAGTTATATTTGGCCGCTGGTGATGGTTGGCCGTGTGGTTGACCGCCTGGGCAAAGGCATGCGCAGCGCAGCCCGCGATGCAATTTTGGTGCAGCGAGTAGACAAATCTCACCGCGGCCGAGTGATCGGTTTTCACCGAACCGCCGACACAACCGGCGCTGTGGTGGGGCCAATTATTGCCCTAGCCATGCTCGCACTATTTGATGATGACATTCGCCCGGTGCTCTGGATAGCAGTGGTTCCGGCAGTGCTCAGCGTTCTTGCGGTCACGTTCATCAAAGACCACGAACCACACACCCGCCGCATGCCCAAGCCGCAAAAGAACCAAGACGGCACCAAAACCCCCGAGACTCTGGCCCACGAATCAAGCCAAAAGCTCAGCCCGCGCCTAAACCGCCTGATCATCCTGCTCAGCACTTTTGCAGTGTTCAATTTTCCAGACGCGCTGCTGATTCTTCACGTCAGCCAAATCGGCTTTAGCGTCACCGATGTGGTCGGCATCTATCTGCTGTTCAACATTTGCTATGCCGCGCTCAGCCTCCCTATGGGCATGCTGGCCGACCGCATGAAACCTCAACACGTTTATGCCATTGGCCTCCTTTGCTTCGCAATCGCCTACGGCGGCCTCGGCCTAACCCGCGATTTTGCGTTGACCATTATCTTGGTGGCAATTTATGGCGGATTCGCCGCCGCCAACGATGTTGTGGGAAAGTCGTGGGTTTCTAAACTTGCCGGTGATCACCAGCAGATGAAAGTGCAGGCCCGCCTTCAGGGGCTAAGCGGTTTCGGCATTCTGGTTGCCGGCATCTGGGCTGGCCTCGCCTGGAACCTCGGCGAAGGTGCCGGCACTGTGCCACTGCTGATCAGTGGTGCCGTCGGCCTTGCCGCTGCGGCCCTAATAAGCCGCTTTAAAACCGAGAACTAATCGCTAAGCAAGCCCGGCGCCGAAGCTAATTACTTGAGCTTGCGCGAAACCCGAACTCCGGCCCAATAGGTGGCCTGGCGAACCGGAAACTCCCAGATCTCGCTGACCCAACTAAACACCCGAGACCGCAACCAAGCTGGATGATGCGCTTTGCGCACCGCACTGGCCTCGGCCACCGACTCACGCCGGCGACTAACGCTCAACGAGCCCGGATGCCAACGGAACTGAGCCAAAGTCATCGGCAAATAAGCACACCGACCAACTTCGCTCAATGAATAAAACAACTCAAAATCAAACGCCCAACCGAACTTCGTCGAAAGCCCACCAATGCGCTCAAAAGCATCACGGCGATAAAGCGCACCCGGCTGCGGAATCAACTGAGGCCCAAACCGCAATAGCCCAACCGCCCATGACCCCGAGTCATTGTTCCAAATCGGCACACCGGCAGGGTCGATGTATTCGCAGCCGCCATAAACCAGCATCGGCTCATCGGGTTGAAGTGCGCGTTCGAGCGCCGCGGTCAAAGAACCCGGGGTCAACAAATCGTCGTCACCCAGCCAATTGATAAACCGGATGTCGGCCGGCAAGGATCTAAAACCAAAGTTGATTTTGGCCGCCAAGCCTGATTCTGGCTCGTCAACATATTCGTCGATCAAATCGCGATAAGGCGATACATCAAAGCCCGCACGGCCCACCATAAGAATGTAAACATCTTCAGGCTTGGCAACCGCCGCCCGAATCGAGGCCAGCGCCAACGGCAAATATTCTGGCCGCCCCCCGATGGTCGGCACCACAATCCCGATGCGCTCAGTCATGCTGTTGAGTTTAGTTTGCGCCTCAGCCGCAAGGGCCGTCATAACTGCGACTCGCAAAACTCAATCTTGCGCAATGTCAGGGGTCTGTTTTAGTCTTTTAGTGCACAGGGCAGGAGCCTTGTGAAGTGGACCTGGCAGACTTCCGGACGGTGGTTGAGCCAGGTTTTGCGCTTAATCCCTATAGATCAGCTCGGCTGAAGACTTAGCCCAATCCCCGCCTCGATTTTGGCACCAAGCTATAGCATCGGATGGCCAAAGTAGCGGGTCTTGATGCTTATAAGAATGTTCGAAACCAATCTCGCCAAATAGGTTTCGGGTTTTCAGGATTTGCTTAATGCATCGCTCATCAAACGAAAATAGAGAGTCATCTCTCTCGATGACTATACGAGTTGCCTCTACCCTGACTGCAAAGTCAATTACTTGCTCAAAACAATGACCTCTTGCCGATAGCTCATAACTGAGGCTGCTCTCGAAGATTTTTGCGCGAAGACCAAGGTGACCGATTTGGGAAAGGATTTTTCTCCGACGCGAATCACCCTCACCCGAAAAGTGAACGCATCTTTGCCCGGGCATGACTAGTTCACGAAGTTGTTTTCGCAGTTTTCCCAGCGCCGCCTCTTCAACAACGGTGACCGCGAATAGGTACTTTTTCGATTTAGATTCATCGATAAAGAGAACAGTCATTTTAAATTCTTAGTTGTTCACGCCGTCGTGTGCTGGAGTAAAACTTTGGATTATCGTTTCGCCATTTTTTTCCGGTGCGAGCAATATCTGACCACTCGAATCAAGAGTTCTAAATCTGACAGATGGCTTCTTAGCCTCCATCTTTAGCTGCACTAGCTTCTCTAGCTGATCAGATGACCCAAAAATTGCTTCAAAACATCTTGAAGCAATTTCAGCATTCACGAAAGTCTCTCGATTCTTGCCCACACTCCAGACTCCTCTTTTTGAGCCACCGCGCTCCAATACAAGAAGATGATGTTCGTCTATGGGTACCCAAATTTCGGTGGCATTTGAAGGCCCCAGTCCGTAATCGAAATCTAGGTCGCTTCTAGGCCGCCAATAAATAACCGGTGAGTCGCTTGTTATAAAACCTTCATTTAGAGACTCTTCGATTCTCCATTCGAAATTCAAAAGAATTGAATCGACTCGTTCTACAACTTTCTCAAAAAAGTCGATATCGGGATTGGGGACGATTGGGCCTTTTTGGCCCGATTGCACCCAGATATCTATGAAGGCCTCAGCTGCAAATAGTTCTGTTTGCTGCGGATTGGATATACCTAGCTTTTCACGAAAAAAATCTTCAAGGTTTCTAGCCTTTTCCTTCTCTGAGTTTTTCCACTCAAGATAATCAAGCTGAAAACATCTGGCGGCTCGGCTCTCTTTGGTTCTCAGTCGTTGATGGCCAATGTAATTACTCACTTCCAGTTTTAGCTCTGTTGATATTTGCTTCGTTGTGAGCAACGCCGCTTTGAGTTTCGGCCAGCTCGCCTCAACAGAGCTGTAATAGGCCTCCCTCTCTGATGCCTCTAGGCCTTTTCCGTGAAAGCCGTTTTCTGACGCGAGATTTCGAGTCGAAGACATTTTTGCGTCGGTCATGCCGCGACGTCGAAAAGATATTTGAGAGCTGTTGTTTGCCCATCCCAAAAGGTATACCTGAGGCACATAATGATGATTTTTTGGCGTTTGATTCATCTTTGAATGTTACGAGTGACGTGTGACATTTCGCGCTACTACAGCAGCCACATGGCCAAACGTAAAATTGCGTAAAAAATTATGTTGCTATGTGCACAAATTCCTTCGTTTCATGGAAGGTCAGATGCTGGTGCTCAATCCTGAAACACCCAGGCGCCCCAAAACCTCAGCCGAATACGCCCCAGCCTTCAGCTGCGCGACATACCAATCGACAACCGCAGGCAACCCTGCCTCAAATGCTCCAACCGCGGGCTTCCAGCCAAGTTCAGCAACCGTGTCCGAAGCATCAATCGCATAGCGAAGGTCGTGCCCTGGGCGATCGCCCACAAACTCCATAAAGTCATCCGGCAAACCCAACGCAGCCAAAACCGCACCAACAACCTGCAGGTTCGAGCGCTCACCATCGGCACCCAACAAATAAGTCTCGCCAATCACACCGCGCTCAAGCACCGCCCAAACACCATCGTTGTGGTCGTCAACGTGAATCCAGTCACGCACATTGATCCCGGCGCCATAAACCTTTGGCTTGACCCCCGATGCCGCCAACAAAATAGTGCGCGGAATCAACTTTTCTTCGTGCTGATAGGGCCCATAGTTGTTTGAGCAGTTTGAGATAGTCGCCCGCAAACCAAACGACCGAACCCAGGCACGCACCAGATGATCACTCGATGCCTTTGATGCAGAGTATGGAGAAGACGGCCGATAAGGCGTCTCACGATTGAAACGCTCGCCACCCTCAAGCGGCAAATCACCAAACACCTCATCGGTCGAAACATGGTGAAAGCGAACATCGTGCTTGACGGCAGTCTGAATCAGCTCAAAAGTACCCAGCACATTGGTCTCAATAAACGGGCGAGCATCTTTCAAAGAGTTGTCGTTGTGACTCTCGGCAGCAAAGTGAACCACCGCATCAACGCGCGAGATCAGCAAATCAACCAGGGCGGCATCACGTATGTCACCGTGCACAAACTCGTAGCGCCCGGCAAACGCCTCAGCTAACCCAGCCAAGTTAGACAACCGGCCCGCATAGGTCAAAGCATCAAGTGCGATCACCGAAACATCGGCACGCAAATCAAGAGTGCGACGCACAAAGTTCGAGCCAATAAACCCGGCTGCGCCGGTCACTAGAATCCGCATGCTTCTCCCCGTTGTCATCTAGGTAATAGGCTACCAAGTAGCAATTTATGGTTTGGGGGAACCTATGGTTTTTGGCGCAGCTAACAAAGAAAGCAGTGGAGTTATGAAGGGCATAATTCTTGCCGGTGGTTCGGGAACTCGCTTGCACCCGCTAACCATTGCAACTTCAAAACAACTGATGCCTATCTATGACAAGCCGATGATCTACTACCCGCTAAGCACTCTGATGCTTGCCGGCATCACCGAGATCCTGATAATCACCACCCCGCACGAGCAAGACCAATTCAAGCGCTTGCTCAAAGACGGTTCACAATGGGGCATAAACCTCACCTATGCTGTTCAACCTGAACCAAACGGATTGGCCGAAGCCTTCATCATTGGCGAGGAATTCATAGCTGGCGACCACGTGGCGTTGGTGCTCGGCGACAATATCTTCCACGGTTCTGGCATGGGCAAGACTCTTCGCCAAATGGAAGCAAAGCCTGGTGCCACAGTATTCGCACAACGCGTTTCAAATCCAGAGGCCTATGGCGTTGTTGAGTTCGATAGCAATGGCAAAGTGATTTCGATTGAAGAAAAGCCAACCAAGCCAAAGAGCAAATACGTAATCCCCGGTCTCTATTTCTATGACCAGCGAGTGTCTGAATTTGCAAAAGCCCTCAAGCCGTCAGCTCGCGGTGAGCTAGAAATTTCTGACCTAAACAGTGTTTATCTAGAACTCGGTGAATTAGATGTGGTCCCACTTGAGCGGGGCACCGCCTGGCTAGACACCGGCAACTTTGATTCTCTTCATGAAGCAGCAGAGTTCGTAAAGGTCATCGAACACCGCCAAGGCACCAAGATTGCCGTGCCTGAAGAGATCGCCTGGCGCCTTGGGCTTATTGATGGCGAGCAATTAAAAGTTGAGGCAGCTCGCTATCTGAAGTCGGGCTACGGAAAATATTTGCTCGAACTTCTCGACTAAATAAACTCTTTCAAAACGATCGGTGCTGCAACTTTCCATCGTTCGCGCCAATACCCAATTACAAATCCCTTAGTTTCCGAATTATCAAGCACACTCCAAGCTGGGCGCTTTGCCGGGGTCGGATACTCCTCAGTTGATATCGAGCGAATGACCTTGCTCGCAGCTGATGGGACACTCTTCTGAATCTCAGTAGCGAAGTCAAACCAGCTACCTTGGCCCGACGAGACTGCATGAACGAGTGTCTCGCCATAGTTATGCAGACCATGGTCCACGATCACTTCGGCGAGATCGCTGGTCCAAGTTGGTGAACCAATTTGATCTCCAACAACGCTAATCTCGTCGCGAGATTCTAAAAGTGCGGCGATAACTTTAGGAAAGCATCGACCGTGCTCACCATAAAGCCAAGCTGTTCTGAAAATTGTGAATCTGGCTCCTGAATCCTTAACCAGTTCTTCGCCAACAAATTTAGATTCGCCATAGGCTGTCTGGGGGTTGGTCTGGTCGCCAATTTTGTAGGGCACTTTAGACATCCCATCGAAAACATAGTCTGTCGAAATGTGAAAAAAGCGGGCGTTTGCCAATGCAGCTGCTTGGGCTAATTTGCCGGCATAAATGCCATTCACGGTGCTTGCCTCAAACAACTCTGACTCTGCTTTGTCAACTGCCGTATACGCAACCGCGTTTACAACGATGTCGCTCCCGGCGAGCGCGATTGCCAGATCGTCAACAGAATTCTCAAGATCGAAGTCATCCCGATTCAATGAGAGGACTTCTTCGCCTCGAGCCATCAAAAATTCGACAAGCTCCTTGCCAAACATGCCATTGCTGCCCACAACTGCCCAACGCATCATTTGCCCCCTTGTCAGTTAGCCTTGATTTTATGCCATTCGAAGAAATGAAAATCAAAGGCGCCTGGGTGCACACCCCGAGTGTTTTCCCAGATGAGCGAGGTTCATTCCACGAAGTTTTCAAACTGAGTGCAATTGAGGATCAACTTGGCCGCTCATTTCAAGTTAAGCAAGTTAATCAGAGCACCTCTGCTAAGGGTGTTATTAGAGGAATTCACTTCACAGACAGCGATGAAGGCCAAGCAAAATATGTCTCTTGTGTGGCCGGTGCGCTGTGGGACGTGATTGTGGACGTGCGTAAAGATTCAGAAACTTATGGCCAATGGGATGCGGTTCTGTTAAGTTCTGAAAATAGAAAATCAGTGCTGATTTCTGAAGGCTTAGGACACGCATTCTTGAGCCTAGAAGACGGCACAGTTGCAAACTACCTCTGCACCTCAGAATTCAATCCAGCAGCTGACAAGACCATTAACCCGCTGTCTGAGAATCTTGACATTGATTTTGCGACTATCGCCGAAGAGCACGCAGTCGATGGTTTTGTTTTAAGTCCTAAAGACTCAGAAGCTCCTAACTTTTAGCCGAAATACGCTGGCAAAACCTCGGCTACTGACCCGTCCATCTTGACCTGGCCATGCTCAAGCCAAATAACCCTGTTGCAAACCTTTTCGATCAGCTCGCGTGAGTGAGAGGCAATTGCCAAAATCTTGGTTGCATCAACCATCTCGGTTAGACGAGCTTCGGCTTTGTGCTTGAAGTTCTCATCACCGACCGACAACCACTCATCCATCAACAAAATCTCAGGGCGAACGACTGTCGAAACGGCGAAAGCAAGTCGCAAATGCATTCCAGATGAATAGGTGCGAACCGGCATTTCCATAAAGTCACCGAGTTCAGCGAACTCAACAATCTCGTCATAACGTTCAGCTATTTGTTTCTTGGTCAACCCAAGAAGGTGCCCTCGAACAAAGACGTTTTCGCGCCCAGTCGCTTCCGGGTTGATGCCCAAGCTGATGTCGATCAACGAACCAATCTCTCCCGAGATTGTCGCTTTACCCTTGCTTGGTGCATAGACACCACTCAAGGCGCGTAGCATTGTCGACTTTCCGGCTCCATTGTGACCCACAAGACCAACCCGATCGCCATCATTGAGTTCAAAACTGATGTTCGAAAGCGCGCGAACCATAACACGACCATTTGGGTCAGCGTCCAACTTGCCACCAGTAGCAACTTCAAGAATCTTTGAGGTTAGTGACCTTCCGGTCGCATTGAAGATAGGTATCTCGATTGAAACCTCTTCGAATTTGATTTGCGCCATAACTACACCCAATACGCAATCATGTTTTTGTACTTCTTATACGCGAGCAGCGTTACTGACCAACCAAGTCCAGCGCTCAATAAAGCTAGGCCCCAGTTCTCGAGGGTCGGCCACTGGCCCAGAATCGGCAGTCGCACAATCTGAACCCAGTGATAAAGCGGGTTCAACCCGAGCAATAGGTGAGCAAGTGAATCATTGGCAATTAGCTTTGGGTACCACATGATTGGGGTGACATAGAAGGCAATTGTGACCACTGAGTTGATAATCGGCGGCATGTCTCGGTAGCGCGCGCTCATCATTCCAAGCAGCCAGACAACCCAAGTTAGGTTGACAATCAAGATGACCAGCGCTGGCAATAGTGCCACAAGCGTAAAATTTGGCGCAACCATAAAAAAAAGAAAAACCAAGGGCAAAATGAGCACGTTGTGACCGGCAGTAGCAACATTTCGCCAAACCACACGAAATACATGCTGAAAATGAGGTACGCGTAGCTGCTTGATGATTGCCTCAGCCGAAATGAACGCCAGGCAGCCTTCATTGATAGTTGTAGAGATCAAGCCCCACAGGATGATACTGGTGGCCAAAAAAGGTAGGTACTCTCGCATCTCGGTTTTGAAAATTAGACCGAAAACCATGCCCATTGTGACAATCTGAACTGCCATGCCGATGGTTAGCCAAAAGGGGCCAACGGCGGAGCGCCTGTAGGACTGGCGAATATCTTGCCAAGCCAAGACCATGAAGAGGCTGCGAATTTTATAAGAACTCAAGATATACAGTTTCGTATTGCGATGCCATTGAAGCGGCGGATTGTTTGGCTAGAACTTCTCTCTTGAATGATTTGATGTTCTCAATTACTTTTTCATACTCAACATTATTTCTACAGAACGCGTTCAACGCCCTGACAAGCTCTGGACCTTCAATATTAGGGTCGAACGTTATGCCGCTTTGAGAGCCTTTGACCCTTTCACCAATCGCGCCTAAATCTATCGCCGCAACTGGAATTCCTGCGGCTATCAATTCAGTTAGGGTGTGAGAGAAAGTTTCTCCCCAAATCGATAGCAAAAGCCCGACTTGCGGTCCGATGGCGACAATTTTTTCGACAACCGTCTCTCTATCGTAGGTTCCATGATGGGTGCCGATTTTTTTCAAATTCGGCCAGGTGTCGCCCAAAAAGTGAAGGTCAAGAGTATTACCTTTGTCTGCTGAATGAAGTTGCTCAATTAAATATGCTCCTTTACTCGCCCCGATGTTTCCAATTATCAGGACTCGAATTTTTTCTTCACTTGAAACTTCAGGAGTAAAATCACTGAGTAGTAAATGACGCTGGTGGGGCACTACGAGGACTTTTTCCCTGAGTTCTGGATATTTATTCAACAAAACTTCTTTTGCCGATTCGGATGGTGAAATTATTTTTGAACAAGCATTTAGAAAATCTAAATTCAACTCCTGCCAGCGCTTGATGTATCCCTGCTTAAGATTTGGCAAATTATCGCTAGGCCAAATGTCTATCTGACATTGACCCTTAGTTGCAGTGCACGAGCCACCACAAAAAATACCCTTGTCGTCTAGAAGATTGTGAGAAGGGCAGATGCTGAAATAATCATGCAAGGTGAAAATAATTGGGACTTCAAATGCTTTTGCGGCCTTTGTTATACCCATGCTTTGCCAAGCCATGTGCTCGACATGAAGTATGTCAATGCTCATTTTGTAAATTATGTCCGCCAAATATTTGTCATACTCATCCGAGAATTGGACTAGAGGATTTACTGGTTCGCGCATTTCGCCTGACCATATGACTTCTTGATTAGATTCGTCCGCATTTCGCGCAAATAACGTGAGCCTGTTCCCTCTGCAGGTTAGGACAAATGGTTCATATTCTTCATCAAGTCCATCAATTAGGTCCGCATTGGTCGCAGGTAACCCGCCCCCCACAATCGGCATTATGTAGAGGATGCGTCTTTTTTGACCGACTATATTCTGATCGCTGCGCTTGAGCGCAGTGAACCTATCTCTCACGTGCCTGAATTCACCATCAAAGAATCTTCTTGTCATTAGGTCATATTCGGGATAGTCCTTGGAGAGCTGTCTGAGGCCTTTGCTGAGCAGTGTTTTCTTTTCTTCTCCAAAGCTTTGACTGGTTTCATGAAACACGAATGCCTTATCGCATACAACTGACTGCCAGCCAGAACGCAGGGCTCTCATGGCAAAGTCATTCTCTTCGCCATATCCCCTCGAATACTTAGTCTCGTCATATAATCCAACATCGTCCAGGGCATCGCGCCTTAGGTAAATGCAAAATCCATTCCCCGTTGGAACTTGCAATATCCTGCCCTCTGCAGTTTTGGAATATAGACGACCCAACCTATCCAAATAATCAATGCCTTGGGCATTGATTTGAAAATCTACAACGCTGAAGGCGCCTGCGTTGTTACTTACAGCCGTCGCTGAAGCTATGTTTGCACCTGAATATGCTGCGTATCTCAGGTTTAGATGCCACTTACCTGTAACTACAGTGTCGCTGTTAAGGAGAATAACGTCACTCCTGCCCGCCATCCTCAGGCCCAGATTCACCGAGGAGGTGTAACCAACATTTATAGAATTCGTGTGCACCAATATGTTTGGGTGAGAATCATATTCGAGTAGGAGCGGGGCGATTCTCGGATCGGAACTTGAATCATTGATAAGCAAAATTGTCACTCGAGAATCTTCTGTAGTTTTTACGACAGCTTCAAGGCATCGCTTTGTAGACTCAAAGGCGTTAAATATAGGAATTACTATCCATAAGCTTTTTCCAGACCAGGTTTTGAAATAGTCCATAGACGTATTAGATGAACCTGGGTTCACAATCTCGTCGAATTTTAAAACTGAGGCTCCGATCTGGCCGGCAGCGCGTCTAATAAGTTCATTTTCGCTCAATAGACGAAAAGCCAGCGTCTGCAGTGCCGGGCTTTTTCTTACCAAATAAATGAAAAATGGCATGGCTTTATTTGCTATTGCCAGAAGAAACGCGAAAAGTTTTGATTTCATGTTTATCAGTTCACTGCTCGTTTATAAATTTTGACCTTAACGCCATTAAATGATGGGCTATTCTGGCTAACAAAATAGGGGCATGACTCTAACCCCGCATCAAAGTTGTGCGACATGTGCTCGAAAACTATTACCCTCGAGGCATTTCCGAAGCAGAGTTCGTTTGCGTCTTGCTGACTAGAGATTGTCACTGTATGCGTGCCCAATACGTCACCGTTGTAAAGTCTGGAGAGATAAAAATCGTAGTAGGGTTCGTTGACGTACCAACCCAGGGCGACTATGTCACCATCAGTGAAGTTTTCGGAAATATATGTTGCCGCCCCTCGGTAATCCTCCGATTGGGCTATTTTTGTTGAAAAATAAGTAACCGAGCCGTTGAGGGCAAATAAAAATACTGCCAGGCCAGAGAAAGCCATTTTGATCTTGGCTCTTTGTCCCTCGCTGAGAACGACTAAAAAGAAAAGAACTGCCGGAATTAGCGCCGTTGCATAACGCTCCGCCCAGATCCCAGACTTGTAAGCGCTATAAACCGCATAAGTGGTCATCGTGAAAATGATGCAGGCAAGGGCAAACTTGACATTTGTAGGCGAAGCAAGGTGTGACTCTGGGCGTGGTGGCTGCAACTTTCTTAACTCGCGCGGACTTTGGTAAGAGGAGAAAAACTGTGCGCTCAGAAGCAAAAGTAATGTGGCTACCCCGCCCGGCATTACGCTGCTGACCAGATTTGGCAATAGTGTCTCCCAGGTGTCCCTGAGAGAGTAGTTTGTCCAAGCAAACTTCCCTGATGCAACAAACAGTAGAGTTGGGGCGCTCAAAATAATCCATGGCGTCACTGAAAACACAATTGGAATGTATTTTCGTAAGCTGCCCCAAAAGTCGGCGGTGCCTGCCTTGAAATAAATACTCAGGCCCGCGATAAGAACGGCTAGGAACAGGCCAGTGTAGTGCGATGTTGCAAGTAGGCACAAGATCACAATGTGGTTGGCCCTTGGTCGCCATCGAGATTTTGATCGCATAGTCAGTTCACTTGAGAATTGGCCGATTGCGATGGTTGCTAAAAGTAATGTCAAGGAATAGGCACGAAGATTCTGTGATGTAGCTATCGCTGCCGGAAAAACCGTAAATACTAACGAGTAAATTACTGCTGAAAGCTGGGAGCTGATTTTCGAGGCATAGAGGTAGAAAGCGGCTATTGCAGCCGAGCCAAAAATGACACTCAAAAGCCTGAGAGTGAACTCGCTGGGTCCAAATATATGTGCCCATGGGAGCAAAATAAGGTCGAATAATACCGGCGTAAGGTCACTTGATTTTCGAGTCATCCATGAATCGTCTGCCTGTGGCAGAAGTTGCACCCACCTAAAATCCCAAAATGCAAGTGGGTCGCGGGCATCTAGAGCCAATGAAGCGGAAAATAACTCGTCTGAATTGAGGCTTGTTTCGTCAAGCGAGAATATACGAATAGAAAAGGCTGCTAAAAAAAACAGACCTGCTGCTATCGCATACCTGCTTTTTTGATTGCCCAGAGTTGCTGAGATGTTCATTTGCTTGCGAGCCAAGAAGCTGAATTATTTTGAAACAAGGTCTCAAGTAGCCTCTTCTCCCTTAGGGTATCCATTGGTTGCCAAAAGCCATGGTGCTTGAAAGCGACCAATTCTCCGTCTCGAGTCAGGCTTTCAAGAGGGCCCCGCTCCCATATCGATTCATCGCCTTCAATTCTTGTAAACACTTCAGGCTCGAGCACGAAAAAACCCCCGTTAATCCAACCGACTTCGTCATCGCGCTTTTCTTCAAACTTAGATACTTGGCCGTCTTCTTCAATTTCAAGAAGCGCAAAGCGGCCCGGGGGTAGAACCGAAGCAACCGTGGCGAGTTTTCCGTGCGATTTGTGAAATTCAATTTCAGCCCTGATATCCAAATCAGAGACTCCGTCACCGTAAGTCAGGCAGAAAGTTTCGTTATCAAGATACTTCGCAACACGCCTTAGGCGGCCACCGGTCATTGTGTCGGCACCTGTGTCAACAAGGGTGATAGTCCAGGGTTCAGAATCAGAAGAGAGCACGGTTTGTGAACCGTTCTTCAAATCAATTCTTAGGTCGGCGGTGTGGGCGTAGTAGTTCAAAAAATACTCTTTGATCATGTACCCCTTGTATCCAAGGCAAACTATGAAATCTGTGATTCCGTGATTTGAATACATTTTCATAATGTGCCAAAGGATGGGGCGGCCACCAATTTCAACCATGGGCTTGGGTAGCAAATCTGATTCTTCGGCAATTCGGGTGCCGAGGCCTCCGGCCAATATAACTGCCTTCACGTCAACCCCCGTTAAATAGCTCTAGACACCGTTATTCCAAGAGTCTATTTGTTCCAGGCAAAGTTGTCGGGCATCAGCTGGGTTGGCGTAAAAGTTTTTATACCAGTCAACAGTTTTTTGAATCGATTGCTTGGTGGTCCACTTCGGCTGCCATCCGAAAGTTTCGACTGCCAGATTACTGTTCAGTGACAGCAGTGCTGCCTCGTGCAAATCTGCTTGCTTGTAATTGACTTCGAGGCCGGTAAGAGACTCTTGAATTTGCTCAAGAACGGCCTGAACTGAAACTGAATTCTCGTCAATTGGGCCCAGATTGAAAGCCTGCGCAAAGTCCTCTTTTTTCTGGCCGATTAGTCCGGACAATATATATGTGTATCCCTCGACCAATGAGAGCACATGTTGCCACGGTCTTGTCGAGCTTGGGCTGCGAATTTCGAGTTGCCGTTGACTGAAAAACGCCCGCATTGCATCGGGAACGAGCCTGTCTTCTGACCAATCACCGCCGCCGATAATGTTGCCGCCGCGAGCAACGGCAATAACTGGAGCCTTGCCGTCAATAGCTTGGAACGACTTGCGATAGCTGGCAATTATCACCTCTGCTGCGGCCTTTGAAGCTGAGTATGGATCGCTTCCCCCAAGCTCATCAGACTCAACGAATGGAACGCCCGAATCATCGTTTTTATAAACCTTGTCGGTGGTGATACAAAGAACTCCCCTTACCGACGGCGTTTGGCGCGCCGCTTCAAGCACATTCGCTGTCCCCTGGGCATTTACCTCAAATGTTTCGCGCGGAATCATGTAGCTTCTGCGCACAAGTGGTTGGGCTGCTAGGTGAAGTACAAGTTCAGGCTGAAATTCTTTAAAAGCTGTTTTTAGGGCCTCGAAGTCGCGGATGTCCCCCTCCATGTCAGTCACCAACTCACCTATAGCTGCCTCAGTGAATAAATTCGGACTTGTCTCAGGTGCTAAAGAATATCCAAAAACCTCGGCGCCAAGTTGGTTTAGCCAAATAGTTGCCCACGAGCCGGTGAAGCCCGTGTGCCCTGTAATCAGAACCTTCATGCCTGACAATAAATTTTCAAGGTGAGAAGTGATGGTGCACTCTCCTTAGTTGATTTGGTGTTTGAACATTGCTTCTAAAGAACAACTTAAATGGTCGGTGTAGATTTCATACACATGTGGGGGGGGAATTATGAATATCAATCCAAAGGACTTTTTTGACCAAAGAGCTCTCAATGAGCGCGAGAAAATACAATCCGCCGACGAGTTATGGGATTTTCTAGTGACGCCAGACAGGCACAGCCAATTCAATTTACCTAACGGAAGTATGTTCTACCGAGGTCAACCTGACTCGTTATTTGGCCTGGATTCAAAGCTCTACCGTTTAATTGCCAGTCAGTTGAAAGACACCTTGAGTCCCCTCCAATTTAAACGGGATGCCGAAAAATATATGCGTGAAGTTGAAGATCTTGCCCTGAAAACAGCTCGCGAAAACGGTTTAGGGATGGGGTTCTCAGATTTACAACTTATGGGACTTTTGCAGCATCATGGGATGCCCACGAGGTTGATTGACGTTACGCGCTCGCCTTTAATCGCACTATATTTCGCTGTAGAAAAACAAGATGAGTCCGAGGGCAGGTTATTCATCATCACCACAAAGAATTCTCTTAAGGACACGAAAACAACTTTTTCAACTTTTCCCAGGCGTATTCAAGCTCCTCTCCCCTGGAATTCATCAGCTAGAGCTACTAGCAATTGGCAACAAAAGGTTTTTGAGGCCGAGATTGGGGCCTTGGACGCACGAATGGTTGCACAGGAGGCAAGTTTTCTCGTAGGGGAAATATATACAAGTGGTGGGAAATTTCCACAGTATTTATATGAAGCTAATGGTAAAACTACGAACATAGATGTCTCGTCGATGAGGGCTATTTCAACACTTCTAATTTGTTTTCCAAAAAATAACGCAGTGCCTAAGAATCCAAACAAATGGAGTTCATTTGGATGGTCTTTGACTATTCCAGCGGAATGGAAATCTCAACTTAGAAATAGATTGCTTCTTCATGACCCAAGCATTTTTGTGGATTCGATCTATCCACCAATTGGCGAGCTCAAGCGCCTAATTTCGCACGTGGTGGTCAGCGCAATTGCGGCAAAATAGGGCGCAGCGCCGGTATTTCCGTCCATTAGAGTAGTGACTATTGATCAACAGCGAATCGGGGGAATGTGGCTATTGACCTAGAGGCGTTGAGGGCCAAAGCACTTGACGCTACCAAAGAATATGCTGAGGCGTTTCTTGAGCCCAAGGAATTCGTGCCGGGCGAATCCACAGTGCCAGTGTCGGGTAAAGTTCTGGATTCAAATGACTTTGTATCCTTGGTCGATTCGAGCCTCGATGGATGGTTCACAGCCGGCCGTTTCACCGATGACTTTCAGCGCAAATTGGCACGCTACGTTGGCGCCAGAAAAGCATTGTTTGTAAATAGCGGTTCGAGTGCAAACCTAGTAGCGCTAAGCGCTCTGACCAGCCCGAAGCTAGGCAAGCGAGCTTTAAAACCAGGCGATGAAGTTCTTACCGTGGCAATGGGTTTCCCAACCACAGTCAATCCAATTATTCAAAATGGTCTGAAGCCCGTTGTTGTCGACGTTGAGCTTGGCACTTACGATGCGATCCCGCACATGCTTCGTGAAGCGGTTTCAAGTAAAACCAAGGCCATCATGATGGCTCACACATTGGGCAACCCTTTTGATCTGCAGACCGTTCGAGAGCTGTGCGACGAACATGGTTTGTGGCTAATCGAGGATTCTTGCGATGCTTTGGGCTCAAAATACGATGGTCAGAGAACAGGTAGCTTCGGCGACACTGCGACTGTCAGCTTTTATCCAGCTCACCACATCACCACCGGTGAAGGTGGCATGGTTTTCAGTAAATCGCCTCTTGTAGCCAAACAAGTTGAATCTTTTAGAGACTGGGGTCGTGATTGCTATTGCGAAACCGGTCACGACAACACTTGCCAAAAGCGATTCGAATGGCAATTGGGTGATTTGCCGAAGGGTTATGACCACAAGTACACCTATGGTCACATTGGCTACAACCTAAAGGCAACCGACATGCAGGCCGCTCTAGGAGTTACACAATTAGCAAAACTCGACGGCTTTGTTGAAGTTCGCAGAAAAAACTTCGATTATCTATTCAGAAAATTACAAAAAGTTCCTGGACTCATTCTTCCTCGAGCAACTGATCGCTCGGAGCCATCATGGTTTGGATTTCCAATAACCCTGGACCCAAGTCACCCCGTGAATCGCGAAAACCTTTTGAGACACCTAGAAACCGCAAAAATTGGCACTCGCCTAATGTTCGCCGGCAACCTACTAAAGCAGCCAGCCTACAAAAATGTCGAAGTCAGAGTGGTCGGGGACTTGACTAACACAGACATAGTTATGTCCAGAAGTTTCTGGGTAGGGGTCTATCCGGGATTGACTGACGAAATGCTCGATTACATTGCGTATACAATCTCTGAATTTATGAACAGTAACTAAAAGCGACTAGGACGAAGCAAAATGCCCTCAAACATCGAGATAACTGGCGGACAGTACGTTGTCGATTTCCTCGCGGCTCAGGGCGTAGAGACAGTTTTTTGCATTACTGGTGCGGGCAACTTGGCCATAGTCGACGCGTTTGCTACGCACCCAGAAATAAAGGTGATTTTCTCCCATCACGAACAGGCCGCCGTCATGGAGGCCCAAGGATACTCGCGCATTTCTGGCAAACCAGGAGTAGCACTTGTCACCACCGGAGGGGGAACATCCAACGTTGTCACTGGGGTTCTAAGTGCGCAGCTGGACTCTGTGCCAGTTCTCGTGATTAGTGGCAACGAGAGCTCATTCCAGTGCGATGCCATGGCGAATTTCAGGGCCTATGGGGTCCAGGGTTTCGACTCGGTATCTGTGCTTAAACCAGTGACGAAGATGTCATCTCGCTCCATGTCAACAAGTGAGCTCGAGAGGGACATTGCGGCTGTTTGGGAATCCATGATTTCCGGCCGACAAGGTGCGGTTCACCTGGACATCCCGATGGACATACAGAGAAGAAGTTTCAAGCCGACCAGTTCACCGGAGGCAGTTGCAAAGGGGCCTTTGCTTCGCGCGTCATCAGCTCAGATTAAGACCATTGCGCTTGCGATCTCTAGGGCAAATCGCCCCGTGATCTACTTCGGCAATGGGATTAGGAGTGCGAAATCGAAGGAACTCCTTCAGCAGGTTTGGGACGCTACAAATATCCCGTTTTTCATGTCTTGGTCAGCTCTGGATCTCCTCCCCGAGTCGCATGCGGCAAACTATGGGCGCGTAGGCATATACGGGGACAGATCGGCGAATATTTCACTCCAAAAAAGTGACCTCGTCTTGTGTGTTGGAACCCGCCTCGCCATCCCTCAAGTTGGCTACAACCGCAATGACTTCGCTAGAAATGCCGAAAAGTGGGTCATTGACTGCGACTCGATAGAGTTGACTAAGTTCGACGGGCCGGCGTGGAACACGGTTGCGAGCGATGCGACCTATTTCCTCGAGCAGTTGATATTCGAGCTTGAAAACCACACTAAATCGGAACTTTCTGGTTGGCATGAAGACCTAAGGTTGGTTCAATCTCGTCTACCACGCGATGCTCAAGTGGGCCCCAGGCCCAGCGAAGAGTCTGGTTACGTACACTCAGTTGACGTAATGAAGCACTTAAACCGTTCACTCAACCAGGATGCGGTTATAGGCACTGACGTTGGTGCGGCATTGTTATCGGGTCACTATGCACTAGAGATCCGCGATGGGCAAAACCTCTTTACAAGCCAAGGCTTAGGCGAGATGGGCTTTGGTCTGCCAGGCACGCTTGGAGCCTATTTTGCAGATCCAAGTCGACAACTCATTTGCTTGAATACAGACGGCGCAATCATGTTCAACCTTCAAGAATTGCAGCTGATTGCCCAGGAATCTATCCCCGTGAAGCTTTTCATTTTTAACAATGAGGGCTACAGCATGATTAAAATCTCACAGGAAAACCTGTTCGATGCTAGATATGCCGGTTCGAGTCCTAGTTCGGGCGTTTCATTCCCGTCGTTTGAAAAGTTGGCCGCTGCATTCAATCTCAATTACACGAGGGTTGAGCACGCCTATGAATTCGGCTCCAAAATCGACCCTGCTCTTGCGTCTACTCGTGCCGAGTTAATCGAAATCATGATGGATCCTAATCAGAAATATCTTCCTCGGCTTGGCACATCGAAGCTCGCCAACGGTGAACTGGTTTCGCCCCCTCTGGAGGATCTCGACCCCAAGATTGACCTGCGTTTGCTCGAGGAGTTACTAGGAACAACCGCACATGCAAATTCTTATGCGGCGCGAGGTTTGAAAATTGGCTAGGCCACGAATTCGTGTAGCGATTCTTGGAACTGGCAACATTGGTGCAGATTTGGCTGAGCGCCTGCTGCTCGACCCAGACTTCGAAGTTGTCGCTTTCGTAGGTCGACGAGCTGACAGCCCCGGTTTGCTTCGAATGGAGGGCCGTATCCCAAACCTTATAAGCGATGGGTTTGTAGGTTTTTTACCAATGATTAATGAGATTGACGGCGTATTTGACGCAACCTCAGCATTTGATCACGCAGGCCATTGGTCCGAGGTTTCTCTAGCCGGGAAATGGGCTATAGATTTGACGCCGTCTCGACTTGGAAAACCCATTGTTCCGGAACTTACTTCCTATATCGATGCAATGACCCTTGACAGAAATTTCTCTGGCAACTATTCAATGGTCACTTGTGGTGGGCAGTCTTCGGCACCTTTGGTGTACGCAATTACGTCGCAGTCGACTGGTGAAAGTGAGATTGAAATTTCGTCGAGTATAGCTTCGCTCTCGGCTGGCCCGGCAACACGGAGAAATCTCGATCAATATGTCGCGAGCACGGAAAATCTGGCGATGGTGCTGAAGCCCTCTAGCAGAGCAAAGGCGATTCTGGTCTTGAATCCTGCAGACCCACCGGTGATGATGCGCACCACCGTGACCGTTAGGGCAGACAGCTTCGACATCGAAGCGATTCGTGTTTTGGCGCAGAACATCGTGGAAAAGGTCAAGAATTATGTTCCAGGATACGCACTTGTTGTTGAACCACACTTCATGGATGAACGGACAGTATCGGCAACTGTGAAAGTCACTGGTGAGGGCTACTATTTGCCAGAATATGCTGGCAATCTTGACATCATCAACGCCGCTGCAGTGGAAACAGCGCGAAGACACATGGCCCAATTCTCAAAAAGTGAGGCCTAGATGCTTTACGACGTAACACTTCGCGATGGTAATCACGCCTTGCGTCATGCTCTGACCCCAGAATTTGTCGAGAGATACTGCTCCGTAGCAGATCAAACCAGTTCTTATGCAGTCGAGGTGGGACATGGTAATGGATTGGGAGCTTCTTCATTCCTAGTTGGCAAATCGACATCTACAGATTTGCAACTGTTGACCACCGCTAGAAATTCTCTTAGGAATGTCAAGCTAGCTGTTCACACTATCCCTGGGTTTGCAACTATCGAACGGGACCTGAAGCCCGCTATCGACCTAGGTGTTGATGTCTTCCGTGTTGCAACACACGCCTCAGAAGCGGACGTGGCAGAAAGGCACATTGGATTTCTGAAAAAATCCGGCCTGGAGGTGCAAGGCGTTCTCATGATGACTCACATGGTTTCTTCAGAGGCTTTGGTCACCCAGGCTCTTTTGCATGAGTCTCAGGGTGCTGATGCGGTGATAATCATGGATTCTGCCGGCTACTACAAACCCGCAGATGTCAGAAGCCGTATAGAAGCCCTGAGGCAAGCGCTTAGCGTTCCAATAGGATTCCACGCTCACAACAATTTAGGAGTTGCGGTCACCAATGCCTTGGTTGCCAAAGATGCTGGAGCCGAAATTCTTGATGGCTCAAGCATGGGTCTTGGAGCCGGTGCGGGAAACGCTCAGTTAGAAAATCTCGCTGCAAATTTGCTCTCCTCGAGATCAGGGATTGATTCAATTTCCGGCTATCTAAAACTCAGCAAATTGGTTGAAGAGGAGTGGTTCGCGTTCTTACCGAAGGTAACAAGCGGGAGCATTGAGAGCGCACTATCAGGGGTGTTTAGTGGTTACGCTCCCCAAGTTGCAAAAATAGCTGCCGAGCTAGGCATCGAGAAATCCAATCTCTGGAAGGCCATTGGGGACAGAAAGCTCGTCGCGGGCCAAGAATCTATGATCCGAGAAATTGCTCAAGATCTCATGAATTTATAGAAAAGGAAGGCCATAAATTGCCCAGACTCAAAAGTCTTGACGTCGTCACCTCTGCAAAGAACGAGGAAGCTAATCTCGAGGAATTGTATAGCCGCACCAAATCGGTTTTAGAAGATCGTCAAATTGAATGGCGTCTAATCATTTGCGACAATGCGTCAAAAGATAACACTTGGGCGGTGATTGAGAAACTGGCAGGCCTTGATTCACGGGTCGTGGGCTTAAGAATGTCTCGAGATTTTGGCTTCGAGGGGGCCATAGCCGGCGCTCTGAGTAAGACTAATGCTGACGCCATAATCATGATGGCATCTGACCTCCAAGACCCCCCCGAGGCCATTCCATTGTTTCTGAATGAATACGAGTCGGGCTATCATCATGTATTTCAAATAGTTACAGGTCGTCCAGGCAGTACTAAATTACGAAAGCTAAACTCGCAAATCTTCTATTGGTTCGCGTCAAAAATGTCAAAAGGTTTAATTTATCCAAATTCTTCAATTTTTCGAATCATGTCTAGGGATATGGTTGCTCAGCTAAACAGTATGGGTGAGAGAAACAGGTTTGTCCGGGCACTCGTGATGTATCTAGGCTATAAATCAAAGGGCATACCTATAGAGCGTGCAGCACGAATCAAGGGGTCGTCTAAGGCCAACACTCGTCATGTTCTTGGCCTAGCGCTGAAGGGAATCCTCTCAAACTCTTATGGCCTACTCGATTTAGTGGGCTATTTTGGCTTGGGGGTGAGCATCCTTGCGCTACTAACCACACTCGTATTTACTTTTATTTGGATCCTGGTCGGCGTTCCGTTTGCTGGGTTTGGAATATTGACAGGCATACTCTTGCTTGGTTTTGGATTCACTTTTTTGGCCCTCGGAATTATGGCCCAGTACCTGTCTCTAATTTATGAGGAAGTCAAGGGTCGTCCTAATTTCGTCATCATGGAGAGCACTCTCTCTGATGATGTAAAGGAGTAGCGTGGCGAGCCCCTCGAGTGCGGAGTTGGCTTCTATAGCTAGCCGAATAGACACGACACCTCTTGAGGGGAAGCGAGTTTTAGTTACTGGTGCCTCTGGCTTAATTGGGTCCTACCTCGTCGGGGCAATATTGGGGTCGACCCGGTTAAATGGTGGGAATGCTCCGTATGTTGATCTATTAGTCAGAGATAAAAATGGTGGGAACCTTAGGTCATTCCTGACCGAGCCATCAGTGCGGGTAATTGAGTGCGAACTTACGGAATGGGTTCCCAGCGAACCTTACGATTACCTGATCCACGCGGCGAGCCCAGCAAGCCCCACCAAATATGGGGACCCCGAGGAAATCTTTGACGCGAACTTGGGTTTTTTGCGCAATATCTCAAAATACGAACTGCCAAAAGTATGTCTGCTTATCTCCAGTGGAGAAGTTTATGGTCCCAACGCTCCGGTTCCGATTGATGAAACTTATCGAGCCGAATTTATACCCTCGAGCTCCCGATCTGCTTACCCACTTGCAAAAATTGCTGCTGAAGAATTTCTACTAAGCCTCCCGGTTGGAAGCTCATCAAAACTTATGGTTGCTCGGCTTTTTCATACCTTTGGACCTGGCCTAAAAAGAGATGATGGGCGTTCCTTTGCAGATTTCATTTGGGCTGCGGCGCAGAACTGCGACATAAAAATGAGGAGCTCTGGCTCAGCCGTCCGAACTTTTTTATATATCGAGGATGCTATTTGCGGTTTGCTGGCTGTACTTCTCGGTGGTGAGGATCGGGAGGTTTACAACGTTGGCTCGCCGCGGGAAACCTCGATCCACGAATTTGCGACGCAAGTTGGGCTACTGGGAGGCGTGGCAGTTCATGTTAACAGCGCCAATGTAAACGAATTGCCCTACACAAATTCTCCCAATCATCGAATAGTGCCAGCGGTTAGGAAGCTCGAAAAATTAGGCTGGACCATAAATGTCGACCTGCAAACTGGAATTGATCGGACTTTACGCTGGGCTAAGAATGAGCTCTAGGCGAACTAGAAGACTCGACACGAAACTGGTCAGTAGCAGGGCTTATGGGAAAGGACAACTACGCCTACGTCTCTTAAATAAATGAACCCTCCTTTTGGAGGGTTCATTTATTTTTGTGGAGACTAGGGGGGTCGAACCCCTGACCCCCTGCTTGCAAAGCAGGTGCTCTACCAACTGAGCTAAGTCCCCGGAATGATCCGGTTTGGATCTTGGTGCTGTTCTAGTTTCAGAAACTATCTCTC
>JACCDN010805128.1_pt1 | contig 23165 bp, 20 predicted proteins | sample 7441691 | NCBI WGS metagenome assembly JACCDN01 (sample SAMN15323439, study PRJNA562643) | freshwater metagenome | isolation source: river surface water | place: USA:Blue River Watershed | collected 2017-08-16 | reverse complement strand
GCTAAATCCCCGCCACGATCCCTACCGCGGAGAGGTGGCAGAGTGGTCGAATGCGGCGGTCTCGAAAACCGTTGTCGGTTTGCGCCGACCCAGGGTTCGAATCCCTGTCTCTCCGCCATTTTTCCTTGAAATCCCTCGGAAAGCCTAGCTTCCCTCAAAACCTGAAAATTGCAATTTTCGAACTCTTGCAGTTGAGATTTGCACCATGGGCACCACGGTTGGCCTGGCCAGAGCGATAGCTTACTGTCGTGTGACTGCGCGCAAGACCAAGTGGCACATTGCTTGGCCAGATTGTTCGAACATCGCAACGCGGCCCAAATTGCTGGCAAATACCGGATTCCAAATCTGTATCGTGTTGTTTTAAAATTTTTATTCTGCATGATTGGCGGAAGCGGTGGGATTCGAACCCACGGTGGGGTTCCCCCCACGCTGGTTTTCAAGACCAGAGCCTTAAACCACTCGGCCACACTTCCATTGCGGGGCGTGTAACGGGTTCCCAGCGATTCTGAAAGGTGGGCTGGCACAGTCACGAAGGGTTTTCCGCCGAGGCGCAGCCTTGCCCTTCCCTGCGGCGCGGGGGTTCTGTATCATAGCCCAAATCAATCGGGCCGTCTTGTTTCCAAATCAGGGCCAGCCCTCACAAAGCGTGTCTCAAGAACGCGCGAAAAGGACGTTGAGCATGGCAGGCACGGCATGGACGCGGGTTCTTCTTGTGGCATCGGTTGCCGCCCTTGTGGCGGGTTGTCAGGGAGAAGGCAGTCCCTTTGGCAAAGCGGCAGGCCCGACCGCCATCGCGCCGGGTCAGGTGACGACCGAGGCCGTCGACACCCCGGCCGCCGCGCAAGTTGCAGAAGACAGCGCAGCCGCAAAACCCGCCAAAGCTGAAAAACCGGCCAAGACCACCGCAAAATCCGTCAAACTCGTTGATCGCGACATTGAGGCGCCGGAAGTGTTTTCCGTCACCGACATGGCGCTTTGGGATGGCCGTCCGTCTCTGGGCGGCGTTTGGGTCGCCTCGCCTGATGCGGTCGATCCTGAACGCGTGATCCTGCGCAACACGGCCAATGGCAAATTCGTCATCGGCGCCCTGTTCCGGCGCGAACGCGATAACCCCGGCCCGACCTTGCAGATCTCGTCGGATGCGGCCAATGCGCTGGGACTGTTGGCAGGCGAACCCGGCAAGGTCAGCGTCACCGCGCTGCGGCGCGAAGAAGCGCCGGTCACCGCGCCGGATGCCTCCAAACCTATCCTTGACGCTGCCGAGACGATTGAGACCGAAACGCTCGCCCCCACCTCCGAAGCTGCCGTTGTGGCCACGGACGCACCGGCAGCCGCCAAGCCAAAGTCCAAAGGCTTTGGTCTGTTCAAGAAAAAGCAAAAAGCCAGCGATGGTCCGGTGGCGCCGGTGGTTTCCTCAGAACCGATCGAAACCGCCACCGCGGCGCCCGCAAAGGCGGCGGCCCCTGCGGCCAAGGCAGGGCTGATCCAGATCGGCATTTTCTCGGTCGAGGCCAATGCGAAGCGCGCAGTAGACACCTTGGCCAAGGCCGGGATCACCGCATCGGTGCGCGCCGAGAAATCGCAGGGCAAAGCGTTTTGGTCGGTCACGGCGGCGGGCGGGTCCGACGCGCTGGCCAAGGTCAAGGCCGCGGGCTTTGCCGATGCTTATATGCTGAAACGCGGTTAATCTGTCGGAGATATCCATGCAAAAGCCCCCTCTCCGTTCCCTGATCTGCGGCACGCTTGCGGGCGTTCTGCTGGCGCTTCCAGCCTTTGGCTTTGACACCGCCGCACGGTCGGCTTGGGTCTATGACATGACGACCCACACCGTCTTGATGGACAAGAACGGCAATGTCGCAGTGCCGCCAGCGTCGATGTCAAAGCTGATGACCATCAATATGCTGTTCGAAGCGCTGCGCGACGGCCGGGTGACGATGGACACAAGCTTTGCCGTGTCCTCACGGGCCACCGCCATGACCGCGGCAGGCGGCTCGACGATGTATCTGCAAGAGGGCGACCGGCCGACGGTCGAAGAACTCTTGCATGGGATGATCGTGAATTCGGGCAACGATGCCTGCATTGTGGTGGCCGAAGGGCTTGCGGGCAGCGAAGAGGCCTTTGCCGCCCAGATGACCGAACGCGCCCATGCCTTGGGGATGGATCAGTCGGTCTTTGCCAATGCCAGCGGCTGGCCCGACCCCAACCACCGCATGAGCATGCGGGATCTGGGGCTTTTGGCCCGGAGGTTGATCGAGGAATTCCCCGAATATTACCCGATCTTTGCCGAAACCTCGTTCAACTACAAAGACCGCGCCCCGGCCAATGCCAACAACCGCAACCCCTTGCTCAAGCTGGGGATTGGCGCGGATGGCCTGAAGACCGGCCATACCGCCGAGGCGGGCTATGGTCTGGTGGGGTCGGTCAAGCAAGGTGAGCGGCGGATCATCTTTGCCTTTGCCGGCACGGCAGACGACAAGGCCCGCGCCGAGGAGGCCGAGCGGATCACCTCCTGGGCGTTCCGGCAATTCGCGCTGAAAACCCTGACCAAGGCGGGCACCCGTCTGGCCGAGGCCCCGGTGCATCTGGGCGAGGCCGAAACGGTGGGGCTGGTTCCGGCCGAGGACATCCGGCTGTTGTTGCCAGCCTTGGCGCAAGGCGCCTTGAAGGCCGAGGTGGTCTATCAGGGGCCGGTGGCCGCCCCGGTGGCCAAAGGCACGGTCTTGGCCGAACTGGTGATCGAAGTGCCGGATCTTGGCACGCAGCACATTCCACTGGTGGCCGAGGCTGATGTGGCCAAAGGGGGCTTCATGGTCCGCATGAAAACGGCCGTGCGTGTACTGCAAGAGCGCTATTTCGGCGATGAGGCTCCCGCAAGTTGATGGGAAAAGGCACGTTCCTATCCTTTGAAGGCATTGATGGATCAGGGAAATCCACGCAAGCGCGGCTTTTGGCTGCGGCTTTGCGCGCGGCAGGTCATGCCGTCACGCTGACGCGGGAACCGGGCGGCAGCCCCGGCGCCGAGGATATCCGCCGGCTGGTGTTGGAAGGTGACCCGGACCGCTGGTCGCCCGAAACCGAGCTTTTGCTGTTCACTGCCGCCCGGCGGGATCATCTGGAAAAGACCATCCGCCCCGCCGTTGCACGGGGCGAGGTCGTCATCACTGACCGTTTTGCCGATTCAACACGGATGTATCAGGGCTTGACCCGCGGCAATCTGGCGGCCGAGGTAGATGCCTTGCACGGACTGATGATCGGCGTCGAGCCGGACCTGACCTTTCTGATCGACCTGCCCCCTGAGGCAGGCCTTGCCCGCGCAACCGCACGGGCGGGCACCGAGATGCGGTTTGAAGACATGGGTCTCCCCGTGCAAACCCGCGCCCGTGACGGCTTTTTGGCACTGGCGGCAAAGCACCCTGCCCGCTTCCGGGTGATCGACGGCAATCGACCGCAAACCGATGTGGCCGCCGATGTGCAGGCGCTGGCCTTTGGCTGGCTGGCCGCACGATGAGTGATGCGGGGCATCCCGAACCCGATGTGATCGAAGGGGCGCCCCATCCGCGCGCCACGCAACGTCTGCTCGGACAGGCTGCGGCCGAGGCCACCTTTCTGCAAGCCTTCAACACGGGTCGGTTGCACCATGGCTGGCTGATCTCGGGGCCAAAGGGCGTCGGCAAGGCGACACTTGCTTGGCGACTGGCGCGGTTTTTGCTGGCAACGTCCGACGACGATGGTGGCATGTTCGCCGCCCCACCGCCGGAAACTTTGGATGTCGCGGCGGATCACCCGATTTCGCGCCGGATTGCAGCCCTGTCAGAGCCGCGGCTTTTCCTGCTGCGCCGCGCCTATGATGAAAAAAAGGCCAAGTTGCAGGATGTGATTTCGGTCGACGAAGTGCGCAAGATGAAAAGCTTTTTCACGCTGTCTGCCGCAGATGGCGGGCGGCGCGTGGCGATCATCGACGCGGTGGACGAGATGAACCCAGCCGCCGCCAATGCGCTGTTGAAGCTGTTGGAAGAACCACCAAAAGCCGTGACAATGTTCCTGATCAGTCACCAGCCGGCGCGGCTGTTGCCGACGATCCGCTCGCGCTGCCGGGAACTTCGGCTGGGGCCGCTGTCGGCCGAAGATCTGTCGGATGCGCTGACCATGGCCGGGGGCGACGTCGGGCCTGAGGACCGTGTGGCATTGGCGGAACTTGCGGGCGGCTCGGTTGGCGAAGCGTTTCGGATGACCAATCTTGAGGGGCTGACCCTTTACGGCCGGATCATCAAGCTGATGGCCAGCCTGCCGCGGCTCGACCGGGTGCAGGCGCTGGCCTTGGCCGAGGCGGGCGCGGGACGCGGGCAGGATGCGCAGTTCGATCTGATCGTCTCCTTGCTGGATCTGTTTCTGGCCCGGCTGGCCCGCGCGGGCACCATCGGGATCTGCCCACCAGAGGCAGCCCCCGATGAGGCCGCCTTGCTGGCGCGGCTGTCGCACAACCCTTGGGTGGCGCGCGGATGGGCTGATCTGGCGCAGTCTTTGGGCGTCAGGGCGCGGCGTGCGCGGGCAGTGAACCTTGACCCTGCCGCCCTTCTCATGGATATGCTTTTGAAAATCGACGAGACGGCGGCGGCCCTGTCTCGATCGTCTTGAACTGTGGCGCTTGTGGCCCCCTCCGGGGGTTTCACACCCCCGGACCCCCGTGGGATATTTGCACCACATTGAAGGCAGAAGGCCACGGAGTTGAGACGTGACATCCCCTTTGCCTGAGCTTGTCGACAGCCATTGCCATCTGGATTTTGCCGATTTTGACGGCGAGGTGGACGCCATCATCGCCCGTGCCGCCGCGGCTGGCGTGCGCCGCATGGTGACGATCTGCACCAAGCTGCCGAATGAACCCAAGGTGCGCGCCATTGCCGAGGCGCATGGCGGAGTGTTTTACGCCGTAGGCCTGCATCCGATGAGCGTTGCAGAGAGCGCGCCCGTGTGCCTGAGCGATCTCGTTGGCTATGCGCGCCATCCTAAGATGGTGGGCATTGGCGAGACGGGGTTGGATTACCACTACACGCCCGACAGCGCCGAGGTGCAAAAGCGGTCCTTGCGGGTGCATATCGAAGCGGCACAGGAAACCGGGTTGCCGCTGATCATCCATGCCCGAGCGGCGGATGAGGATATGGAGGCCATCTTGGCCGAGGGGATGGCCGTGAAGCCCTATCCTTGTGTGATGCATTGCTTTTCATCGGGTCAGCGTCTGGCCGAAGCCGCATTGGAGATGGGGTGCTATCTGTCAATGTCGGGCATTGCGACCTTTCCGAAATCGGGGGAGCTGCGCGACATCTTTGCCCGCGCCCCGCTCAACCGGATTCTGGTGGAAACCGACAGCCCCTATCTTGCGCCGGTGCCTTATCGGGGCCGCCGCAATGAGCCGGCCTATACCGCCTTTACCGCCAAGACCGGCGCGCAGGTCTTTGGCGTGACCGAGGCCGAATTCGCGGCAGCCACCACCGCAAACTTTGACCGTCTGTTCTGGAAGGCCGCCCCGGCGGCCAAGGCGGCCTGAGGTGGCGACCCTGCGCTTTACCATTCTGGGCTGTGGGTCGTCCGGCGGGGTGCCGCGGATTGGCGGCGACTGGGGAGATTGCGACCCGCAGAACCCGAAAAACCGCCGTCGGCGCTGTTCGATGTTGGTGGAGCGGATCAGCGGAGACGGCGTGACGCGGGTGTTGATCGACACCTCGCCCGACATGCGCGAACAGCTCTTGTCGGCAGGGATCGGCAGTTTGGATGCGGTGGTCTACACCCATTCGCATGCCGATCATGTGCATGGTCTGGATGATCTGCGGCAGATCGTTTTCAACCTGCGCAACCGCCTGCCGGTCTGGGCCGATGCGCCCACACAAGACGCGCTGTTGTCGCGCTTTGCCTATGCTTTCGTGCAGCCTGCGGGCAGCCCCTATCCGCCGATCTTGGACCTGCGCAGCATTGACGGCACATTCGAGATCACCGGTGCGGGTGGGCCGATTGTCTTTCAACCCTTCGAGGTTGATCACGGGTCGATGGCGGCGCTTGGCTTCCGGATTGCGGGGCTTGCCTATCTGCCCGACGTGGTGGCGATCCCCGAAGAGGCTTGGAGCCATTTGCAGGGGCTGGAGTGCTGGATCGTCGATGCGCTGCGTCGCAAGCCGCATCCGACCCATGCCCATCTTGATCTGACGTTGGAGTGGATCGGCCGCGCGCGGCCAGCCAAGGCGGTCATCACCAACATGCACCTTGATATGGATTACGCCACGCTGGAGGCCGAGCTTCCGCCGCATATCCGCCCGGCTTTTGATGGCATGGTGCTGAGCTTCGACAACATCGCATGACCGCGCTGATTGATGTCATCCTGCCGGTCTTCGTGGTGATCGGGTTTGGCTGGCTCGCGGCATGGCGCGGGCTGTTTGTGGACAGCGCCGTGGATGGGGTGATGCGCTTTGCCCAAAGCTTTGCCTTGCCGGTCCTGCTGTTCAAGAATGTCGCCACGCTGGATTTGGGCGCGGCTTTTGCACCGGGTCTGCTGTTGTCGTTCTATATCGGTGCCTTCACCTGCTTTGGCTTGGGCTTTTTCGGGGCGAGGTTGGTCTTTGGGCGTCCGATGCCCGACGCCGTTGCCATCGCCTTTGCCTGCACGTTTTCGAACTCGCTGCTTTTGGGCGTGCCGATCACCGAGCGCGCCTATGGCGCCGCGGCACTGGCTGGAAATTTCGCCATCATCGGCATTCATGCGCCGCTGATCTACACCTTTGGCATCGTGATGATGGAAGGAGCGCGGTCCAAAGCCAATCCGGGCGGCAGCCATGCCGATCTGGCGCGTCAGGTGCTGCGTGGGGTCTTCACCCAGCCCTTGGTCTTGGGTCTGGCCGCAGGATTTGCCGTAAATCTGACCGGCCTGCCGCAACCACGCGTGTTGGAAGCGGCCGTGGAGATGATGGCACGGGCAGCCCTGCCGGCGGCGCTCTTCGGCCTTGGTGGTGTGTTGTGGCGCTATCGGCCCGAGGGTGACAAGGGGCTGATTGCCATGGTCACGGCCTGTTCTTTGGTGATCCATCCGGCCATTGCCTATGGGCTGGCCCGGTTTGGCTTTGGCCTTGGGGTGGATGGGTTGCGCTCTGTCACCATCACGGCGGCGATGGCGCCGGGCGTCAACGCTTATATGTTTGCCCATATGTATGGCGTGGGCAAACGGGTGAACGCCAGCGCGGTGCTGGTTGCAACGGCGTTGTCGATTTTCACCACTTGGGGTTGGCTGCACATCTTGCCGTAAAGGGGGCGCCGGGCCCCCTTTTGCGATTAGCGAAAGCCTTTGGCGTGGAAGATGAAGCCAAGGAAATTGAGCAGCACCTGTGCCGCCAGAATCTGGGTCGATTGGCTCGGATCATAATCCGGGGCGACTTCGACCAGATCCATCCCCACCACCTCATGGTTGCGGGCGACATGCTGCAAAAGTTCCAGCACTTCATAGTAGAGGAACCCGCCGTGGCTGGGCGTGCCAGTGCCGGGCGCAATGGACGGGCAGAAACCGTCGATATCAAGGCTCAGATAGACGCGCGCACCTTTGGGGATACGGGCAGCGACTGCCTCGGCGCCAAGCGCACGGAACTGACGCACCGACAGGATATCATCCCCCATCGTCCTGGCCGCATCATAGCCATCCTGGGCCGTAGATGACACGTTACGGATGCCAACGGCGGTGATGCCTTTGACGTAATCTTTCTCGGCCGCGCGGCGCATGGGCGAGCCGTGGCCAACCCGCACGCCATGGCGTTCATCGACGAAATCAAGGTGCGCGTCGATTTGCAGGATATGGATGTCACCCTGCCCTTCGAAAGCCTCGATGCAGGGAATATTCACCGAATGGTCGCCGCCGATCACCACCGGCAAAGCGCCCGCTTTCAGGATCGCCTCGACACCCTTGCGGATATTGGCATGGCTGCGGGCGGTGTCGGTGTGAACAATGTCGGCATCGCCAATATCCACGATGCGCACCGATTGCGGCAGATAGGTGCAATCATCTTCGTGGTCATAGGCCCCGGCATGGCCAAAGCTAAAAAGCGTCGAGGCTTCGCGCACCGCGCGGGGGCCGAAACGCGCCCCGGCGCGGAACTGGGTGCCGAAGTCGAAAGGCGCACCCAGCACCGCGACCTCGGCCTCAATCTTGGACCAATCCTCGACATAAGGGCGTTTGCCAAACGTCGAGATCCCAACGAAGGGCAGGTTCAGCCGCCCGCTTTCATAGGCGTTGGCCATACCTGCCCCCCTTGATTAGCGCGGCGTCACGCCGCGAAGACGCTCGGACCGGCGGCGCAGAAGTTCAACCGTGGTCAGAAGCAGGATCGAAATAATCACAAGGATCGTCGCCACAGCCAGAATGGCCGGAGAGATCGCCTCGCGGATCCCGTTGAACATCTGGCGCGGGATGGTCTGCTGTTCGGGACCAGCGATGAACAGCACGGCCACCACTTCGTCAAACGAGGTCACGAAAGCAAAGAGCGCGCCCGAGATGATACCCGGCAGGATCAGCGGCATGACCACCTTGAAGAAGGTCGTGCGCGGATTGGCCCCCAGCGAATGGGCCGCACGGATCAGCGACTGGTCAAAGCCCGACATGGTGGCGGTCACAGTGATGATGACAAAGGGGATCCCCAGCACGGCGTGGGCGACAATCACCCCCAGATGCGAGTTCACAAGGCACCCCTTGTCGGACAGGAACACACCCAACACCGCGCCGAGAACCGAATTCGGGTCGATACAGGCTTGCGCATAGAAAAAGCTCATGCCGACAGCGATGATGATGATCGGCACGATCATCGGGCTGATCAAGAGCGCCAGGATGAGACGGCGATAGGGCATCTCCGGCCGCGACAGCCCAAGTGCGGCAATGGTGCCCAGCACGGTGGACAGAATGGTCGCCCAAAGACCAACCCAGAACGAATTCTTGGCAGCCTGCACCCAAGTGGCCCGGTGCCACACCTCGGACCACCATGCGCTATCGCGCAGGCCGTCGGGGTTGGAATGGCCCAAGGTCAAGAGCGTATCATACCAGCGCAGCGAATACCCTTCGGGGTCCAGCGTCAGCATCTTTTCCGTGAAGGTAAAGTAAGGCTCTACGTTGAACGACAGCGGGATAACCACAAGGATCGGCGCGATCAGGAAGACGAAGATCAGCGCGCAGATCGCAAGGTAGGTGTAGTACCAGGTGCGCTCCAGCGGCGAGGCGTAAGTCGGAAGTGCCATAATATGTCTCCTCAGCCCAGTTTCAGCCGGTCGATGCCGATCAGACGGTCATAGAGCCAATACAGAAGCAGGATTGCGGCCAGAAGCATCGCAGCAAGTGCCGCGGCCAGCGACCAGTTCGATTTCGTCATGTGGAAGCTGATGAGGTTCGAGATCAGCTGACCATCCGCACCGCCGACAAGCGCGGGGGTGATGTAATAGCCAACGGCCAAGATGAACACCAACAGCGACCCTGCGGCGATACCCGGCAGGGTTTGCGGCAGATAGACCCGGCGGAAGGTGGTCCAGGACGTCGCCCCCAGCGAGCGCGCAGCGCGGGCATAGCTGGGCGGGATGACCCGCATCACCGAATAAAGCGGCAGGATCATGAACGGCAGCAAGACATGGGTCATCGCCACGATCGTGCCGGTCATGTTGTACATGGCCGCGATGCGGTTTTCGTCACTGATTACACCCATCCAGACCATCAGGTCGTTCAAGATGCCCTGCTCTTGCAAAAGCGCGATCCAGCTTGTGGTCCGCACCAGAAGCGAGGTCCAGAACGGCAACAGCACAAGGATCATCAAGAGCGAGGACCGCGACATCGGCAAGACAGCCAGAAGATGCGCAACCGGGAAGGCCAGCAGCAGGCAGATCACCGTGATGATGCCCGACACAAGGAAGGTCTTGAAGAACAGGTAAAGATAGATCCGGTCCTTGTCGCCCCCGCGTTCCCAGCCATTGTCGCCCAACTTGTTGTCGGTGCCGACTTTGTAGAATTCGGTGGTGTATTTCGACGAAGCGGCTTCCATGCCGCGCCACAGCGCCGGACGGCCCCAATCGGCGTCAACGGCAAGCAGGGCTTCTTTGAAGGGCGCTTTCAGGTTCTTGGCTTCGCGCGCGCCTTTTTTGAACAGGCTGATGGTGCCAGGAACGGTATAGTTGATCCGCGTGCCGGAGATGCCGGTCAGTTTCTCGGTCTGCATGAAGGCAAGATCCTTCACCAGCGCGGCATAAGCCTCTTCTGGCGGATTTGCAGGATCGAATTCAGGGTTTGCGGCAAACCATTCCACCAGCGTCGGCGCCGATTTGGTAAAGCCGTCATGTTCAACCGAACGCTTCAGCATATAGCCGATCGGAATGAGAAAGGTCAGAAGGACAAACAAAAGCAGGGGCAAGACCAGCATGAACGCCCGGCGCTTGGCGCGGGACTGCGCGATGGCCAGGGCCTCTTTCAACGGGCGGCCGTCGGCGGTGGTCAACAATTCAGTGGAAGCTTCAGCCATGGCCGTTCCCTCATTGCTTGGGGGTCGGGCGCGAAGTTGCCTCCGCGCCCGGTGTTACTTTGCGGCGGCAAGGGCCTGTTTGGCCCCTGCCCTGTAGCCAGATTACTGCGACAGCCAGGACTGGAAGCGCTCGTTCAGTTCTGCGTCGTGGTCGACCCAGAAATCAGACGAGGTCAGAAGAGCGTTCTTCATGTTGTCCGGGTTGGTCGGCGAGTGCGGAGCCATGTCGGTCTTGCCATCTTTGTAGATGATCGGCTCGGCGTTGGACGACTTGCGCGGAGCGCCGTACGAGATCTGCTGAGCTTGCGCGCGCAGGCCTTCGGTCGAAGTGGCGTAGGCAACGAAGTCCAGAGCCAGATCCTTGTTCGGAGCGCCCTTCGGAATGACATAGAGTTCGCTTTCGAAGGTCTGACCATCCCAAACGATCTGGAACGGCTTGCCTTCGCCAACAGCGGCACCGAAGATACGGCCGTTGTAAGCGGTGGTCATCGCGACTTCGCCGTCAGCCAGCAGCTGCGGAGCCTGTGCGCCAGCTTCCCACCAGACGACTTCCGACTTGATGGTGTCGAGTTTCGCGAACGCGCGGTCCACACCTTCCGGGGTCGCCAGGGTCGCGTAGACGTCGCCAACAGCAACGCCATCAGCGATCAGAGCGAATTCCAGAACGGCTTTGGCGCCTTTTTTCAGGCCGCGCTTGCCCGGGAACTTGGCCAGGTCGAAGAAGTCAGCAGCGGTCGAAGGAGCAGCGCCTTCGGCATACTTGGTGGTGTCATAGGCGTAGACGTTCGACCAGATGTCGGTTGCAACGCCGCACTCGGTGATCGCGCCGGGGAAGAAGTCGTCAACAGCGGCGGTGCCATCGGCGCCGGGCTTGACAACTGCCGGGTCGATCGGCTCGAGAACGCCTTCGTCGCACAGACGAACAGCGTCGGCATATTCGATCGAGGCGACGTCAACGGTGACGTTGCCAGCTTCGACCATGGCCTTGATCGCCGGAGCCGGGTTGTCGCTGTCAACCATGACAGCGGCGTTGCCGGTGGCAGCAGCCCACGGCTTCACATGGGCTTCGGTCTGAGCCGCGCCGTAAGCGCCGCCCCAGGACATCACGGTGACGTCAGCGTTTGCAGCGAAAGCAAAGCTGGTCAGCGCGGTGGTCAAAACGAGAAGTTTTTTCATTGTTTTCTCCCAGTTGGTGGTCAGTCTAAGTTTCCGCCCCTCTGCAGAACGGGCGGCGGCCTTTTGGCCTTACATCGGATCAAGGGCGCGGGCGTCCTGCGGATGCCAACCCACCTTGATCTTCTGTCCCGGGCTGAGGCGGGTCTGCCCCAGCGTATTGCGCATCTTCATCACGAAGTCATCGGACCCCGCCACACGAAGAACCACGCGCAAAATGTCGCCCATATAGATGATCTCCAGCACTTCGGCGTCGATCATATGCGCCCCTGCGGGCATCATTTCGGGCTTGAATTCCACCCGCTCGGGGCGGATCGAAACAAGGGTCTTCTGCCCTTTTTCCTTGATGTTCACGGCGGTGGCGTCGATCACTTCACCCGTGGCCAGACGCACCAGAGCCTTGTCGCCGTTCAGTTCCTCGATGGTGCCCGGCAACTTGTTGTTCTCGCCGATGAACTGCGCAACGAAGCTGTTTTCGGGGCGCTCATAAAGATCAGCGGGCGAAGCAAGCTGCTGGATGCGGCCATCGTTGAACACGGCAACCCGGTCGGACATGGTCAGAGCTTCGCCCTGATCATGGGTCACATAGACCACGGTGATGCCAAGCGATTCGTGCAAGTGCTTGATTTCAAACTGCATGTGTTCACGCAGCTGTTTGTCCAAGGCGCCAAGCGGTTCGTCCATCAGCACGAGTTTGGGATCGAACACCAAAGCGCGGGCAAGTGCGATCCGTTGTTGCTGACCGCCCGAAAGCTGGGCCGGGCGACGGTTGGCAAAGGCCCCCATCTGCACCATGTCCAAGGCGCGCTTGATCTTGGTTTCGCGTTCATCTTTGCCCATGCCGCGCACTTCCAGCGGGAAGGCAAGGTTTTCCCCCACGGTCATGTGCGGGAACAGCGCATAGTTCTGGAACACCATGCCAATGCCGCGCTTGTGCGGCGGCACTTGGTTGATCGGCGTGCCATCCAGTCGAATCTCGCCATGGGTGGCGGTTTCAAAACCGGCAAGCATCATGAGGCAGGTGGTTTTCCCTGACCCGGACGGCCCCAACATCGTAAGGAACTCGCCCTTGCCGATCGAAAGGTTCAGATCCTTTACGACAAGGCTGACCCCGTCATAGCTTTTTTGAACGTGTTCAAAGGCAACGAAAGCGTCGTTCTGGCTGGTCATCCCAGTCAATCTCCCCGTCTGTCCGGCAGCTACCCTGCACTTGTGGTCCTGCGACTTAAGCCAATGCGCATGTTCTTTGCAATCGGCTATTCGTCGCGGTGCAGCATGCATGGCAATTGCGGGCTGATCGGGCATTTTACGCCCCATTTGCCGCGCAGAACGGCATCGGAAAAACCATCAGGCAGGAGAATCGGCTGTCGCCCTGTCAGCCTGCCGGTTCGGACAACGGGTCTTGCTGCGGGATTTGATCGGTCAGAAAAAAACGATTCCCTGACGTTAGCGGAAACATCCGACGCTGATCATGCCAGCGCCGCGCCTCGGCCATGGTCAAAAGCGGCAGGCAGCGGGCGCCATAGCTTGCAGCCGTGGACCAGCCCGGTACGGGCGGTTGCAAGCCGCGCAGCACGACGACCAGGCTGCGGCGCTGATCCGGATAAAAGGCCGACATCGCCTGTCGGCCGGGAAAAAGGCTTTCGACCGGGCAACCATGCGCGACCATCAGCGCGTGCCGGGGCAACAGAATGTGATGATAGCTGACGTCCTGCGGGCGCGTGATGAGACGAGCGCCCCAGCCCAGCGCGGCCAGATGCCCCACCCGGATCAGCGCCCGGCCTTTGCCAGCCACCTCGACCGCAAGGGCATGCTGTTTGGACAGCACCAGATCGCGGGTCGCGCCATGGCGGCCGGCCGGCACGCGCACCGGGCAAAGCTGCGGATTGGCCGCCAGCATTGCCGCCGTCAGCCGCCGCTGCCCCACCCACATCACCGGCGCTGCCCCCCCATCGGCCAGCGTCACCAGATCCCCCGGCCGCAGGCTTTCCACCCGCCGCGCCCCGCCCGGTGTCTCAATCCGGGAGCCTGCCGTAAAACATGGCACCCCCATCGCGGCCAGCATCCCCGGCTGCGACACCGTGGCGGGTGCAACGCCCTGTAACAGAATGCTTTCGCCTTCGGGAAAGGTCAGCAGCGCATTGCCAGAACCGTCATTGGTAACCGTGACATCCCAACTGCGCACCGGGCTGCCATCCGGAGCAAAGAGCCCCGAAACATCCAGCTGGTCTGTCGTCTGACCTGCGACCAGCTGCATCTCAAAATCGCTGATGGTATCGCCACCACCCGCTTGCGTAAATTCGAACCGGTCGAACCCGGTGCCGCCACTCAGGCTGTCTTGACCGGAACCGCCGCGCAAAGTGTCGTTGTCGGCGCCGCCAAACAGGCTGTCATTGCCGGTGCCGCCATAGAGGAGCGTGCTGCCGGACATATCCGACAGATAGTCGTCCCCTGCGTCGCCATAGGCAATGTCATCGCCCGCCCCGGTGAAGAGCCAGTCATTGCCGGCACCGCCATAAAGCAGATCATTGCCCAGATCGCCGTTCAGCGAATCGCTGCCGTCACCGCCATATTCGGTGTCGTTGCCATCGCCGCCCGTGACATGGTCCGCGCCCGCGCCCCCCGTCACAAGGTCATTGCCGCCGCCCGCCGTGATATTCAGCGCCGTCGGGCTGGCCGCGCCATTGATCGTATCGGCAAAGTTGGTGCCCTGCACGGCCTCGATCTGGCCAAAACTGCCCTGCCCGCCATTGGCCGTAGTATAGGTGCCAGCTTCGGTTCCGGTATAGGTGATCGAAACGCCCGCCGACTGACCGGTGAAGATCAGCGTGTCAAAATCACCAGACGATTCGCCCCCCAGAAGGGTGTCGTTGCCCTCGCCTTCGCCGATCTGGAAGATGTCGCTGTCGGCACCGCCATCGACAAGATCGTTGCCACTGCCCCCTTTCAGAACATCGCTGCCCTGACCGCCAAAGAGGCTGTCGTTGCCGCCCCCGCCATAGATCGTGTCGTTGCCGGCCCCGGCAACCACCGTGTCCGCACCGCTGCCCCCGGTGACGCTGTCGCTGCCCGCGCCGGTGGAATAGGACATGCCCCCACTGTCAGCAGCGCCGGACATCGTGTCCGCCAGGGCAGATCCGGTCACCTCCTCGATCTCGGCAAAGGTCAGCGTTGCACCGCCGCCTGTAGCGGTGCCCGCCCCAGTGCCGGTCAGCGTCACCGTCACCCCGATCGGAGAGCCGCTCAGATCCAGACGATCAAAGTCATCGCCGCCTTCGCCGCCGTAGATACTGTCATTCGCCCCAGCGACAAAGACATCGCGCCCGTCCCCGCCAAACAGCACATCACTGCCGCCATCCAGATCAATGCGGCTGGTCAGCGTATCATCGCCCGCCCCACCATAGGCGGTGTCGTTGGCAAAATCGGCCGTCGTCAGATCAAGGCTGTCGTTCCCCCCATCCCCATAAAGAAGATCGGCCCCTGCCCCGCCATCCAGCGTGTCATTCTCGCCGCCCCCATAAAGCGTGTCGTTGCCCGCCCCGCCTTGCACAAGGTCATTGCCGGCTTCGGCATTGACCAGATCATTGCCCGCGCCGCCATAAACTGTATCGGCGCCATCGCCCGACCAGATGGTGTCTTCCCCATCGCCAGCATCAATAAAGCTGTCGCCGCTGGCGACTTGGTTGGCCAGATCGTCGATCAGATCATTGCCGCTGCCGCCATAAACCGTATCGCGCCCGGCCCCGAGATACAGCGTGTCATCGCCAGCACCGCCATCCACAAGGTCATTGCCCGACCCGCCAGTGATGACATCATTGCCGCCATTGCCCCAGATCGAAACATCATCGGTATCGGCCCCGGCATTCAGCGTATCGGCGTAAGCGGTGCCGCTGACATCTTCTGCCCCGATGAAACTGCCGCTGGCCGCCCCGCCGCCATAGCTGTAGGTGCCGGCATCCGATGCGGTAAAGCTGACCGTGACGCCCGTTTGTGCCTGAGCATTGCCAAACACCAGCATGTCGGCGTCGCCGTTGGCTTCGCCCAGATCGTAGAAATCCTGATTGTGGTCATCAGAGATGCTGGCAACGTCATTGCCCGCGCCCCCGTAAGCGCTGTCATTGCCCGCCCCGCCTGACAGTGTGTCATTGCCAGCGTCGCCATAAAGCTGGTCGTTTTCGCTGCCGCCGCTGATCCAATCATGGCCAACACCCCCGTAAATGCTGTCACTTTCGGTGCCGCCCGTGATGCTGTCATCGCCATAGTCACCATAGATCGTATCGGCCCCCTGACCGCCGGTGATCGTGTCGTTGAAGCTTTCCGAAAAGACGTTGGCCTGGGCTGTCCCGCCCTCATAGGCGGCCAGATGCGTGCCGGTTGCGGCATCGGTCAGCATCCAGTTGTATTCGACATAGGTGCTGGTTGAATAGCTTTGGCCCGGTGCCAAGGTGGCATAAGGCTGGGCCACGCCGCTGGTGTCGATCCAGGACAGGTTGACCGTCAGGGACGAGGTGTTGGTAAAGCTGACCGTTGTGGCGGTCACGCCCGTGGCGGAGGGATAAGCCGCTGCATCAAAGGTGCGAATATCGCCGCGGATCAGATCAGCGCCATCGCCGCCGATCAGCTGATCCGCACCCTGCCCCCCTTCCAGCGTGTCATTCTCGCTGCCGCCGTCCAGCGTATCGCTGCCATCATCGCCCACGACGCGGTCGTTGCCGCCGCCCCCATAGACCCCGTCATTGCCCGTGCCGCCGACGATCTGATCGTCCCCAAGACCGCCATAGGCCACATCGTTGCCGACGCCGCCGCGCAGCATGTCGGTGTTCCCGTCACCGCCATAAAGCTGATCGTTGCCCTCACCGCCATAGGCCCAGTTGCCACCGGAATTGCCGCCATAGATGCTGTCGTCCCCAACCCCGCCATACATGAAGTCAGAGGCATCAGACCCGCCGCTGATATTGTCGTTCCCGGCTTCGCCATAAATGTAATCATGGCCGGTGCTGGCCATGACCGTATCATTGCCAGTGCCGCCATAGACCGTGTCACTGCCATCGCCTGGATTGACGCTGTCAGACCCATCACCGGCATAAATCAGATCATTGCCCGCCCCCGATGACAGGCTGTCATTGCCACCATAGCCATAAAGCGTATCGTTTTCGCTGCCCGTTGACAGCGTGTCATTGCCGGTGCCGCCATATTGGGTTGCCATCGCCGCGCGCCTGTCTTTGCCCGCACCGCACGCGGGCCTGTAGCTTGGCGCAATAAGACCTAAGGTCCGGTTAAGACCGTCATTTAGGCTAAATTTTCGGGGATTTTTCTTAGGCTGCCGCGTCTTAACGCTTTGGCAAACAGACCCGAGGCAGATTGGTGCGGATGAAAGGACTCGAACCTTCACTCCGGTTAAGGAACAGCGACCTCAACGCTGCGCGTCTACCAATTCCGCCACATCCGCACTGATCTGGCCTCGGGTGAAGCGGTGTTTAGCGGCAAGGCCGGGGGATGAAAAGGGGGATTCTGCAACTTCTTCGGTGTCCTGCGTTGCATTCCGGTGCCCGCCGCGCCATCTCTTGACCAGCCTTTGGGGGAGCGATGCAATGGATCAGGTGGAATGGACAACCCTTCCGGGCCTGTCGCCCTATGCCGAAACCCTTGCCGCGATGGAGGCCCGTGTCGCCGCCATTCAAGAGGGCCGCGCCCCCGAGGCCATCTGGCTGTTGGAACACCCGCCTCTTTACACCGCAGGCACCAGCGCCAAACCCACCGATCTGGTCGACCCTGACCGCTTTCCGGTCTTTCCGGTCGGGCGCGGCGGGCAATATACCTATCACGGCCCCGGCCAGCGGGTGATCTATGTCATGCTGGATGTCAGCCGCCGCGAAAAGGATGTGCGCTGTTTTGTGCGTCACCTGGAAAACTGGGTGATCGCCGCTTTGGCAGAATTCAACGTGCGCGGCGAAATCCGTCCCGGTCGGGTCGGCGTCTGGGTGCCGCGTCCCGACAAGCCCCGTGGCGCCGACGGATCGGTGGCCGAAGACAAAATTGCCGCCATCGGCATCAAGCTGCGCCGTTGGGTCAGCTTTCACGGCATCTCGATCAATGTGGAACCGGACCTGACCCATTTTTCCGGCATCGTGCCCTGCGGCATCCGCGACCATGGCGTGACGAGCCTTGTCGATCTTGGCCTGCCTGTGACGCTGGGCGATCTGGATGCGGCCCTGCGCAAGACCTTTGCCCCCGCGATGGGCGCAAGCTGCCCGATCTGACAGCTTTATGAACGGTAGGCTTTGGCCTGCCGCAAAGGCCAATCCGACAGGACAAATCCGGTTTTCCTGCTAGAGCGCGACCCTGAGGTTTCAAGAATAATTTCCCGAATTTCTCAAAACTTTCCGTCACTTTCGATCACTTTTCTGTATATTCGCACATTCGAACCATTGATGTGCATTTTTCGCGCATCAATGCACATTGAAGAGCCGCGTCTTCAGGTCCAGATCATCCACATGATCGCAACACGATCAGCAACACGCCGCCCCGGAAATGGTGGCAAACTCAAAATAGGATCATTGAAATGAAATCGCTTCTCACCGCCGCCGCCCTGTCGCTTCTGGCCGTTTCGGCAGCTCACGCCTCGGGGATCGCCGCCACCGAAGGCAGCGCCTTGCGCACCGTTGAACTGACCAACGCCCGCCAGATCCACGATGCCGGTTCCTCCTCGATCACCGTGACGGTCGGCACGCCGAAAGAACTCTCGGCGGTTGTTCTGCCGCCGCGCGACCGCGTCGAAGCTGGGTACAAGGCTGGCGATACCGTGACGCTTTCGGTTTTCCCGGCCGTCGAAGGGGCCCAAGACAACCGCCGCTAATCCAGCGCACGCCCCCAACGCTGAACGCCCGCCGCTTTGGCGGGCGTTTTCGTTTTGCGCGTTGCAACGCGGCCTGGGCCATAAGGCCAAATCGGCACACCACAGGCTGCGACAACCGTTGCTATTGCATAACATGCAGTCAAAATCCATGTTCCGGGGCAGGGACGCGACTCGATTACCCAACCCTTACGAGGATACCATGACCAAATTCACGCTTCTGACGGCCTTCAGCGCCCTCATGCTGGCAACCCCTGTGCTGGCTGGCGATCCTGCCGCCGGTGAAGCCGAATTCAAGAAATGCAAAGCCTGCCATTCGCTGACCGCGACGGACGGCACCGAAGTCGTGAAGGGCGGCAAGACCGGCCCGAACCTTGGCGGCGTGATCGGTCGGCAAGTCGGCTCGGTGGCGGACTTCAAATATGGCGAATCGATTCTGGCCGTCGGTGCGACCGGCAAAGTCTGGGACGAGGCCTCGGTTGCGGCCTATGTCGCCGATCCGGGCGCTTGGTTGGCAGCCAATGGCGCGGGCGACGGCGCCAAATCGAAGATGTCGTTCAAGCTGTCCAAGGGCGGCGAAGACATGGCGGCCTATCTGGCGACCATCAAATAAATCCTGCCTCCGGTCGGTTTTGCCCAGCGCGCCCCCAAGGGCAGCGCTGCGACGGCCGCCCGAACACGCACCGGACAGCTCTCGAAAGGCGGCCTCAGGGCCGCCTTTTGCTCCATGTGGGCCAGCCCCCACTGCGACATGATTTATTGATCTGCATCAAACTCTTTGATTGCCGTTCCCCGGCCGCCGTTCTAAAGACTGCTTATAATAAGGCGGAAAGGCATGTCCTTTGCGTCAAATGGGAACACAAATTCGGGAGACGCCAATGGCAGACGCAGCCATGCATGGCCATGACCATGAACACAAAGGGTTCTTCACCCGCTGGTTCATGTCGACAAACCACAAGGACATCGGGATTCTCTACCTGTTCACCGGCGGTCTCGTCGGCCTGATCTCGGTCATCTTCACGCTGTATATGCGCATGGAGCTGATGCATCCCGGCGTGCAATACATGTGCCAAGAAGGCGCGCGTTTCATCGCCTCGGCTGAGACCTGCACCCCGAACGGGCATTTGTGGAACGTGATGGTCACCTATCACGGCGTTCTGATGATGTTCTTCGTCGTGATTCCGGCGCTGTTCGGCGGCTTTGGCAACTATCTGATGCCGCTGCAAATTGGCGCACCGGACATGGCCTTCCCGCGGATGAACAACCTCAGCTACTGGATGTATGTCGCAGGTGTGTCCTTGGGCGTGGCCTCGATGCTGTCGCCCGGTGGCAACGGCGATCTGACCTCGGGCATGGGTCCGGGCGCGGGCGTTGGCTGGGTGCTTTACCCGCCGCTGACCACCACCGCCGAAGGCGGCTACGCGATGGACCTCGCCATTTTCGCCGTTCACCTGTCGGGTGCTTCGTCGATCCTTGGCGCGATCAACATGATCACCACCTTCCTGAACATGCGCACCCCCGGCATGACCCTGCACAAGGTTCCGCTGTTTGGCTGGTCGATCTTCGTCACCTCGTGGCTGATCCTTCTGTCGCTGCCGGTTCTGGCTGGTGCGATCACCATGCTGCTGACCGACCGTAACTTTGGCACCACCTTCTTCTCGCCCTCGGGCGGCGGTGACCCGGTTCTCTACCAGCACATCCTGTGGTTCTTTGGCCACCCGGAAGTCTATATCATCGTGATCCCGGCCTTCGGCATCATCAGCCAAGTCATCTCGACCTTCTCGCGCAAGCCGATCTTCGGTTACCTGCCGATGGTCTATGCAATGGTTGCCATCGGTGTTCTGGGCTTCGTCGTCTGGGCGCACCACATGTACACCGCTGGCATGTCGCTGACCCAGCAGTCCTACTTCATGCTGGCCACCATGGTCATCGCGGTGCCCACCGGCATCAAGGTGTTCTCGTGGATTGCCACCATGTGGGGCGGCTCGATCTCGTTCGAAACCCCGATGCTCTGGGCCTTCGGCTTCCTGTTCCTGTTCACCGTCGGTGGCGTGACCGGGATCGTCCTGAGCCAGGCCCCGGTCGACCGCGCTTAGCACGACACCTATTACGGCGTGGCGCACTTCCACTATGTGGTGTCGCTTGGCGCCGTGTTCGGCATCTTCGCCGGCATCTACTTCTGGATCGGCAAGTTCTCGGGCAAGCAGTATCCGGAATGGGCAGGCAAGCTGCACTTCTGGGCGATGTTCATCGGCTCTAACCTGACCTTCTTCCCGCAGCACTTCCTGGGTCGTCAGGGCATGCCCCGCCGCTACATCGACTACCCGGAGGCTTTTGCCTACTGGAACTGGTTCTCGTCGCTGGGCGCGATGATCTCCTTCGCGTCGTTCATCTTCTTTATCGGCATCGTGTTCTACACCCTGTTCTTCGGTCGCAAGATCACCGTGAACAACTACTGGAACGAACATGCTGACACGCTGGAATGGACCCTGCCCTGCCCGCCGCCCGAACACACCTTCGAGCAGCTGCCGAAGCGCGAAGACTGGGACCACGCCCACGCGCACTAAGCGATAAAATTGACAAAGGCCCCGAGGGAAACTTCGGGGCCTTTTGCTTTGGGTAGGGTGGCATATTATCGGCCCAACGAGGTTTCCTTGCCCTACGAATGGTTCCCCCCTGAGGGCGACACCCATCGCCTGCATCTCTGGCCCTACCGCAGCCTGCCCCGCCGCGGCATGGTCTGGTTTCTGGGCGGCACGGCTGCGGCCATCGCGCTGCCGCTTTTGGGCCTGATCGGCTCTCCGGTTCTGTGGGGGATTTTGCCGTTCCTGTTAGGGATGCTGTGGGCAATCTGGGGCGCGCTGGAAAAAAGTTTCCGCGATGCAGAGATCGTCGAGGAGTTGCAGCTGACCCCCGACCGCGTGACTTTGGTGCGTCATGGGCCAAAGCGAAAGCGGCAGGATTGGCAGGCGAATCCCCATTGGGTGCGTGTAACGCTGCACGCCACAGGCGGACCAGTGCCCCAATATCTGACCATGAAGGGCGAAGGCCGCGAGGTGGAGCTGGGGGCGTTTTTAACCGAGGCGGAACGCCGGACCCTTGCCGCCGAGATCACCGCAGTCTTGCGCGAATGGCGTTAAGTTTGGTTCGACGATTTTTCGTCGAAAAATCAGGTCGCCTTACCCCAACCGTTCCTTGATGCGCGGGCCAACCGCGCCGAAATCCATCTGACCGGTATACTTGGCTTTCAAAACGCCCATGACCTTGCCCATATCGCGGATGCTGGTCGCGCCCACTTCGGCCACGGCTGCGGCGATGGCGGCTTCCACCTCGGCGCTGTCCAGCTGGCGCGGCAGGAATTCCTCGATCACTTTGATCTCGGCCTGTTCCTTGGCTGCCAGTTCCAGCCGGCCACCCTCTTCATACGCGCGCGCCGATTCTTGGCGTTGCTTCACCATGCGGCCCAAAACGACCAGAATATCGCTGTCGGCAATCGCTTCCGGACCGCCTTCGCCCCGGCTGGCAATGTCACGATCCTTGATGCTGGCATTCATAAGCCGCAGCGTCGACAGGCGATCGGCCGCTTTGGCCTTCATCGCCTCTTTCAGGGCAGTTTGCAGCTGGTCACGCAACGACATCAGTCATCCATCTCCATGGAATTCGGGGCCCGCGCACCATATCGCGAAGCCCAGCGCGGCGCAACCGATCTGAATTTGGGCAAGGCCCTGATATTGCTACAAAAATCCTTTTCGCACAAAGCCTTGACCCCAGACCGCTGGCCCCTTAGGTTCCGGCAAATTTGCCCGAAGGGAGTCGCCCCATGCCCACCCCGTCCCAAAGCGCTGTCAAGCCGACCGCCTGCATCGCCCTTGCCGATGGGTCGGTGTTCTACGGCCGTGGATTTGGCGCAGTCGGCGAGACGGTGGCGGAGCTGGTCTTCAACACCGCGATGACCGGCTATCAGGAAATCATGACCGACCCCAGCTATGCCGGCCAAGTCGTGACCTTTACCTTCCCCCATGTCGGCAACACCGGCACCACGGACGAAGATGACGAAACCGCCGATCCCGTCGCTGCTGGCATGGTGGTGAAATGGGATCCGACCGAACCCTCAAACTGGCGCGCGACGCAGGATCTCGAAGGTTGGCTGGCCAAGAAGGGACGCATCGGCGTTGGCGGCATCGACACCCGCCGCCTGACCCGCGCCATCCGCCAGCAAGGGGCGCCGCATGTGGCGCTTGCCCATAACCCGGATGGCAAGTTCGATCTTGAAGCTCTGGTTGCCAAGGCCCGGGCTTGGAAGGGTCTTGTTGGCCTGGATCTGGCCAAGGACGCTTCTTGCACGCAATCCTATGTCTGGGACGAAATGCGTTGGGCTTGGCCCGAAGGCTATACCCGCCGCACCGGTCCGGGCTTCAAGGTGGTCGCCGTTGATTACGGCGCCAAGCGCAACATCCTGCGCTGCCTTGCCTCGGTCGGCTGCGAGGTTGTCGTGCTGCCCGCCACCGCCACCGCCGAAGAGGTTCTGGCGCACAATCCCGAAGGCGTGTTCCTGTCGAATGGTCCGGGCGACCCGGCGGCAACAGGCAGCTATGCCGTGCCGATGATCCAAGGTGTCT
>JACCDN010065659.1_pt1 | contig 23176 bp, 22 predicted proteins | sample 7441691 | NCBI WGS metagenome assembly JACCDN01 (sample SAMN15323439, study PRJNA562643) | freshwater metagenome | isolation source: river surface water | place: USA:Blue River Watershed | collected 2017-08-16 | reverse complement strand
GAGGCTGCATGAGCACCGATACCGAAGCGGGTTTCACCACCGAGATTCCGATGACTTTTCGCAGGCGCGGGGGCAAGGCTGTGATCGTGCTGCCCAACGGGGATCGCGCCATTGAGCGGCGCGAGGCGCTGATTGATAACGCCATGGTCAAACTCTTAGCACGCGGCCACCGCTGGCACCGGAAACTATTTGACGGTACCCATGCTTCAATTGAAGACATGGCCAAGTCAGAGAACATCAGTCCATCGTTTGTCAGCAGAATACTGCGCCTGGCCTATCTGTCACCCACAGTCATTGAAGCCATCCTAGACGGGAAGTACCCGGCGCAACTAACGATGAAAGATCTGATGGAGCCGTTTCCAATGGAGTGGGATGCACAGGCCAGGCATTTTGGAATTGAAAGCAACCACGCCGCTTAAAAAGATCTCAGACCTTCATAACGAATGCGCATGCCAACACCCCTGAATAGGGGAACGTAATTGCCATTGCTTTTAGCACCGGGATCAAAAGGATCATCAGCACTCGCTACGGCTACCGAGGCAAAGTGTCCAGGAAAGCCCATCTATGTCTATAAGATTTTGAACAACCCGCTCTACTACGGGATGATTCAGTTCAAAGGTGAAAAATACCGTGGTGAACACTCACCAATCATCACCCAAGAAATGTGGGAAACAACTCAGGCCAAGCTTGCATCCTCAACTCGGGGCTCCAAGAAAGGTCAACGCAAGGGCAAGCACGCCGCATTACTCAAGGGTTTGATTTTCTCCTCTGACGGAAGCGCCATGTCGCCTGTAGGAAAAGCGATTCCGGGCACGACAAAGAATTACCGGTACTACCGTGCTGTTATCGATCAAAAGGTCAAGGTTGGCACATCCGGCTTGCCAATGATGCCTGCGCATGAAGTAGAAAAAGCTGTCATGGATAACGTTCGAAAAATCTTGAAATCCACAGACATAACCGCTGAGGTCTACAAAGCCATAAAGATTTTGGACAACCCATACACGAGAGACTTAGACCAATACAAAACAAGCAATCTGATGGCTGGTGTCGAGAAAATTTGGGATTCTCTTTATCCATTAGAGCAACACCGAATCGTGCACCTACTGGTCAAGAAGGTAGTGGTCTACCCAGAACGCATCGAGGTATCGCTGCACCCCTCAGGAATTGCGAACTTGGTCATTGAAGTTGCACATAAAAATCTGGAGTTACAAGAACCATGAAACTAACTACCCTTGAACAAAAAGACGCCTCCACAATGCGTCGAGAAGAGGATGGAACGATCACCATCTCGATCCCGATTCGAATTCGCAAATACAGCGGCAGGCAACAAGTTTTCTTGCCACAGAACATCGTCTTTAATGACTTTAAAGAGAAGCAAGATTTGACCGTCTTGCAAACTTCGCTTGCTCGCGGACGTCAATGGCAAATGATGCTGGAGTCAGGGAAATTCAAAAATCTGCGTGAAATTGCTGCTGACGAAAAGGTGGATCCAGGCTATGTCAGTCGAATGATGAACATGAACCTGCTTTGCCCAGAGCTTGTCAGACGCATACTGGACGATGATCTTGATTCTGATTTTTCTTTTAGCGAAATTTATCGAAATATCCCAGTTCTTTGGGAGGATCAATTCAAGAAATTCAAAGTGCCGATGACCGCATAACATCCTCTGCGTTCAAATCTGCGCAGCGACCTTTGTGGGACGACACTCTTCGCAGATAAACATACTCTGATTGAGCAGGCGTTTGAAACTGCCAAGCCCTCGAGGCTTGTGCAATCCACACTTGTAGCAGCTCATCGTGCTTGTGGGGCTTGATCCACCGAACGGTGAGCCGCCAACTTTGGCTTTGTACCTCAGGCCGGTCTTGTCAATTTTTGTTTCTGTGGGTTGACGACTCATACTGAGAATTTTAGACGGCAGGCACCTGCGTCCAGTCTGAGGTGTAGTCTGGCGATTTGCGCTCTTGTCGCATGCTCCACTTCTCTCGCAAGTCGCCTCCGCTCAACTTAATTGTTCCTCGACCAAAGCGAGAATTTAGCCCGTCAATGGCTTTCATCAGACTGGTATCGCTCGTCATCACAGGTTCGAGCCAGTCACCCTGAACCATAGTCACGGGTGAGATATCGCCCAACATGATCCCAGCCTTTTTGTATTTGTAGCCATCACGCCAAAGCAGTTCAGCCACATGGTGCACCCAGCGGTTGATAACTAGGCAGTCGTTCGTTGGCTGCGGCAAAGGTACCGTCATACTGGGGTTGTATTGGGGCTGTTCGGGCCTGAAACGGTTTGTGAGAAAGTTGACCTGCACCAAGGCAGCATGTCCGTTCTGTGCACGTAGTTTCTCTGTGGCAGTGGCCACAAATGCGCTCAGCGCATCTTGAATCACAACCAACTCTGTTACAGGCTTACCAAACGATCGACTGCTGATGATCTGCTGCTTGTCCGGCGCGTGTTCTTCTAGATCGATGCAGCAGATTCCCAGCAACTCACGCTGCGTTTTCTCCATCACAACGCCAAACTCTGAGCGCAGGGTTGGTGCGTGGGCTTGACGCAAGTCTTGGGCTGTTTGGATGCCATGAGCTGCTAGCCGCATGGTGAGCTTTCTGCCAACACCCCAGACTTCGTCTACCGTGATCTGGCTCAATAGTTTGGTTTGTTGAACCTCGCTCAGGTCGTTGTAGTTGAACACACCCTTTGAGCGTGGATGCTTCTTTGCCACATGATTCGCAAGCTTGGCGAGAGTCTTGGTTGGTCCAACACCAACACATACCGGAATATTCGTCCACTTCCCGACTCGATCACGCATGGAATAAGTCATATCCCTGAGCTTTGGCATACCGGTGAGATCAAGGAAGCATTCGTCAATCGAATACACCTCTCTGAGTGGTGAATAGTCACCCAAGATGTTCATTACTCTGTTGGACAAGTCAGCATACAGAGCGTAGTTGCTGCTCATGGCCACGATGCCATGTTCTTCTGCCAACGCTTTGCATTCGAACCACGGCTGTCCCATCTTGATACCTAAAGCCTTGGCCTCATTGGAGCGTGACACCACACAGCCGTCGTTATTCGAGAGAACGACAACAGGCACTTTGGCGAGGTCTGGGCGAAAAAGCCTCTCGCAACTGACATAAAAGTTGTTGCAATCAATCAGTGCAATTTGCTTGGGTTTCATACCAACTCAACTTTTGCAGACCCAAGCATGATTGGTTTGACCAAGATCTTGTACGTGTCGAGATCAAATCCGTGTTGATCGAGCGGGCTGAGTTGCTTTTCCCGTGAACACCATGTCCCTGTATGTCGCCATCCTTGGATGCGATGACGCTGAACCCAATCCCCGTTTTGCTCGATGAGCTCTACTGCACCCGCAAACGGCCACGCCTCGACCTTGAGGTCGACTAGGGCGGAGAACAAGCGCTGGTCGTGCTCGTCCCTAGATTCCTTGCCCACACAAGCACCCAGACAGGTTTTGACTTGCAAGCCAAAACAGCCGCGCTTGCTGATCTTTTCAAGCCCAAGCAATCCAAGACAAAGCCTGTGCTGGTCAGCTAACTCTCTCAGCTTGCTTTGTACTGCGTGCACTGAACTGAATAGGCCGTACAGGCCATCCACTTCGCCCACTGGGACATCTTTGCCCGTCACTATTTCGAGCTCTTTTGTACCGGCCTCATCTGAAATACGAATGGAGCACAGATTGCGCAACCGCCGCAATCGGATGTTGAACAGTGGGCTTTGTTGCTTGATCAAACGAGCTTCTAAAAGCAGAGCCCCAATCTCACCCGCTGTCTCAATGAAATCCACGCGCCGTGATTGAGCAATCATCTCTGCCTCATCCTCGGCCCTGAGGTGCGCCAAAACTCGACTGCGGATATCCACGCTCTTGCCTATGTAGAGGGGCAGCGTTCCCTCTCCTTTGAAGATGTACACACCAGAGGTGCGTGGCAACACCGCCAGTGACTCTGGATCAATCTGGTGTGAAAGCGGTTGAAGCTCAAGGTCCGACATGCTCAGAGCAACTTATGCAGGTTGAAAGTCACAACGCCCCAAACCGTAAAGTCATCAGCCTCTTTGATGACGGTGGTTGGATAGATCGGGTTTTCTGCGACCAGCTTCACGACGCCGCCACGTTTATACAAACGCTTGACCGTAAATTCGCTGTTGAGCACAGCAAGCACGATGCTGTTGTGCTTGGGCTCGATGCTGCGATCTATCAGTAGCCTGTCACCCTCGTAGATGCCAATGCCAGTCATGCTGTCACCAGCCACGCGAAACACATGAGTTGCATCGCCGTTGTAGATCAAGTGCTTGTTGAGGTCAATGCGCTTGCGCGTGTGGTCTGCGGCTGGGCTAGCAAAACCAGCAGGCACGCTCCAGCCGCACACCTCCAACATGACCTTCTCGTCGGAGATGAATACAGGTATCGGGGCCGAAATTACTTCTTCATACATGCGAACAAATATACTGTATATTTATCCAGCAATAAAGTAATCAAACGTTTTAAGCTCTTGGCGCAGCCATGGCCCTGAGGTCAGGCATATGCGACCAGGTCATTAGCTCTGAAGCCTGCGAAACGTCCGCACTGAGCCATTTGTCGTGCAGTTCTGGGGCAATGATGACAGGGGTGCGCTTCTCATCCCCTGGCTTGTGAAACTGTCTCATTACTGGGTGCTCGTCTGAGTTCACGGTGAGCATGGAGAAGCTGACAACCAGTTCCCCCGAAGTTGGGTCAGTCCAACGATCCCAGAGGCAGGCAATGCCAAATGAATCTCCAGACGCCAGTTCAATCTTCCATCTGACAGCCTTACCCGATTCGTAGCTGGGTTCATAGAAGTTATCGACCAGCACCAGACCGTACTGGCGATGACGCCAAGCTGTTCGGTAACTCGGCTTCTCTGCCGTAGTTTCACTTCGAGCGTTGTAGGTATGACGGGCAATCTTGTCATCTTTGGCCCAAGCCGGTATCAAGCCAAACTTAGCCAAGCCGCAGGCCACACGTCCTAGTCTGGTGGCTCTTCACGACCACAGGGGCAGCAAAGACCGGATAGGACTCAGGTGGGTACTCCGATTGGAGATCCCCTCCCAGCTTTTCTATAACCCACTGGCCTTGTGATTTGCAAATTTGGCAAGAATCGTGTACAGTTCATCATTTGGTGAATTAAATGTAAAAAGGAGACATCAATGCAACCAAACTTTCGAAAATTCATTATTTCAATTGCCTTCCTTGCACCGCTTGCGTCTATAGCTCAGGGCGCATATCCAAACAAGCCAATCAAAATAATCGTTCCTTTTGCCGCAGGTAGTACAACGGACATCATTGCGCGAGCAATTTCAGACAAGTTGAGTCAAAGTATGGGACAGCCACTGGTGATCGAAAACCGTGGCGGAGCAAGTGGAACGATTGGGCAGCAGGCTGTAGCTCAGTCTGCGCCAGACGGATACACGATATTGGTTCATTCGTCTTCACACACAGTAAGTCCCCACACATTTGCAAAATTACCTTTTGATACAGAGCGCGACTTTTCAGGCGTAACGCCGATCTCCTCTACTCCGAACGTATTGGTCATCGCCCCGTCTAAAAACATCAAAACTCTCAATGAATTACTGATTGCCGCAAAGGCTAAGCCAGGTGCGATGAACTTTGCGTCAGCTGGGCAAGGAAGCGCTACTCACCTGAATGCGGAAAAATTCAAATTGGCGTCACACATCGAAGCGCAAAACATACCGTTTAAAGGGTCGGGTGAGGCAGTAACTGAGGTGATCGCTGGACGAGTTGACTACTACTTTTCACCGATCGCACCAGTAATTTCCCACATTCGCAGTGGCGCATTGGTGCCGCTTGCCGTTGGTTCTCCTCGTCGGGCTACAGCATTACCCAACGTGCCTACAACAGCCGAGGCTGGAGTTCCTGGGTCAGAATTTAATTTTTGGATTGGAATGTTCGTGCCATCAAAGACGCCGCGTGAAATTGTCAACCGACTTAACGCCGAGGTTGTCAAAGCGTTAGCTGCACCGGAGGTCAAAGAGCGTTTCACCGCTTTAGGTGCAGATGCGTGGACCCTAAAACCAGAGCAATTCGATGCATACGTACATGATGAGATAAAGGCAAATGCGGGTCTTGTAAAAGCGGCAGGTCTTGAAGTACAGAAGTAAACTCATTACGAGTTTTACTATCTCAACGATCAAAAAGCATCTCAATTTTTATTATTGGAGATGCAAGCATCACGGATATGGGGTCTGGAATTTTGAACAATCCAGACCCCAATATAAAAGCTACCCGATTTTGTCTTTTTGATGACGCTAATCGGTAGATCTTGCCCAAAACTCATGCCGCCAATTTTGTAGCGTCAGGACCGTCTAAAAGGGAAAAAGCATGATATGGCTTTTCACCGAAAAGCTCACTCGCTTGGCCGTGTTTGCAGACATGGGGGCAAGTCTGTTGGTAGTCTTTAATGGATTAAGGCTGCTGAGATTGAGAGGCTGAGGAAGAATTGCTGCAATGGGCAGAGTTATTGGTCAGGGGCACTGTATTTAGTGGTCACGTTGCTGGACTGATTGGTCAACATGACTGGAATACGCACTTACTCATCTAATGCGAAGAGTAAGTGCCACGCAATTTGCGCTAAGGGGCTGTATGTTGAAACTTTAAGAAAATGATTGCTTACTCATCCGGTGTTTCTTAAGCCAGAGGCAATTCCATTTATTGCTAAGTGAATGCCTCTTTGGACGCGCTCATTACCTACTCCTGAACGATATCGGCGCATCAACTCGATTTGAAGGTGATGTATAGGCTCCAAGTATGGAAAACGATGTCGCATCGATCTTTGCAGCACAGCGTTCTTTGCGAGACGCTGCTTTTCACCAGTGATATCAGAAAGTGCCTGCGAAGTTAATTGCCATTCAGCCTCAATGAGGGCAAAAATTCTCTTGCGCAATCGCGTATTCGATACAAGCTCCGAGTAACGCTCTGCCAGCGAGAGGTCACTTTTCGCCATCACCATATCAATATTGGATAGCAGTGTCTGAAAGAATGGCCAGTTCTGATTCATCTGCTTAAGCTGCGCTAGACCATTGGGATTAGCCTTTAGGAATTTGGATACGGCAGAACCAAATCCGAACCAACCAGGTAATGTGACACGACTTTGCCCCCAACTAAATCCCCAAGGTATTGCTCGTAGATCTTCAATGCGTTGACTGGGCTTGCGACTGGCCGGACGTGACCCAATCTTTAGTTCAGCAAGTTCTCTTAGAGGAGTAGCACTGAAAAAATACTCTACAAATCCAGGCGTCCCATACACAAGCTCGCGATAAGCTGACTTACTCAAGCTCGATAACTCAGCTGCAACAACTAAAAAAGAAGCAGGAGTAGGCTTAGCTGACTTTAGCATTGTGGCTTCTAACGTAGCAGCAACTAGTGTTTCCAAATTGCGTCCCCCGATATCCGGATTGGCATATTTGCTAGCGATAATCTCACCTTGTTCAGTAAGGCGTATCTGCCCCCGAACCGTTCCAGGTGGCTGAGCCAAAATGGCTTGGTAACTCGGCCCACCTCCTCGCCCAACGGTTCCTCCTCGTCCATGAAACAATCTCAATGGGATATTGAAACCTTGAGAGGCTAACTCTTCAAAAAGTGCCACCAGCGCAATCTCAGCTTTATAAAGCGACCAGTTACTTGTGAATATGCCTCCATCCTTATTACTATCGGAGTAGCCCAACATTACATCCTGCTCGTGATACTGATATGGTCCTGCACGATCAATCATTGCACGAATACCAGGCAATGAGTAAAAGTTACGCAAGATTGTGTCCGCTTGCTCCAAATCTTCGATAGTCTCAAACAGGGGAACTACGATAAGGTCAGCTATCGCATCTTCTTGCAATAGGCCACGCATCAAACCAACCTCTTTCTGCAACAACAGCACTTCCAGCAAGTCGCTAACTGTTTCTGTGTGGCTAATCACGTAATGCCGTATTGCTTGAACTCCATAGAGTTCTCTCATTTCACGCGCAGTTTGGAAGATAGCTAGTTCACTTTGTGCGTGTTCGCTGTAATTAACTCCTAGTACTCGCAGGGGACGAGGATCATTTAAAAGTCGCAAAAGTAAGCCCTGACGGTCCTCTTCTGACAAAGAAGAATAGTTAGGACAAAATCGCGAATTAAGAAGGAGTTCATTAATCACTAGTTCATGCTGGTCTGAACTTTGTCTTAGGTCAACAGTAGCCAAGTGGAACCCAAATACTTGAACGGTTCGGATAAGTGGGCGCAGTCGTTGCTGAGTCAATTGTTCGCCATGATGTGCAACTAATGACGCTTCGATTGTCCGTAAGTCAGCCTCAAATTCATTTGAGAGTGCATAAGGGGGGAGAGCTGCGACCGGAGATGGTGAGGCCTTACCGCCATACAACCTTTCCATTGTCGCCGCCAATCGCGCATAAATTCCAATCAATGCACGGCGATAAGGTTCGTCTGCTCTGTGAGCATCTGAATCAGGTGAACTCTCTGCGAGCCTTGCCATATCAGGGGTAATTCCGGTTAGTGCCGCCGACATGCTTAATTCCACACCAAGGGAATGGACCTCTGATAGCAAATGGCGCATCACAACTGCAGATTGCTGAGATAGGGCCTTTTTTAAGGTAGAGGCATTCACATTTGGATTACCATCTCGATCACCGCCTATCCATTGCCCCATTCGAAGAAACGTCGACACGGATTCGCCCAGTTGTTTCTCTAAATTTTGATACAAAGATGGTATCTGTCGAAGAAAAGTGCTCTCATAGTAGCTGAGCGAATTTTCAATCTCGTCCTCCACGGTTAATTTACTAAAACGTAGCAAACGAGTCTGCCATAGTTGAGTAACTCGTATACGGAGCTGCAGTTCGTTGGATGCTTTGCCAACTTGATTCAAACTATCACGATCGCTGAGTAACTGGGCAATAGCCCGCTCCGCGTCCAGAATGCTCTTACGCTGAACTTCGGTAGGGTGAGCAGTCAAAACGGGCGACACATGGCTATCGGCTAAAGTTTTAATTACGTCAGCAGATGTCAGCCCTGCCTTGCGAATCTTTTGTAGAGCACTATTGAGACTTCCATCTTGCTTTCGCCCTGCTTTTTCGTGAATTGCTCGTCGACGAATGTAGTGGCGATCCTCAGCCAGATTAGTCAGATGACTGAAATATGTGAAGGCACGTATAACGCGAACAGCTTGATCACCACTCAAGCTCTTCAACAACTTCTTAAGAACAAGGGCTGCGCTTTTGTCGGAGCGGTGCCTAACAGCAATTGAAAGTTGTCTTACACGTTCAATCAACTGGAAAGCATCATCCCCCTCCTGTTCACGGATCACATCTCCGAGAATTCGACCTAGTAAACGAATATCGTCCAAAAGCGGACGGTCCTTGGTTACAGAAGATTCCATCTGCAGCAGTCCTTAAATCAAGTTAAATTAGACGCACTGCATATGTCGTTCGATGCACGTGTCGAGCACCTGTTCTCCCGGACGTTTCCACCAATCCAAATCAGAAAAGATTTCAACTTCACTAAATCCTTTATAGCCTGCCGCTTCCACCCAGGAGCGCAATTTTTTCAATTCAATTACACCGTCCCCCATCATTCCTCGGTCAGACAACAAGTCTCGTGTGGGAGTGAGCCAGTCACAAACGTGATAAGCAAGCAATCGCTCCTTGCCTGCACGTGCGATTTGAGACTGCAACTTAGGGTCCCACCAAACATGGTAGGCGTCCAAAGCTACACCGAGCATCCCTGTACGCTGTGGGTCAAGTTCATCACACAGGTCGAGCGCTTGCTCTAGGGTGTTTACACATGCTCGTTCTGCTGCCTGCATGGGATGTAGTGGCTCGATGGCTAAGGGCATACCGACTTTCCTAGCGTATTCGAGTGATGCTGCAATACCGTCACGCACTTCATTTCTAGCTCTTTCGATGTCAATATAAGCCGCCTTACCATCCAGAGCGCCGGGCAAGGAGCCAACCACCAACACAAGGCATGGAGCATCAAGTGTTTTTGCCTCATCAATTGCACGGTGATTGTCAACCAATGCAGCTTGAAGTGCATTTTTATCCACGGCAGGATAGAAACCACCACGGCAGTAACCTGACAGAACTATGCCAGCTTCTTTAAGCAACAACGCAGTCTTTTCGAGACCGATTTCGGCAACTTGATCTCGCCATGGACTGATAGCGCGAATATCTCGTCGAGCGCATTCGTCAATGATTTGATCAAGTTTCCATTGCTTTCGAACAGTGGCTGTGTTTATTGAAAGATGGTTATGGTTGGAAGAGAAGTCGCGCATAGTTCGTTCCTTGCTTTGCCTTATTTAATCAATGTGAATATCTGCGTCGCGAACTACACGTGCGTAGGTTGCAATCTCTTTAGTGATATGAGCACTAAATTCAGCCGGGCCAAGGACATTTGAAATAAAACCTTGAGGACCTAAACGTTCAACAACAAGTGAACTTTTCATCGCTTTTGCAACTTCTTGCGAAAGGCGCTTTGTCACTTCGTCTGGAAGTTTCGATGGCCCCCAAAGTCCATACCATGACACCATTTCAAAACCTGGAAAACCGGATTCCGCTACCGTAGGCACATTCGGCATGCTTGGAAGTCGATGCTTTGTGGTCACGGCGAGTGCTTTTAATTTTCCACTTGCAATATGGGGTTGAGAAGATGGAATAGCATCAATGATTGCGCTTGTTTGACCTCCCAATACATCATTTAACGCAGCACCCGTACCACGATAAGTAACGATCGGCACATCAAGTTTTGCATTAAATTTCACTGACTCAAGTGCCACATGCATAGGCGATCCCACTGCGGATGTGCCAAAGCTAAAGCCTTTAGGATTGGTTTTGACAGATTCAATGAATTGCTTCAAATCAGAACCTGGAACACTTGGATGCGCAGCCATCACCATTGGAACCGAGCCTAACTGTGCTATAGCCGTAAAGTCTTTCAATACGTCGTAGGGCACACGTTTTGCCATAAGCGGATTTGCCACTAACGTTGGGGATTGAACCAACAGTGTGTAGCCATCTGCGGAAGCCTTAGCAACCGCTTCGCTTCCAATCACACCACTTGCTCCCGGCTTGTTCTCCACAATGAATGGTTGCCCCATCTGTTCGCTCAAGCGTTGAGCTAGAACTCGAGCGACCAAATCTACGGTTCCACCGGGAACATACGGAACAATTATTCGAACTGGCTTGTTCGGATATGCCTGAGCTAAACAAGATGTGCTTACAGTCATTGCGGCGGCAGTCATTGCGCCAATGATCCATTTTTTCATTTTGTCTCCTAATTGTTTATGTTGATTAACAGCAGGAAAGCTTCAATAGCTTGAGCGCGTTCCCAAAATAGATTCCTTCACGTTCTTTCTCGGTCAAATCCAGTGAGTCGATAGCTTCCGGGATAGTTCGCAAGAACATAGGACCACCTTCGGGATCAAAAGGACAATCTGTTGCGAAAACGACCTTTTCTGGACCAAAGAAATCAAGTCCGCAACGCAGTCCCGAACGTCCTCCAGCTAATGCAGTGTCTGCAAAGAATTTGCGGAAGTATTCGATAGGACGTTGGGGCATACGTTTAAGCATCCCCTCGTAGTCTTCATCCGATGTACGACTACCAAATTGATCGAGTCCCGGACCAACTCGACCATCGAAGAATGGAATCATCGCGCCCATGTGATGCGTGATGAGTTTCATATTCGGCAACTTGTCAAAGAAGCCTGAAAACACCATCCTTGTCATTGCAGCGCTTGTTTCGTATGGCCAACCAAATGTCCACCATATTTCGTATTTAGATTTTTTTTCACTTGCATAGTCGGACATCCCTGCTCCCCTTGCGGGATGCATCCAAATAGGAACGTCATACTTATTGACTGCGGCTTCAAAGATGGGCCAAAAGTCTGGCTCGTCGAGTGGGCGACCGTTGACGTTGGTGAACACCTGAATACCACGTGCCCCCAGAATATTGATTGCGTATTCCATCTCATCCATGCAGGCAGCAGGATTGTTCATAGGAAGGGAAGCTACGAAAGCCGGAAATTTATCCGGATGCGCATCTCGGATTTTGGCCATCTCAACGTTGGCAATTCGTGCAAGCTCAGGCGAATCGTCTGGCCCTGCAATCATCTCGATTGGGGGATTAGATAAAGTGAGAACTTGTTGGTACTGAGGAAACTCCTCCATCATTTTGAGTCGAGCTTCAAGATCGTAGAGCACCGGAATAGTGAGCCATCGCTTAATAGCCCCCTTATCCTTCGCGAGTTCCGCCATACGCTCAAAGTAAGCTTTGGGCAGAATGTGTGCGTAGCTGTCAATTTTTCTCATTAGCTCACCCCTCGATTCCATGCACAGCCAACAAGTGCTCCATACGACGGACCGCAAGTTCGGGGTTCTCGAGCACATTGGCAGCATCAGCGAGGCGGAACAATTCAGCAAGGTGCTGCAGTGAACGCGTGCTCTGCTGACCACCAATCATGGTGAAATGCTTTTGGTGCCCGTTAAGCCAAGCCATGAATACCACACCTGTTTTGTAGAAGCGCGTTGGCTCCTTGAAGATATGACGTGACAAAGGCACAGTGGGACCGAGGATGGCGTGAAACTGATCCAAGTTGCCTTGTGCCAGATGTCCAAGCGCAGCACTGGCGGCAGGGGCTATCGCATCAAAAATTCCCAACAAGGCATCGCTTTTACCGTGTGTGGGCTCACCTCCAAAACCGTCACCAGCGATCAATTCTGCATAATTGAAATCATCACCTGTGTACATGCGAACGCCTTTAGGAAGCCGTCTGCGCATTGCGATTTCTTTGTCTTTATCCAATAGTGAAATCTTGATTCCATCTACTTTGTCTGCGTGCGCTGCAATGATGCCCACAGCTGTATCCATGGCAGCTTCCAAATCGTGGGTACCCCAATATCCAGTTAGAGCCGGATCGAACATGTCACCTAGCCAATGCAGAACTACTGGTTGCTTGGCTTGGGTCAGAATCCTTTCATATACCCGCTCATAATCAGCTGGGCCTTTGGCCACTCGAGCCAATGCACGGCTTGCCATGATGATCAATTTGCCACCTAATTTTTCGATGGCTGCCATTTGTTCTTCATAGGCTTTGATCACATCGTCCACGCTCTTGACCTTGTCAACGTCGAGATGATCTGTCCCACAACCGGAAGCGACGATTGCCCCAGGGTGATCCTTGGCCGCATCCAGTGAGCGACGGATTAATTCCAATGATGTAGGCCAATCCATACCCATGCCACGTTGGGCAGTATCCATGGCTTCAGCTACACCAAGCCCCAGCGACCAGAGGTGCTTTCTATAAGCGATAGTCGTATCCCAATCTACTGCTGCTTGCAACCATGGATCGACTGCAGCCATGGGATCTGACACGACGTGCGCAGCAGAGTATGCGATACGGTTGAACTTTAGGCCAGCCGGAGGGCGCTCTAATGGTTGTCCGCAAAGTTCGTAGTTGGCCAAACCTGTGGCCGTAGGCAGTTTGATGTTCAATGTCATGGCCTTACACCTTTAAAGCTGGCACATCTACCCAGCGACGCTCTTTCCAAGACTCAAGTGCAGCTTCGACCAACTGAACACCCTTTGCACCTTCGGGCAAAGTCCAGATATATGGCGCATCTTCTACAACGTGACGAATGAAATGTTCCCACTGGATCTTGAATCCGTTGTCGAAAGGCATGTAATCAGGCACTTCTTGCCATTGGTCAAAGAATGGCATGGTTTGCTTCACATCGGGATTCCAGACAGGGCGTGGGGTATTGACACGACTCTGAGCGCGGCACTCAGTAAGACCAGCAACAGCAGAACCATGAGTTCCATCGACATGGAAGGTAACCAGATCATCACGACGTACTCGTGTAGCCCAACTCATATTCAGTTGAGCAATCACGTTCTCACCGTTGTGGCCTTTAAGTTCGCAAGTAGCATATGCAGCATCATCAGCCGTAGCGGTGTACTCCTTACCAGACTCGTCCCAACGAGTTGGAATATGTGTAGCACCAAGACAAGAGACAGACTGAACTTCGCCAAACAGGTTGTCCAAAACATAGCGCCAGTGACACATCATGTCCAAGATCATGCCGCCACCATCCTCTGTTCTATAGTTCCAGCTAGGACGCTGGATAGGCTGAAGATCACCTTCGAACACCCAGTAGCCAAACTCCAGACGCACGGATAACATGCGTCCAAAAAAACCAGAGCGACGCAGCATGTCAAGCTTTCGCAATCCTGGCAAAAAGAGCTTGTCCTGAACTGCGCCGTGCTTCAACCCTGATTTGGTTGCGGTATCAGCAATCTGCATAGCTTCCGCCAGCGTTGTGGCAATTGGCTTTTCACAATAAACATGTTTGCCTGCTCGTAAAGCCTGTGCCAACAACTTAGGACGCATTTGCGTGGTACCCGCATCAAAAAAGACCGTATCTTCTTTATTGGCAAGCGCAGCTTCAAGATTTGTTCCCCAACGAGCGATTCCATGGGTTTTGGCAAGGGCCTCCATCTTTTCTGCATTGCGACCAATCAGGATTGGATCAGGCATCACAAGATCACCATTGGAGAGTTTTACGCCCCCTTGATTTCGGATGGCGACGATTGATCGAATCAGATGCTGATTCATACCCATGCGTCCTGTGACGCCGTGCATGATGATTCCGAGACGTTGAGTAGGCATAGAGGATCTCCTTAAATTTGAAAGTAGTTGCAGTACGGCAAAGTTTTGCGGCCATCCGCTAATTCACCGTACGGAGAATTGTATGACAAAAAAAAGGGCTGTCAAGCCCTTTTCTTCTACTCGGGTATTACGCTAGAACGTACGCCGTAACAACCTCAGTGATGTGCGCTAGCCTTAAGGTAAGCAACTTTGGCGAATGGAAATCTCGATTAAAGCCTGCGGATAGTGTGTGTATGTTCGAGAGATAAAAATACGAACAACCTGCAATCGTTAGGTAGAGCTGCATAGGATCAATTCCCGAGCGAAACACGCCCTCGTCTCGCCCACGATCTAAGATATCTGTTAGAGCAGCTAGAAGTGGTGAGTTCAACTCTTGAATACGCGTAGATGCCCTCAGATGCCTTGCTTGGTGCAAATTTTCACTGTTGAGAAGCGTGATGAATTCGGGGTGCGCAATGTAATAGTCCCATGTGAATTCAACCATTCGCCGCAGCGCTTTCAAAGGTGACATGCCCTTCAGATCAAGGTAAAGCTGTGCATCACGAATCTCTGCGTAAACTGACTCCAGCACGGAAGCAAACAAATTGTCTTTATCTTTGAAGTAGTAGAAAACAAGTTTTTTATCCACGCCCGCGCGTTCTGCGATTTGATCTACACGCGCCCCACCCAAACCTAGCCTCGAAAATTCCTCTCGGGCTGCAGCCAAAATGGCAATCTTTGAACGCTCTGAATCTCGAGAGCGGGGAGTTCGGTTTCGGGTTGGCTTGTCACTCATGTTGTGGCTGTAGTAGTTATAGAGAAATTGCCTATTTGTTGCATGATTTTCATCGAACTCTAGACTGATCAAGCGAAGAGTCAAGATGGGGTTTGGAAAAAAAATTGATTGGGCGGTTGACTTTATTCACCTGATGGTGAATAATCTCCGAAATTCATCGTAACCAATCTTCATCATGCAGGAAGTTAATCCGTTGTTATCTCCAAGGACTCTGCTTGAGCACCTCTTTAATGCAGCCGTGCGAAGTGCAACGCCGAAAGATTGCATGAGCCTGTATTTGCCAGAGCCTCCAAAAGGGAAAACCTTGGTACTAGGAGCTGGCAAGGCCGCGGCTGCTATGGCCCTTTCAGTCGAACAGATGTGGCCCAGAGATAACCCCATGAGTGGTTTGGTTGTTACTCGCTATGGCCATACGCCTAAATCCAATGTCATCGGATCGTCATCTCGTATTCGCATTGTCGAAGCAGCACATCCAGTGCCTGATGAGGTTGGACTAGATGCGACATTGGAGATGTTGCGCCTAACAGATGAACTCACTGAGGATGATTTAGTCATATTTCTGTTATCGGGCGGAGCTTCTGCTCTGTTAACTTTGCCAGAAAAAGGAGTTGACTTCGAAGAGAAGCGACAAATCAATCTTGCATTACTTAGAAGTGGAGCAAGTATCTCTGAAATGAATTGTGTAAGACGTCATCTCTCAAGTGTTAAAGGGGGGCGTATGGCACTTGCATGCCGTCCAGCCAAAGTTTTGACGTTAGCTATCAGTGATGTTCCTGGGGATGATCCAGCGATCATAGGAAGCGGCCCAACAACTCCAGACGAGACAACCTGTGAACAGGCTCTGGAGATTCTTACGCGGTATGAAATTCAAATATCCGAGTCAATTCGATCAGGTTTGATTAGCCGCACATTTGAGAGCGTAAAGAAACAAGATCTAGATGAGACTAGGTATGAAACAAAGATCATTGCGACGCCCAGGAAAGCACTTGACGAGGCTGCGAATGTCGCAAGATCTCTTGGCGTCACACCATACGTCCTTGGTGATCAGTTTGAGGGCGAGGCTCGCGATATGGCTAAATTTCATGCTGCACTCGCTCAATCAACAACTTTTCATGAGGAACCTTTCAAGCGGCCTTGCGTTCTTCTTTCTGGAGGGGAAGCCACAGTAACGGTTAAAGGGTTGAAGTCTGCTCGAGGGGGGCGTGCCAGTGAATTTTGCTTAAGTCTTGCGATATCCCTGCAAGGACAAAAAAATGTATGGGGTCTTGCCGCCGATACAGACGGTATCGATGGAAGTGAATTTAATGCAGGCGCCTATGTCTCACCCGATACCTTGTTTCGTGGATTTTCAAATGGGATGGATGCTCGGAAAAAGTTGGAAGAAAACGATTCGTTCACATTTTTCGAAAAACTAGGTGATCTAGTTGTAACAGGGCCGACGTATACAAACGTCAATGACTTCCGAGCTTTACTAGTGTTATGAAAATAAAAACATGAAGGAAAGATAATGAATATTGGCGTACCAACAGAAACTGTTGCAGGTGAAACGCGGGTTGCGCTCACACCCGAAACAGCAAAAAAATTAATTACCCAAGGCCATGCGGTGCGTCTGCAGTCTGGCGCAGGAGTGGCGGCTAGTTTGCCGGATGCGGCATATGCTTCCGTAGGTGTTGAACTGGTAGATGTGCACCAAGCGTGGGGCAGTGATTTGGTACTAAAGGTGCGTGCGCCTGAAGATGCTGAAACGTCCCACATCAAGTCGGGTAGTACGGTGGTGGGCATGTTGGAGCCTTTCAACCGCGATGGCTTGGAGCGTTTAGCAGCAGCTGGTGCGAAAAGCTTTGCGCTGGAAGCTGCCCCCCGCACCACTCGCGCGCAAAGCATGGACGTGCTCTCTAGTCAAGCCAACATTGCGGGCTACAAAGCGGTCATGTTGGCCGCTGACAAATACCAACGTTTTTTCCCCATGCTGATGACGGCTGCGGGCACGGTAAAAGCCGCACGCGTGGTCATCCTCGGCGTCGGGGTGGCAGGCTTGCAGGCCATTGCCACGGCGAAGCGTTTGGGCGCTGTCATCGAGGCTACCGATGTGCGCCCAGCCGTCAAAGAGCAAATCGAATCGCTCGGTGCGAAGTTCATTGACGTGCCGTTTGAAACCCAAGAAGAACGCGACTGCGCCGAAGGCGTGGGCGGCTACGCCCGTCCCATGCCGCAAAGTTGGCTTGATCGCCAAAAAGCCGAGGTCGCCAAGCGCGTGGCCTTGGCCGACATCGTCATCACCACCGCGCTTATTCCCGGTCGCGCAGCGCCTGTGCTGGTGACTGAAGAGATGGTCAAAGCCATGAAGCCCGGCTCGGTGATTGTGGATATTGCCGCAGGCAAAGGCGCTCACGGCACCGACGGCAACTGCCCACTGACCGAAGCTGGCAAAACCGTCATCAAGCACGGCGTGACCTTGGTGGGCGAGTCCAACCTGCCCGCCTTGGTGGCCGCCGACGCGAGCGCCTTGTACGCCCGCAACATGCTGGACTTTTTGAAACTCATCGTCGACAAAGACAAGGGCTTGCACCTGAATATGGAAGACGACATCGTGGCCGCTTGCCTTGTCACCCGTGACGGCCAAGTGACACGCGCTTAAATTTACGAGGAACAAAACAAATGGAAGCTGTATCTCCCACCCTCGTCAACCTCATCATCTTTGTGCTGGCCATTTATGTGGGCTATCACGTGGTGTGGAACGTTACCCCCGCTTTGCACACGCCACTCATGGCCGTGACCAACGCGGTGTCTGCCATCGTCATTGTGGGCGCCATGTTGGCCGCCGCCATGACCGAAACCACGCTCGGTAAAACCATGGGCGTGTTGGCTGTGGCCTTGGCTGCGGTCAATGTGTTTGGTGGCTTCATGGTCACCCGCCGCATGCTGGAGATGTTCAAGAAAAAAGACAAGCCCGCTAAGACAGCAGGAGACCAAGCATGAATTTCGACTTTGTCTCTATGAACCTCGTCACCTTGTTGTACTTGGTGGCCAGTATTTGTTTCATCCAAGCGCTCAAAGGTTTGAGCCATCCCACCACCTCCAGTCGCGGCAATGTGTTTGGCATGACGGGCATGACCATCGCGGTGCTCACCACGGCAGCCTTGATTGCCAAGTTGAGTGACGGCACGTTGGGGCTGGGTTGGGTCTTGGTTGGCCTCGTGATTGGAGGTGGTGCAGGCACCATCATGGCCGCGCGCGTGGAAATGACCAAGATGCCCGAGTTGGTGGCCTTCATGCACAGCATGATTGGTTTGGCGGCGGTCTTCATCGCCGTGGCCGTGGTCGCTGAGCCTAATGCCTTCAACATCGTGGCCAAGGGGGACCCCATCCCTGTGGGCAACCGACTTGAACTCTTCTTGGGTGCGACCATTGGTGCCATAACCTTCAGTGGCTCGGTCATTGCGTTTGGCAAGCTCTCTGGCAAATACAAATTCCGTTTGTTCCAAGGGGCGCCTGTCACCTTCCCCGGTCAGCATTTGCTCAACCTTGTCATGGGTTTGGCCACCGTGGGCTTTGGTGTGATGTTCATGCTCACCCAAGACTGGGATGCTTTCTACACCATGCTCGCGCTGTCGTTTGTGTTGGGCGTGCTCATCATCATTCCGATTGGTGGTGCCGACATGCCAGTGGTGGTGTCCATGCTGAACAGCTATTCGGGTTGGGCGGCGGCGGGCATTGGTTTTTCGCTCAATAACAGCATGCTCATCATTGCAGGCTCGTTGGTGGGTAGCTCGGGCGCGATTCTGAGCTACATCATGTGCAAGGCGATGAACCGTTCGTTCTTCAGCGTCATCTTGGGCGGATTTGGTGCCGAAGCGGGTGCGGCCACAGGCGGCAGCCAAGAGCAGCGCCCTGTCAAGAGTGGCAGCGCTGACGACGCGGCCTACATCTTGGCCAACGCCGAGACCGTGGTCATCGTGCCTGGCTACGGTTTGGCTGTGGCTCGTGCTCAACATGCGGTGAACGAATTGGCCGAGAAACTGATGCACAAAGGCATCACCGTGAAGTACGCCATTCACCCTGTGGCGGGTCGTATGCCCGGTCACATGAACGTGTTGTTGGCCGAGGCCGAAGTGCCTTACGACCAAGTGTTTGACATGGAAGACATCAACGGCGAATTCGGCCAAGTGGATGTGTCCATCGTCTTGGGAGCTAACGATGTGGTCAACCCCGCCGCGCTAGAAAAAGGCAGTCCCATTTACGGCATGCCCATCTTGGAAGCCTACAAAGCCAAGACGGTGATCGTGAACAAACGCTCAATGGCTTCGGGCTACGCGGGCTTGGACAACGAGCTGTTCTACATGGACAAAACCATGATGGTGTTTGGTGATGCCAAGAAAGTGGTGGAAGACATGATTAAAGCAGTTGACGCTTGATCGGTATTGACGAAACAATAAAACCCGCTGGAGACCACAATGAGAAATCAAAATATCAAAAAATCAACAACCTCTCCCATTAATTGTTTCATTTTTCACTTCGTAAAGAAATGGAATGAATTCATGAAGAGTAAGTATGAAACTTCATTACGAAATCAAATCCCCTCAAACAGGTGGGAAGTTGTTTAGTCAATCATTTTTTGTTTCTGTCGCTTTGAGTAAAAAGTTTAAGGTCTAACTACTAAAGCGGGGAGTGGGTGCCGAGGGTGTCCCGAATTTTGTGTAAACGGGGCGAGTGTTAATTCGTTGGCATCCTTTCCCCAAACTGGATGGTAAATCGGTTGAGCACGGGCTTCCAGTTTTGCACCGGCATCGTCCACCTTTTGGCAATGTTGTTCAACGCCAAATAGAACAATTTGAGCAACGCCTCATCGCTAGGAAATGCCCCACGGTTCTTCGTGATTTTGCGCAAACTCATGTTCACCAACTCGATGGCGTTGGTCGTGTAGATGATCCGTCTGACCTCTGGGGCGTAATCGAAGAACGGCGTGATGCGATCCCAGTTCCTGCGCCACGATTGCACGATAGGCGGATACTCCGCCCCCCACTGCCTCTCAAACTCATCAAGGGCGGTCTTTGCCAACTCCAACGTCGACGCCGCATAAATGCACCGCAGATCAGCCGCCACCGCCTTGCGCATCTTCCAACTCACGTAGTTCAAACTGTGGCGCACCATGTGCACCACGCACAGCTGAACTGCGGTTTTGGGGTACACAGATTCGATCGCTTCAGGGAAGCCCTTCAAGCCATCCACGCAAGCAATGAAGATGTCCTGTACGCCACGGTTCTTGAGCTCAGTCACCACTTGCAGCCAGAACTTGGCACCTTCCGTTTGCGCAATCCACAAACCCAGCAATTGCTTGTTGCCGGTGAGATCAATGCCCAGCGCCAAGTACACCGCCTTGACTTTGACGACTCCAGCATCTCTGGATTTGACGTGGATACAGTCCAGATAAACGATGGGGTACAGCGCATCTAGCGGACGTGATTGCCAAGCCTTGGCTTCATCCATCACCGCATCGGTGACCGTGGAGATCAGCGTGGGTGAGACCTCTGCACCATACATTTCTTCGAGGTGCGATTGGATCTCACGCACCGTCATGCCTCGCGCATACAGAGACAAGATCTTGTCATCGAACCCTGTCCAACGTGTCTGGTGCTTGGGCACGATTTGAGGCTCGAAGCTGCCGTCTCGATCACGGGGGATGTCAATGGGCAGTTCGCCAAACTCCCCTTTGAGGGTTTTCTTGCTCTTGCCGTTTCGGGTGTTGCCCTTGGGGTTGGCGACGGGTTCGTTCTTGCCGTGCCCTAGGTGCTCAGACATCTCGGCTTCAAGCGCACGTTCGACCAGCCGTTTGGTCAGTTGCTTGAGAAGCCCGTTTTCTCCGATGAGGTCTTCAGGCTTTTTGTAATCCGCCAACAGGCGGTCTATCAGTTCGTTGCTTACGGTCATTTCTCTTCCTTTGAAGATGAAGGCAGTTTCCTGCCATTAGACCGTTTACACAAAATCTAGGACACGCCCCTTTGACTGGCGTCGTGAAGGAATTCGGACTGCTCGATTTCCCTTTCCTTTTCAGTCATGCAAAACAAGCAGATTCAATGGTGGACGGTCCACTTGGCAAGATGCTCAACGCCCGACTGAGCGACAAAGGAATCGTTGTACTTGGTTACTTTGACTTGGGATTCCGCAATGTCACAAACAGCAAGCGCCCGATCACGAAAGGTGAAGATCTCGATGGTCTCAAACTTCGGGTGATTCCCAATCCGGTGTTCGTTGAAACTTTTAAAACCTTCAAGGCAAATCCTGTTCCCATGCCCTTTGCCGAGTTGTACGGTGCACTTGAAAACAAAGCCGTCGATGGCCAAGAGAATCCATACGCAGTGATTCTGTCGAACAAGTTCTACGAAGTGAACAAGTACGTCAGCGAAACAAACCACGTTTATGCGACGAACCCGATCCAAATCAGCAAACGTTTCTGGGACAAGCTAACAACGACAGAGCAAAAACTGCTTCAAGATGCCGCAACAGAAGCGCAAAACTACCAACGCGTTGCGAGCCGCGAAGTTTCCAATAAGGCCGTCACGGAACTCAAGGCCAAAGGCATGATCTTTAATGAAATCTCAGCATCAGAGCAAGCTCGCATGCGCTCTGAAGTCAAAGCTGTACACGATAAATTTGCTGCGTCTTATGACCCTGCCGTGGTCAAACTCTTCAAAAGCGAACTTGAACGCGTGTCTAAGATCTAGCCACTGCTCTTAGCCACCAGTTCGAGATCCAATTACTTGACATATGGGCACTGGAGTACCAGTGCCCTTTTCATTTACATGTCTTTCAAAATCTACTTCGCTTATGAACAACTTTCAATCGACCAACTATTGGGGGTCAGTTCACTGTCCTAAGACAAGCCGGGCTTTATTTTTAAGGATTAGCCGATGATTGCTTCTGGAGCTATCTGGCAGAAACCAGCGTAGTGCGTTGTTTAAAACAATGTTCTTGGCTTTCCGGTCGGCTGGTGCAAAAGACTGGCATTCCAATCTGACGATTGCACTTGACCACAATGGCGTTCAACATCGCCTCCAGTTCCACCATATCTTTCCAAAGGCTGTGCTCACCAAGGCAGGCGTGATTTCGCGAGAGGCGGACGATATAGCCAACTTGGCCTTCATTGGTGGCAAGACTAACCGAGTCATCAGCGACAAGCCACCAAGAGAGTATCTTGCCTTTTTTGCAGCAAAGAGCGGCGAAGAGGGGTTTAACGTCCAAGAGATACCGCTGGATCCAGATCTGCTCGACACCCCGGCCTACAAGAAGTTCCTTGAAGTGCGTCGTGAACGAATCGCAACTAGGCTCAACGTTTTCATCACCGGCTGAAGGCCATAACGCTCTGAACAACGAAATTTCTTTCGGCTTGGTTCAAAGCCTGTTTTGCCTTCACCCGCAAATTCACGGCTCGGAACCAAGTCCGAAAAAGTCATGAGGTTTTGAGACAAACGGGGTTTGAGACGACTTTTACGGGCTGCTGCCGCAGGCCGCAGGCCGCAGGCCGCAGTCAGGAGCCTAAAGCAAAAAGCCCCGCGTGGTGCGGGGCCTGAGGCTGCCTCAAGGCCTGCTGAGCAGGTTTGAGGTCTTTGTACTGGCGGAGCGAGAGGGATTCGAACCCTCGGTAGGGAAATTACCCTACGCCTGATTTCGAGTCAGGTACATTCAACCACTCTGCCATCGCTCCAGCTG
>JACCDN010640130.1_pt1 | contig 23180 bp, 19 predicted proteins | sample 7441691 | NCBI WGS metagenome assembly JACCDN01 (sample SAMN15323439, study PRJNA562643) | freshwater metagenome | isolation source: river surface water | place: USA:Blue River Watershed | collected 2017-08-16 | reverse complement strand
CAGGAGAAAATTTATACGCTAACACAAGGTTAGATCTAGAAGCTCAAGAAGATATGAGATTAAGTGGAAAAATCAGTGCTAGGGATAAACTCTCTGCTAAAGCTGGTGGCTATATGGAAGCAGCAGATAGTAAAATCTCAGCAACGAATGTTTCACTCTTTGGCATGGAAGGTGTTAGGCATGGTGCTGTTGATAGTCAAAATACAACGATCAGTGCGCCACTCGGAAGAGTCAGTGGTAACAACCCCCTACCAGATGGGACCAGGATTATACAAGGACAAAATTTATGTGTTAAAGACAATCTCGAGCGTTTACTCAAAGGTTTAGATAAAATGGAGCAATTTTTTAATTCTGAGGGTCGCTTCTATTACAATAAATTCTTACAAGAATTAGGGATTGAAACAACACGAGAAGGGTTATCTTTCAGTGATTTACAGCAAGCTTTAGCAACAAAAGGGTTCAGTTTTGAACAACTTGAAGGGATGCCAACAGAGCACGAGATGGCTCGTCTTGAAGCCTTGAATGGTGAAAAGGCTTCTGTCATCATTCCAGGAATTGATGGCCACCCAGATCACATGATGGGATTAGAAAAAGGAGAAAATGGTCAGTGGTATGCGGTTGATAATGATGGTAGAAAAATTCCGTTCAGCGCCATTTCAAATCCAATCTTAGTGATGCCCGATAGATCAGGACAACAATCTACTAGCATTCCTAGAGATACTTATGTGGGGGCCTTTCAATCTACTGAGCATCAGGACATTATTTCGTCATTTAGTGGAAGGCAAATGGCTCAAAGAAGTCCTGTAACAGGCCAACAAGCACATACTGGTGAACATATTGACTTGAGTGGCATGGATTTTGCTGAATTAAATAGAAGTAAATCAGCACATAGTATTTGGTATGGAGGCGATGTGAAGGAAATTTTAGCGTACGGTTTAAATTCCACTAGCACTCACTACGAACACAGAAATGCTAGAACGATAATGACTGTTGATTTAGCAGGACTGAAATCCGCAAAGCCTGATTTTAATATAGATATGGCTGTATTTTTTAAAGGAGATACAGATATTTCGTTACGTGCTGCATTGCCGCCAGTGTTACAAAATGCTAAAGAATTTAAATTTATAATTGATAAGGGGACTGATCAGAATAATAACGTCACATATGTAGTACAAACATGTTATCCTTGTTCTTAAGCACGTTTCTTAACAGGGGGCCATCTTCAAGATAGCAATCAACCTGTTGCATATTTTTGAACGATTTTCAGTGTAACTTTTTTGATCTTTTGAAAATTCTGTTGCTTTTCACTTTTTTGCACTCATCTTTTTTCCAAAACACTATATTTTGGCTGAAATTTCCAGATTTTGGACATGAAAATACGTCAGCCCCAATAACATATAGCCGTTGCATAATCCGTTGTCAGCCACAGAAATGCCTAAGATTGATCATCGTGTAGGCTAAAAGTTTTAGTCCAAAATGATGAAAACTTATTCGCTCAAATCTCAATAAAAGCCTTTTGAACTTGTCTTCCCACGCAAATACACGCTCAACTGTATTGAAACGTTCTTCAAAAATTTCCTCGTCATAAATCCGCTTTCTTCCTCTCTTGATATTCTTTCGATTGCGCTTGTTTTCTTTGATGTTGGGAATCATTCCAGCATTGAAAATCATCTTCCTATTTGCTTTACTGTCGTACGCAGAGTCAAGGCTAACCGTACTGTTACGCAGTGATTTCCCCAGCCGCTTAAAAAGGTCCTTTAAAAAACCAAAGGATTCTTTAAACAGAGGCCCTTCACGACGATTACCGGCAGCTACAACCATTGGTGAGAGCACATTACAATGACGATCAACAAAAGCCACAATTTTTTCTGACAACATATGTTTGTGGCCACTGAAACCTAAACAATCTCCTCCTTTCTTAGCTATCGTTGTTGTACCATCTCCATGCATAATAGATGTGTCTAAAAGGTTTGCTGCATCTAATTTGAGAACTGAAATTTCAAATATTTTTAAAATTACTCCTCCTTGCAACCATTGCTTAAAAACCCGAAAAATTTGACTGTAGTGTATTTCTGGACAACCATCCTTGTCCTTATCGATCGGCAACATCTTCCACTGACACCCCATATACAAAAGCTTCAAAATGTAATTGAAAATTTTGCATCGAGAAACTCGGTAGTGACGTTTTTGCATTTTTTCTGGCAGATGATTCAAGATAAATTCATTAAACTCAGATTCACTCAATTGTACCGGAATACTGGGTTTTCCCTTGGTTTTTAATCCTTTTGACATTGCGGTTAAGATATTTTTTAGGGTTACAAAATTTATAATGCAGACCCAAAATCTAGTCTATGCTTTATTTTTCTCCATATAAAATTATGCAACCAGTTGAATACCCACTTTTGGAAACCCCTAAAACGGCTGCCATTGTTTCAATGGGAAAGTGCTGAGCATGTTTATTCATGAATGCGTACCTTTCCCTTGGGGCACTGAAAAAATGGCCACTGCTTTTTTTAAAATATCCCGTTCTTGTCGGACGTGGTGCAATTCTTTACGTAAAGTAATTAATTCTGCCTCTGATGATTTGAGATTCCCTTTGCCTGGAAAACCAGCGTCACCTTCTTGTTTATAAGCCGTTATCTATTGATGAAAGGTGGTTGAGGGAATGCCCAACTCATCTGCAATTGAGTTCATTGAGCGGCCACTTTCTTGATACAATTTTATGGCATTAAGCTTAAATTCTTTGTCGTAACTTCTCATCTTTTAAGTCTCCTTTTCTGATCCTTAAAATCCTTCTTCTTATCGTCCACTAAACTATAGCAAGATCAGAATTACTTTGATCAAGAATAGCATCAACACATACTCTATCATCCGTGTGATGATCCGTTAACACGCGCGCAACAATATACCCACCCGCTTCAACACCAATATGTAACTTACGCCAAACTTTGCGAACATACTGTTTACCATGCTTAGTTTGCAACCATTCTTTTTCTCCAAAAACTTTTAATCCAGTAGAATCAATCACTAAGTGTGTTGGTTCCTGCAATGAAGGTAAAGCTAGGGACGATAAAGCTTGCGCAGCTCTTTTAGACAAACGACTAAATTCTGGAACAGGTAAAATTTTTCCCAGCAAAACAAACAAGGATTCAACAAATCCAATGACTTGCCTCAAGGCTAACTTAAATAAATGACGTAATGTCAGAATTAAATTGATACAAGTTTGTGAATAGACAAACGGACGACCACGCCTGGATTCTGCAGCTGTGGGAGCTAACCAATTTTCTTCAAGATCTTCACTGAGCCAAACAGTCAAGGAGCCTCTTTGTTTTAAGGCTTGATTATAGGCTTTCCAGTTGGTAACTTTATAAGCGACTTTCTTCTTGGTCTTTTCTTTATCTGGCTTGGCTTTCATAGCATGCAACCATAAACGTCTTTAACCTTTTATCTACCATCCTTCAGTTATTTAAGCAACAAAGCCTTTTTTATCCCAGTGAGATTCAATTTGTTTAAGTACGTGAGTTGAATACTCTCGAATATTTTTATAATTGTCTTCGATTTGGGAAAAATTGAACTTTACTTGATAAAAAATTTCCAAATATTCCTATGATTTTGTTTTCCTATCTGCTACAAAGTTCTCGTCTGAATTTATTTTACAGATTGAAATATTAGGATCAATAAAACAAAGGAGGATACTATGAAAAGAAATTGGCTAACAACTCTTTGGAAAAATCCCTCTCAATTAAATAACAAAAATTCATTTTTAAACCTTCATCATGATATTAATCGTATCTTTGAAGATTTTTTTAAAGACCGATTTCCCTTGAATATAGCAGGTGATGAGTTTTTAACCCCCAGCATTAATATTATCGAAAAGGGAAAACTGTACGAGATAACCGCTGAGCTTCCTGGTGTTGAAGAAAAAGATGTGGAAGTTTCTCTGGCTAATAATGAATTGCATATATACGCGACAAGAAGCGCTGAAAGAAAAGAGGACAAGGAGAATTATCATCTGCAAGAATGTATGCAAGGATCATTTGGACGGAATATTGCTCTGCCCTATGATGCTAATCCAGAGGATATTGATGCAAAAATGAAAAATGGTGTTTTAAGAATACATATTGGTAAAGTTTCAGAAAACAAAGAAAATATAAAAAAAATTAAGGTTAATAAAGAAAATTAATTATCTTGGATCTTTAGTAGGTAAAAATTGGAAGGAGTAAGGTGATGTATGCAGTCTACTTCTCCTAATTTTTGGGATAATTCTCTTTCAAATATTTTAAAAAACCTAAATACAAGCGAAAAGGGGTTAAGTACCGCTGCTGCAAAAAAGCGCTTAAAAATATTTGGCAAAAATGAATTATTGTCAGAAAGAAAAATAACAATAGCGCATCAGTTATTACGTCGCATTAAAAACCCGCTCGTTATGCTACTCTTAATGATTTGTGCTGTAGCTTTTGTACTAGATCAAAAGTTAGACTTTCTTATCATTATTGTTATCATTGGCATAGGTATCACTATTGATTTTTTTCAAGAATATTCATCCAGCCAAGCGGTCAAAAAACTCCAAGAATCTATTAGTTTAAAAGCAAAAGTATTACGTGATGGAACTGTTAATATCATTAAAAACAAGTATCTTGTGCCAGGAGATGTAGTATATCTGGAAGCAGGCGATATGGTGCCTGCTGATGGACGACTATTTTGGGAAAATCATTTATTCATCAATCAAGCATTATTAACAGGAGAAAGCTTTCCTTCTGAGAAAAGTACTGCTGACCTTTCTCCTCTTTCACCCTCCTCATCGCGAGATCCAAGCTTAGAAAATGCTATTAATAGCGTCTTTATGGGTACCTCTGTTGTTAGTGGTGAAGCACGGATGGTGGTTTGTGCTACCGGCCATCAATCGTACATTAACAATATAGTTTCTCCTTTAAAAGAAGAGTTTCCACCTTCCTCATTTGAAATCGAAATGAGAAAATTAGGATTTTTTTTAATGAAAGTAACCATTTTTTTGGTGCTATTCGTATTGATAATTAATTTCCATTTTCACCGTCCTTGGATTGAAACATTTCTATTCAGTCTTGCCTTGGCCGTGGGCATGACACCTGAATTTCTACCCATGGTTATGTCTGTAGCCCTTGCAAAAGGGGCAAAAAGAATGGCTAAAAAACATGTCATCGTTAAGCGCCTTTCCGCTATTTATGATTTAGGTAACATAAACGTTTTATGCACTGACAAAACAGGAACTTTAACAGAAGCAAAAATCAAACTTATTAGTACGATTAATGGAAATAACAAAGAATGTGAACAGGTTTATTTTCTCGCATACCTTAATAGTTTTTTTGAAACAGGACTTAAGAGCCCCCTGGATGAAGCTATCCTGAATAACAAAAAAATTGATGTCTCTGAGTGGCAAAAAATTGATGAAATTCCTTTTGATTTTGAACGCAAGAGAGTTTCTGTCCTCTTAGATAATGGCAAGCATCGAAAAATTATTATTAAAGGCGCTCCAGAAGAGATTATTGCTGCTTGCACTCATTATCAACACAATAATCATCTAAAACCACTCATTCCCAAAGAGCGTTTAAAACTATTGGAGCTTTTTCAAAAAGAATCGGAGAAAGGATATCGTATTTTAGCGGTTGCTTGGCAAACTAAGCTAAAAAGCCACCATAAAGCAATTATTGAGGATGAAGCAGATCTAGTATTTTCAGGTTTTTGCTTATTTTATGATCCTCCAAAAATTGACGCATTTAAGACAATTACAGAGCTAAAAGAACAACAAATAGATATTCACATCCTTACGGGAGATAGTAAGGAAGTAACGGTGCATCTTTGTCACGAGCTTAATATTCCTATAGAAGGAATACTAACAGGAACCGAAATAAATAAACTTGATGATTCCGCCTTGAGTGTACGTTTGGAGAATACTAATCTTTATTGTCGAGTTACCCCCGACCAAAAACAACGCATTGTGTGCGAATTAAGAAATATAGGAAAAATTGTTGGTTTTTTGGGGGATGGTATCAATGATGCTCCTTCTCTTCACAGCGCTCATATAGGCATAGCTGTTGATACAAGTACAGACATTGCAAAAGAGTCTTCAGATCTTATTTTGCTTAAAAAGAATTTACACGTTATTCACGATGCAATCATCGAAGGACGTAAAGCTTATTCAAATATTGTGAAATATCTAATGTTAATGACAAGCTCAAATTTTGGAAATATGTTTACCATGGCGGGAGCTTCTTTCTTTCTACCATTCTTACCCATGCTACCCGCACAAATTTTGTTGAATAATTTACTCTATGATACCTCTCAAACTGGTATTCCTTTTGATAAAGTTGATCGTGAAGTTCTATTAACGCCCAGGCAATGGGATTTTAAACGCATTGTAAGGTTTATGCTGCTCATGGGACCTTTGAGTTCCATCTTTGACTTTTTTTTATTTTGGATCATGTTAAACATAAGCAAAGCCACGCCAGCTCTTTTTCAAACCGGGTGGTTTATGGAATCTTTAGCAACACAAATTTTAATTATTTTTGTGATTCGCACGCGCAGGCCAATATTCCAAAGTAAACCGAATTTTTTCTTAGCTTTTCTTGCTATACTATTAGTAAGCTTGGGATTAATGATACCTTATTCATTTCTAGGGCCCTATTTAGGATTTGTTCCCCCAACCTTTAATTTTTTTGTGATGCTTATTGGGATAACGTTTGCTTATTTAACTATTGCCGAGCAGATTAAAAAACATATTTTTTAAAAAGTTAATAGGAGATTTTATGCTTCATAAAGCTTATTCATCCGCTGATGAACTTCCAGCAGATTGCATACCCATCTTCCTTAAAACACGGAAAAATACGATTATTCCTGCTCCTGCGTTTGACTTAGCTAAGCAAAAAATAGCAAATTATTTGAGTACCTCAATAGAAAAAAAGTGGAAAAATGTTGAAGATTCTTCCTCTTTATTCATAGCTCATGCTTTAAGTCTTCGTTCGCAAAGGCGAGTTTTAGAAGCATATTTTTACAATGCAAAAGAATTAACAGCAGAACAACTTATATATTTTTCACCTTATACAACTCTTGCCGTCCGGCAATTAATTTCTGGTTCTTTGATAGATCTTCATTCAAGAAATATTCATGCAATTGTTACTCGAAATGGAGGCGGTCTACTTTTCCGTGTACCCAGCGCTTGCCTATATACAGTTAGTATTACAGATGCCAATGTTCCAAGAGAACAAGAAGGAGTTTCTCAAAATGCTTTCCGTACATCGCTTTTTTCAAAGAGGAATAATACAAGCTTTACTTGGTCTCCTATTTCATTAACGCCAAAAGCTCTTCTATCTAACACGCTTATGCGTTCCTCAGCCTCCTATAATGAGGTAGCTTTTATACCTCGAACTTTAAATCCGGCATCTACTGGTCATTTAGCAGGCATTTTTATTAATCCAAATATACTAGATTTTGGATCTCAAATAGAAAAAGGAGACCCTACATGTTCAGATTTTTATTTTAAGACTTTTTCGAACTTGGCTAAAAAGCTAGATCTTCCTCTTATTAATTTTTGTACGAATAAAAATTGCGCAAACCAATAAAACAAAAATCTGCTTTTTAGAAAAATTTTTACGCTATCTTTCTACCTTGTGAATTTTTAATTGCTGCAATCAATTCTTCTGCTGCTTTTTCAATGTCATTTTCCGTAGTGAAGCGTCCTAAACTTATGCGAATAGCCACTGTAGGTACTATTGGTTTCCCCCGAAGAGCCTCAATAACATAAGATAACTCCCTATCCCTTTTTGAGGCACATGCTGAACCAAATGAAATAGCAATCCCTTGCAGCTGCTCTAGTAAGGATTTCCCATCTATATTTTTTACACTAAAATTTAAATTTCCTGGTAATCTTTCTTCTAAATCCCCATTCACTGTTAATGAAGGTAATTGTTGTTGCAAAAGAGTCAATAGTTTAGTTCTCAAAGACAAAAGACGCCTAGATTCAGATACAAATTCTTGCTGAGCAAGTTCGGCTGCCTTACCTAGCCCTACACATAATGGTACAGGTAGTGTTCCAGGTCTTATTTCTTTTTCTTGACCTCCTCCGTATACAAGGGGAGTAAGAGTAAGGCCTTTCCTTATGAAAAGTGCCCCTATTCCTTTAGGTCCATAAACTTTATGACCTGAAATACTCAAAAGGTCGATGTCGCTGTCTTTCACATCTATCACTATTTTCCCAAAGGCCTGAGCTGCATCTGTATGGAAAAGAGCACCACTTTGATGAGCTAACTTAGCAATAATTTTAATAGGCTGAAGTACACCTATTTCATTATTAGCTGCCATTATGGTAACTAACGCTGTCCTAGGCGATAATGCTTTTTGTAAATCCTCTATTTTTATAATACCACTCGGTTGTACGGGTAAAAGAATAACCTTAAAACCTTCTTTTTCTAGCACTTTGAGTGGTTCCAAGACAGATTTATGCTCTGTAACAACGCTAATAATTTCATTCTTTCCTGATTTTTTGAGGTTTCTACAAATTCCCAGAATAGCCAAATTATTGGCCTCTGTAGCACCAGATGTAAAAATAACTTCTTCGGTATCAGCATTAATGACAGCTGCGATCTTGGCGCGCGCACTTTCAACAGCTTGGTTTGCTTGCTTCCCATAAGCATGGCTCGTAGAGTGAGGATTACCAAATATTTTAGTAAAAAAAGGCAACATACTCTCTAAAACTCTTGGATCCACTGGCGTTGTCGCCTGATAATCAAGATATATAGAGCTATGTAACGTCGCAAAAAAAAGAAAGAAAAAATAAACAACTTGTGAGAGTTTCATTTTCTTCATTGCTTCCTCCTTTAATTTTTAAAGAATGTGGTTTAGTTAATAACCTTCTTTTCATCCGCTGTCTTTCAAAATTTTTTCCTAAATAAAAAGCGGTAATCACCAACAACACAAAATAGAACGTCTCGTGGTAGCGTTGTTTTTTACACCTCTTTATGGATAACAGCAACACGCTATGAAAAGGACTTTCGCATTGTATGAAGCTAAAGCTAATGGATTGGAAAGTATTTTTCAAAACGCTTTAAAACATCTTCTGAGTTAATTTCTTGAAAATGCATAGAAATTTCATGGTTGTTTTTTCCCAAAGTCGAAGCTGTTTTTCCGATAAGCAATAACTCGGCTCCTTCTTGCTCTAAAAACTCAGCGGGATTCAACGGAATGAAACGATAATCTTGAAATAAATTTTGCAGTTTACCTGGATATTTCGCTTTTTGTTTATTAGATAACCCCACTCCACGTGGTGCAGGCTGCTTAGGATTTTTAACGGTAATCAAATAATTTCCATACTTTTTTAGATGAAATTCCTTTTGTACTCTACCGAGCGCATGAGGCTTAGATAGCTCATAAACCAAGTCGGTATGTTGGCCGTGATCTATCAATAAGTATTTCCCTATACCAATACAACAAGCAGCAGGCATAGTTCTTTCTCCACTGGTTGAAGTAGTGTAGTGATCTTCTGAAAGAAAACTTATTGCTTGATCTAGATTGTCAGAAATCTTTTCCACAAATCCAAAAAATGACTGCTTTTCTGGTAATTTTTTTCGTCCCATCACAACAAAAATAAAGCGCTCCACCAACTCAGGCTTTAACACCATAAAAAAATGTTGTACATCCTCTAAGTTAGGAACTGGATGATGCTGTACCTTGGGTCTGTAGAAAAAAAGAACATTTCCTTTTTGCAAAACTGAGACTTTCATTGCTTTCTCCTTTCTCTAAACCTCACCAATAAATCACACGCTAATCACACCATTCCTCTTCTTGTTCACTATCTACCCTCTCTTATTTATTTAAGCAACACACCGCAGTTTAACCATCTCTCGAGTTAATATAAATTAACAGTTTCCAGTCATAACTTGCTCTAAAATTAGTGCATTTCTAATATATTTAAACGGAAATTGTTATTTTACTATTGGATAAGATAATTTTTTGCAGAAAAACCTCAAACACTATATTCTACTGGCGAAAACTCATTATGATGTAAATGAATCAGTAGGTAGCAGTGCAAAGAGGTTCAACTTAGCAGCAACTTTTAAAAGGAGGATTTTACCATGTTTAAGCATTCCTTATTACCCTCAAAATTTGATCAGAGTTTAGATTCATTAAGAAGTGTTGGTCGAGAGCTAGAAAGAGTAGAAAAGTCTTTTTTTAATCTTTGGAGGGATATTCCGTTTTCTTCTCTACCTAATGAACATTTTACTTCACCTAATATCGATGTCCTCGAAGATGATAAAGCAATAAAAATCATTGCTGACCTGCCTGGCTTAGAAGAAAAAGATATAGCTATAGAGGTCGACAATGGAGTTCTTACCCTTAGGGGAGAGAGAAAAAATGAAAAAGAAGAAAAACAAGATAATTACTGGAAATTTGAACGTTCTGAAGGATATTTTTACCGTAGCCTGCAATTACCAACCTATATTGACGAAAACAATGTGGAAGCAACTCTAAAAAATGGCGTCTTAAAAATTACAATCCCAAAATTAGACAATGCTGATACACAGAAAAAAAGAATCGCAATTAAGCAAATCAAATGAGTACGTGTTAAGTGGGTAGCGAGGCACTTTGCTGATTTAAGGAGAGGTTGGTGATGTAAATATTTCCGTTGTCCGCACATAGGATAGGAGTACTGTTCTTGTTTAATTTTACGAAATAGGAGAATTATCAAAAAGGGAGAAAAACTAGATGTTAGGAGATTCACTCAACTTAATAAAGAAAATTGTGCTTTGTTTTTTGATGATGATGCCAATAACAGCATCGTTTTCTGCAAAAAATAATGGCGGTCCTACTAATATCGATGGGTATTTTTCATCGAGATCTGATCGAAGAAGTAAAATTGGAGATTTATTTGAGACAATTTTTTCAGAACTGCAAAATATACAAAATTTAGAAATTAACCGCTTTGCTCTTTTAAGCATCCTAGAAGCTAAGGATAAGGTCATCATCAAAGCCGAACTTCCTGGATTGGAGAAAGACGAAGTGAAAATTGATATCAATGATCACAATCTTTTCATAAGCGGTGAGAAAAAAGAAGAAACCGCTAAAAATAAAGAGGATAATTGCCATGTATGTGAACTTAGTTATGGAAAATTTTCTAGAAAAGTTAGTTTACCTTTTGTAATAGAAGCAGATAAGACAACAGCCTCTTTCGAAAAAGGAGTATTAACTATCGTGATCCAAAAACCTGAAACAAAGATGAGTAAATCACAATCGATTCCTATTAGCCCTAAGGAGGAAAAGTGAGCCATGGTCCATACAGATATTTTTGCTAAACACACTCAAAGAGCCAATGAATGGCTAAAACAGATAGAAGAAATCGCTGGTCCCAAAAGTACTAGCAGACAATCTTTGGCTGCATTACGGACAACCCTTCATAAACTAAGAGATAACCTTCCTATAGAAAGCGTTCTTCACCTTAGCGCACAGCTACCGTTGATTATAAAAGGGATATTATTTGAGAATTGGCATCTTAGTGATTATCCAGTCAAAGATAAAAATATGGATACTTTTTTAGATGGGGTGGAAGAAGAGCTTTATAACACGGAAATAGACGCAGAAGTTTGGACAATTGCAGTTTTTCAGGTTTTATCCTCACATATTACTCCAGGAGAAGTAGAAAAAATCCGGCAGGTTCTTCCCCGAGAAATAAGGAAGTTATGGGAGGAAGCTTGCGCGGTATGATTTGTTAATGTCTTCTCTATTTTATCAATGAGCCAAAGTATAATGCTGGGAGAGCACAAAATTCAGAAAACTCGGTCTGCTAAGACCGAGTTCTTTATATGGGTTAGCTTGCTAATTTTTCAAGATACAAAGAAACACTTTCGTGGGTAGGGCTAATAGCTGGTTTTTCTTTGTTCCAGTTAGCCGGGCAGACTTCTCCATGCTTTTCTACATGTTGCAATGCATTCAGCACTCGTAGAGCTTCATCAATACTGCGCCCCAACGGCAAATCATTTACCAGCTGATGACGAACCATCCCTTGCTGATCAATCAGAAACAATCCTCGATACGCTACATGTTCATCACTTAACACATCGTAGTCTTTAGCGATTTTTCCCCCAAGATCTGCTATTAATCCATATTCTATTCCTTGTATGCCTCCTTTTTCTTTAGGAGTGTCTAGCCATGCCTTATGAGAAAAATGACTATCAACGCTGCAACCTAAAACCACGGCTCCTAATCTTTCAAACTCTGAGAGTTTTTCTTGAAAAGCATGTAATTCCGTTGGACACACAAAAGTAAAATCGAGAGGATAAAAAAATAAGATAACATACTTGCCCGCATAATCTTCGAGGCTTATATCTTTAAATTCTCCTTTAAAAACTGCTGTGCTTTTAAAATTAGGGGCTTTTTTTCCAACTAATACGCTCATTGGTGATTTCCTTTAACTGTTGATTGGAAAGAAATATAGCGGATAATCCCTTTTTACTCCACTTTGAAAAAGCCACAAAGAAAACGTCCGTTTTTCTTGCACTTGTAAAATCATATCTTGAAGAAGTAGCGGGTTTTGTGTGTTCCTTAACACTGGGCCTAATTCGCCTTCCAGAGCGCTTTCAATTGCGGTTTTTCTTAAGGATTTAAAAGCAGCAAGTAGACTTTCTTCACTGCCACAATACTGCACAATATCGGCGATAGTTTCTGGTTTAAAGGGAGACGTATTTTTCTTTGTCATTGTCATTTTTTCCTATATAAACGTTGTTTTTATTTAGCTGTGATCGGGATAGGAAGGAACCTCACAGTCCCTCCCTCCCACACCACCGTACATACGGGTCCGTATACGGCGGTTCAGTCCGTTGATCTAATCTTTAACAAATTTGGGCAGCCCTTGTTGCTTAAAGTACTCACCTGGAAGAGCTATATGAAGAGCTTGGCTGTTGCTTGTATGCCAAGGGCCTTTGTTGGTTCCGGCCGTGTTAATGGAAAGTTTATACCTAACGCCTAAGCGGCGTAGTTCACTAGCTTTCTTCTTTCCATTACTCCACTGACGCCAGAATGCACACCGCAGGCGTCTGTGCATCCAACCTTCTAGGTTTCTCAAAACGGAAGGAGTTTGACAAAATCCAAAGTATGAAAGCCATCCTCTTAAGTATTTGCTCAAGTCACCCATCACCTTTTCCAGTCTCATTCCTTTGCCTGCTCGTGTATATTCTTGGATTTTCTTCTTGAACTGTTTTATTGTCTCAGGCGCAATCCTCCTCTTCGGAACTTTGCCGCTCGTAAAGCTGAATCCAAGAAAGGATCGACGATAAACCCGTTCTACCGGACTCTTTTGTTCATTGACCTTTAACTTGAGTTTCGTAGCGATGAATATGCGTAGGCTCGCCATAACACGATGACCCGCGCGCTCACTCTTGACGTAGATATTACAGTCGTCCGCATAGCGGCAAAACCGATGTTCCCGTCTCTCGAGTTCCTTATCAAGTAGATCAAGCAAAATATTCGATAGCAACGGCGAAAGTGGGCTACCTTGTTGGGTTCCTTCTTTCGATGGTATGCGTTCTCCTTCTTTTAATATACCGACCTTAAGAAAGGCACGTATAAGCTTTAAAACTCGTTTATCAGGTATTCGTTTTGCCATTTCGCTCATCAGTTTATCGTGGTTGACTGTGTCGAAAAATTTCTCCAAATCCATATCCACTACCACGCGATAGCCTTGAGCTATATACTCTTGAGTTTTAGCTATTGCTTGATGAGTTGAGCGTTTGGGCCGAAAACCAAACGAGTTTTCTGAAAAGGTTTGGTCGACCTTCTTTTGTAGTACTTGCATCACCGCTTGTTGGATAAATCGATCACGCACGATCGGAATTCCTAATTTACGAACCCCTTTCCCTCCAGGCTTTGGTATTTCAACCTGCTTGACAGGATGGGGTTGATACGTCCCCTTAAGAAGCTGTTCCTTAATTGTTGGCCAGTGTTCTTTCAGGTAAGGGCCTAAGTCATCAACAGTCATGCCATCGATTCCTGGAGATCCTTTGTTTTGACGTACCTGTGCAAGAGCTTGCTTCAAATTATCACGGTCGCATATTCCTTCCATGATATTTTGTTGATTAGACGAGCTTTCGGGTGGTTGTAACGCTACCGATAACACATACCTTTGCAGGGGTGGCGCCAGAGCTTCACTCTTCTTCCTCCCTATCAAAGCCAAAGAGTTTTGGGTTTTCTGATGTTTATTATCCATAAGTTATAACTCCTACTTACTTCTCTTTCTGTTCAGGCCTTCAGTTGGATTAACCAACCTACTACGCCTTCTGCTGACTTCTATTGCACGGTTAGGTTTTCTTGCGAATTCCTCAGTTACGTTGCTAACAGATTCTTTGTTTCTGGCTATCACCCCTAATTAAAGCCGTGGCCAGAATCAAGAGTTTGTTCATAACATGCAATAGATCTCCCTGGGTAAGAATAATCGCCTTCCTTGCACAGCTGCCAAATCTACGCTATAGCCTCTTGATGAATATAGACTTTGTGATATATCGCTCGCTCGTCTAAGCTATAACGCCTCCTATTTGGTTTCTGTTCGTCAGCTTGCAATTTTGCTCCATACTTCCTTCAGACCCCACCTCACGGTGACGCCCTTGTATTTCACTAATCCTTCTCCTCCATCAGGATGGATAGAGGACTTCCACCTCCAAGCTATTATTCATGCCAGGCACACGATATGATAGATAACTTTTAACAAGTTACCCACATACCCACAACCTCTACTTCTTCAACTATTTACACAGTCTTTCTGACAGAACTGCCTAAAGAAATGTTCCTTCAGTGAATTAATTCTAGCGGGAGCTACTGTTGTTTCAGACTCAATTTTGTTTAAATTCCAACATTTTTCTAAATTTTCTTGACTATCTTTATCTAAATCAACATATTCATCAATCCCTGCAAATGATCTATCACGATCTTACCCCCTATCTAGGCTGGATTACCTCTTCAACTCAGTTACCCTTTTCTTTTCCGTACCTGAAATTCTTCAAAAACGAATCGTCGAATTTCTTCCTCCACCTCCTCTATACGTCTGTAAATGTATTCATGAGAATTGGTTTCCCACCTCTCTACAAATTCATCCCGCTTACCACGTTTTATTAGCTCACCAATTTCAGTCCAATCACTTATTTTTTGTTTGAAAGAAGCCTGTTTTGGCAAATACTCCTCTATTTTGTCTTCATCATAAAGTTTTTTTCCAAATTCTACTGGCTTACCACCCTTGTGTTTATTATATTTTTCAAGAAAATGTCTTGCTACAGATTCGTTGCCATCGTTGTAAGCCGCTTGATAAGCTAACCCTTTAGGGCCGCATCCATTGCCTCCACTCCCATGCTTAAAATTAGTACATATGGATCTATAATATTCGAAGTTTGGATCATCTGTTGCAAAAATAAATTGCGATCCTATCATCAAACCTAAAAGTAATTTGTATTTCATAGTAATTCTCCTTTAAAAATATTGTTATTCTTCTTTAAGCAATTTCGGTTTTAAATTTTTTTGCTATTGCACATATCATTTCAGACGTTTTTTTGACAGATTGCATATGGAGAAGCTCCATTTCTTGAGCAAGCACATCCGCATTTCTTGCGGATTTAGAATCTTGCAAATCATACACCATCGCAAAACTGTAACCGATTTTATTCTCTACAGACATATGCTTATCATCTGCCTTTGAATATTCACACATTTCTTTAAATCGTGTATGTAAATCATTACTAGCAATCTCCTCATTGTGTTTATGTTTCTCATAAACTCTTTTAGAGAGAGTCTGAATAGTTCTATGTGAAATGCTCCTTTTGACAGGATAATCATCACCGCTCGCAAAAATAAATTGCGGCATTACAAACAGGCTAAAAAGTAATTTGTATTTCATTTTAATTCTCCTATCGTTAAAAAATTTATTCATATCTTTTTAGTTTTCCTTATTGCTTTGGCCTAGTTATTATTTCTTCACTCTTGATTGAGGAGGGACATACTTAGGCCCTAGGGGACTTTGATTAATTTTATCTTCTAACGGAATAACCCCAACATTTGCTGAAATCCATGGTTGTTGCTTTAATTTAGCGTCTATTACCCTATGATTCCCATTATTAACGGCGATACGCTGCCTTTGAAATTCAGCATCTATTGGTGGTATTTGCTGTCCGATTTTTGGTTTATTCAGATCCAGCAGTTTTCCCAAATTTGCTTTACGACTACTCCAGTCATCGTTTCGTTTAAGTTTCTCTACTGGCAATTTAACTTGACCATTGGGTATTGGAAGCTTTACCCTTCCTATTCCCCTCCCAAAAAAAGAATCAAAATCATGGTTCTTCTCCATACCAAATGCTGGAATGCTCGCGGTGATGCATAAACTGCTTAGTACAATAGCTTTGGTTAATTTTTTCATTTTTTCCTCCTTTAAATATTTTTATATTTATTATTAAGCGTAGCCTATCAGACGTTCTTTGGCTGATGTATATGGGGAGGCTTCATTCCTTGTGTAAGCACCCCCAAATTTGTTGGAATTATCAGAGTACATCACCCATATAACATCGCGTAATCCTACTTCTTAGAAATCTTATTAAAAAGTGATTCGTTATTTTTACTTACTGTTTTCTTTCGAGTTGATTCTTCCGCATCATTTACTTGCTTAGTAGCCGTACTCATTGCACTCATTGTAAAAAATCTATCCTTGGATTGATCATCTTGTTTAACTGCTCTGTTATAAGTCCCTTGGAATCTTGATATTACCGTCGTTGCGGCTTTTACCGTACTCATATCGTCAGTTCTACCGGTCACAGCAACTTTATACCCAGATGTTTTATCAATATCGCTACTAATCTCAGAAGAAGCGGCCATACTACTGGTATTACTTTTTTCGTAACCTTTCTTCTTTGAGGACTCAAAGCCATATTCAGTGCTCGATTCAGCCCCTATACCGAAAAACTTACCACTTGAATTAACTGTTTGCCCAAACTTATGGTTTTTAGCACTTTCAGCATAACGTTTCTCCTCGATAGTGTTAGAACGATTGAAAGCAGCCTTTTGCCCACCTTTGATTTTACTCTCCTGATAGAAGGTTCCTTCAAATCTGTTATCGTCAACCGCTGCTGTTGTGTTTGATAACAAAGCAAAAACACCACTTAATGTGAGTAATATTTCTTTTTTGACCATTATTAATTTTTTTATTTTCATTTTTATTCTCCTTTATTTTTAAAGTTTATTTTAAGACCTTTAATAACTCAGTTTGCAAAGTGCTTTTTGCCGCATTTTTTAAGAACTCTTATTTTCAATGTTCCATGGCAATGATCACTACTTAAATCGGAGGCATCAATCGAAGCAGAAAAGATACAAATACTTTGCAAAGCTGTATAAAAAGCAAGTTGCACAATCGTCAGTTGCATTGTTTTGAAGCCTTTCTTTTTCTTTAAGTCCATTCACATGAGAGACCAATTAATGTGCTAAATGCATATTTTTGTCGTTCACAATCGCACCATAGATAAAAAATGTTGATTTGATTTCCGTGTAATTTTCGTAGATGCGGTATCTACGTAAAAACTACGTAGAGGAAACAATTTCTTGTGTTAATCAAATATTTGATGTACCTAACGTAGTATCGGTATGCCTTTAGTAGATTGAGGCTTCTTGGATATTTTCTCGCTAGAAAAGGTTTATAATGTTCTCGCAAATAGCAGTATTGCCCCTCTTACACAGAGAGAGGTAGATATCGTTGCTTGCCTTTTGAGTGGTAAGGGAACAAAGTCAATCGCGACACTATTAATGATTTCTCCGCGTACAGTAGAAACACATATTCGCAATATTTTAGCAAAATATGAATGTCATTCACGCGAAGAAATTATTTCTTTTATTGAAAAAGCAGGAGAATATTCATTATTCAAAGATCACTATCTCTTTTTACTGAGATCCTTCTCTTTTAAAAAAATACTGCAGAAAATTGCAGGGATATATAAACAAAAAGCGCTTCCAACTATAACGCTGTATGGTCAAAATCTTCTTTTATGCCATTTAGCAGCTTACCTCAAAATTGTGGGTGTAGAGGTTACCCTAAATAAGAAAACCAAAAGCCCTACTACTTTACCTGAGACCTTACCTATTATTGGCATTATTGAGAGGAAAGCCTTTCTCAATGATTCGTCAATGTATATCGCTTTGTTAAGCGTACATGCTGAATCTCCTCAAAAAGTAGAAAATGTAGACTACATAAATATGGATTTGGATAATAGTAATGCCTATCAAGCAATGGAGGATTTTTATGCTAAATTCTTTTTAGTGGCAAAAAAAATTCTTCCTCATTCAACTCATCTCAATACATTGCTCGATGATTTCCAAAAGTCCGCGAGTACATTTCAAAATGTGTTGCAATATAAACACAACAACACTGCCTTTATTAAAAAAAGCAACGTTTTAAAAACTTTAGTATCTCGTGTTTTTCTTCATCAGAAAAAGCTCTTCATGAGTGTAAGCAGTGTATTATTTATAGGGATTTTTGCTTTTTTTCTTAATTTCTACAACCCTTCCCCACACAATCGTCATACCGTACGGTCTATTTTATCTTTACCTAATAAACAATATTTATTAGACCGCTCCTCCTTAATAGAAAAAATTCATGAAGGATTTAAGCGCCAGTCTTCTGACATTAAAAATATGATGATTATAGGAGCGGGAGGAGCAGGAAAAACTACCATAGCACGTCTTTATGCACGATCTCAAAATATCCCGGTGATTTGGGAAATCAATGCAGAAACCAAAGAAAATTTACTCTCATCTTTCAAAGACTTAGCATCTGCACTTTCAAAAACTCCTGAGCAAAAAAATGATTTAGAACTTATTCAAAAAAATACAGATGCTCGCGAACATGAAAAGCAGCTACTGCTATTTGTAAAAAACCGCTTAAAAGAGGAAGCTTCGTGGTTCTTAATTTACGATAACGTTGAAGCCTTATCTGATATCAAAGATTTTATTCCTGAAGACGAAAAATCGTGGGGCACAGGCAGCCTCTTGATGACAACACGAGATATAAACAGTCAAAACACAAGTTATACAAGCACTGAGAATACTCTTTTTATAGAAGAATTAGATCAAACGGAGGCATTAACGCTATTTTCGCAGATTCTTTACGATAAACAATTTAATCAGTTACCTTCTGCACAGCGAGAAGAATTAATACCCTTCGTGCAAAAGCTCCCACATTTTCCTTTAGATATTTCCATTGCAGCGTATTACATCAAAAACACTCACCTCACGTTTGAGCAGTACTTAGAAAGAATTGAGACATTCTGCAAAGAATTTGACCAAGCCCAAGCATCTTTACTTAAAAAAGTGAATCACTACACAAAAACACGTTACGGTATTATTAGTGCCTCCTTAGAAAAAATACTAGAAATCCACCCCGATTTTAAAGCTCTGCTTTTTTTGATCTGTCTCTTTAATTCTCAAGATATTCCCACAAACTTTTTAATACATTACAAAGATCAGCTGATGACCGATCAATTTATGTATCAACTTAAAAAACATGGGTTGGTTACGCATGAATCATTAAGCGAGAGTGAAATCTCTTCCTATACATTCTCTCTGCATCGAAGTACACAGGCGATGGGGCTAAATTTTTTGAATAATATTTTATCAAAAGAAGAAAAAAGTTTTTTTATTAATACCATCATTAAAAGCTTTCAAGCATTTAAAGAATTAGGTCCAACTATTAAATCTTTTAGCGAGTTTAGTAAAAGCATGGACTGCCTTACGCGAACATCACTTTTTCCGCATTTAGAAACATTGTACCTGCATGTGAAAGAGATGAACCTTTCCGAAGAAATCAGCAGTAAATGCCAGGCTTATCTATGGTTTTTAAATGGAACAACGTCTTATTGTTGCCTCTCTAATATGCTTTTATGCAAAAAATATTTATCTCCTTTTTTTGAGACGGCTGCAACAAAGAATTGTCTGCAGCACCTGCCCCTTAACATGCAGGTCATTATGCTACTTGCGTTAGGAACCACCTATATTGATTTAGGTAAACCTGCTGAGGGTTTGAACTATCTTCAAAAAGCTTTGCCTATTATTGAACAAATATCAGGGGCTGAAATTATGCACTCAGAGACGCTACGGCTTATCGGTGTTGCCTATTCTCGAAAAAATGAATTTGAGCCTGCAAATCACTTTTTAAAACGAGCTTTATCAGCACTACCACCAGCAGATACGCCACTCAAAAGAAAAGCGGAGGCAGAAACGTACTTACAGCTTGCCTCTTCATACAGTAACCACTTTCTTCATAAAGATTCTACCGCCGAAACGTATATGCTAAAAGTGTTAGAAATTATGGGGGCAGCTCACCTGTTTTATGAAAAAAAAGAGCACTCTCCTCAATTATTAACTTCTACTATCGCTAAACAAAAGGAAAGACTTGGGGAAGCGTATAATCGGCTTGGTAGGTATCGCGATGCAATCATAAAAGGATTAAGAGAAGCAGACTATATTATGGAACATGGCCACCTATCTTCTCATCAATTTTTGAAAGCGGAAATTGACCTCAACATGGGAGAAGCTCTCCTTCGAGAAGGCAATCTGAAAGAAGCTGAACAAAAGCTTACAGATTCATTGAGAGTATCTGAAAAAATACTAGGACCAACGGCTGCTTGTACTTGGCATGCAAAAATTTATCGAACAGAAGTTTACTTAAGATTAGGAAAACTTAAGGAAGCCTATGAAGATTGTTTATCGGTCTTAGGCACTCCTCATAAAAAAACGTATCCGTATTCTGATTTACTTTATGCAACTGAGCTATATTACGCTGCTATCATTGCCCATAAACAACGCTGCTTAGAAAAATCGGTCGAGCACTTTAGGGAATTCTTCAATGCTATAAAAGGAATTTGCCAAGCATTTTTAGATGAGCAGTCATATAAAAACCTTGATTTTCAAGGCATTTTTAATACTTTAGAGCAGAAAAAAGATATAAAAATTTGTTTTCAACAGAGTGCCATAATATTTTCATCCATTTACGGTAAAGAGCACCCTTTTGTTCGGGATTTTGTCTTGACAAACGATATTACTTAAAACAGAGTGCGGGCAGATACTCCAGTTTCCACAAATTTTAAGGAGATATTGCCATGATGCTAAAACAAAGCATAAAATTATCGTTCTTTCTTTTCTTTTGTTCTACCGGCTTTCTGAGCATACTGCAGGCCGCTGGATTGGAAGAACAAATCTTGCCCAGATCTGTCTTTCTTTATCCAAAAAATCCAGCACAAGTAGATAACTATAATTTTGACGCCTTAGGTCATCCCTTAGAGCTTATTTACTGGACAGTGGGTTTTAGAGCTGCAAAAGAAAGCCTCATAGCGTATCCCAAATCATGCAATCCTCAACATAGCCCTCAGCCCCAAGATCCATTAGCAAGCACTATTGCTAACATCCACAGATTACTCGAAAGATTTTCTCCAACAGCAGGCTACAAGCATACATGGATGATAGACACATGTCTTAAAAAGCATGCCGGCCTTGAAGCCTACATAGAAAATAGAAATTTGGCGTCGCTTTTTGCTAGCGTGGATCCTGAACTTATAAACAATATTATGCAAGAATTTAATAATTTGATCCAAGATTCAGGCTTTAGACCACAGGCAATTGCCATTGATATTGAACCTATTTGTCATCATACGGGAGCCAATAGCCTGCTTGGATTTCACGCAGATTTAGTGACACGTATTAATTATGAGCTAGGATTATCCGTTGCTGTGCATCTTTCCTGCAGTAAAATTCATGATTGGTTTTTTGCTGAAAGTACCCCACAAAACGAAGGTGCTAAAGGTGAATTTGCACGGCTATGCACAGTAATTCGAGATGAGCTTCCCGGGAATCATTTTCTGATTGATGCTTTTTGTCATGGTGGCGGTTGTGAACATAAAGCCAAAGGCGGCCCATGCACCACTCGTAATGACAGAGAAGAAGACAGTTGCGAATGGCAACATTTTACGAGCCAAAAAAAGCTTAGGAAAATTTCTGAGTATCTTGAGGGGGAACATATTCCTTTTAAGGTAGAAATTTCGATTTCTGGCGCTTCTTCAGGGGGGATTGTTCCTGATGGTTGGAGTATAAAAAACTTTGAAAAAGCTATAAAAAAAATAAGAGAGGTTATCCCGGGAGAGCATGGAATGGCTCTCTTCGGAGTAGGCGGAGAAGTTGGTAGAACTGGGGATCTAGCACAAATTGCTTGTGTTTTAGATCACTAAAGTCTTTCCATGCTCTGAGATATCACTGTGTTGCCTAAATCAAAATCAAGGATAAAATTTCTCTTAAGGTGAAACTTTTAAGCAATTTTTACAGATTTTGGCATCCCCAGTTCGGTCATTTTATTAAGCATCGTACAAAGAAACGCTGATTCAGTATCTTGATTAGGAATTGTTCTGGAATGAAGCTTGCGTCTAAAGATGGTTTTAAGTTGATAAAAGGTGTTCGGCCTACTAAGCCCAAAACGCCGAAACGGCACCGTCGACTTAATTTTCAGTTATGATAAAACGAAAGAATGGACCAAAAAATCAATTTGCTATGCAATTAGATCAGAAACTGAAACGTCACCGATTCCCTGTATCCATCATTAGTCAAGCGGTATGGCTGTATCATCGTTTTAACCATAGCTATCGAGATGTCCAAGAGCAGCTGGCCTTTTCGCGGTATTCTTCTTCATGAAACAGTCCGTGACTGGTGTCGGAAATTTGCCAACCATTTTAGAGATGTCATCAAAAAACGTGAAAGGAATCCAAGCGACACATGGCATTTGGATGAGATGACAGTAAAAATTAATGGCGAACCTTTTATATTGTGGCGTGCAGTGGATAGTGAGGGAATAGAATTAGATGTTTTTCTGCAAAAACGTCGTAACAAGAAGGCAGCACTAGAAGATGTGGTTGCTTGGCAAAATAGAGCCTTGGAGCCGATTTATCCCATTTTATATCTGGATTGTCTGGTGGTTAAAGTAAAAGAGAACAATCAAATTAGCAATAAATCGCTATTTCTAGCGGTGGCCCTCAACATGGAAGGACACAAAGAGGTGCTAGGGATGTGGATCGCTAAGAATGAAGGTGCTAAATTCTGGTTATCTATTATTACCGAGTTAAAAAATCGTGGAGTTGAGCAAATCTACATTGCTTGTG